>Ga0265309_10001442_pt1 | contig 10419 bp, 14 predicted proteins | sample Helome_FD_192492 | JGI IMG/M metagenome (GOLD analysis project Ga0265309, IMG submission 192492) | Marine sediment microbial communities from subtidal zone of North Sea - Hel_20160524 (Illumina Assembly) | ecosystem: Environmental > Aquatic > Marine > Subtidal zone > Sediment ...
TGTCGACCCTGCGCCGATCGACCTGTCGCTGGTTTTCGCCGAGCCCGTGATCAGGCCGGTGATCTTGGTCGACCTCGAGCTCGACAGCGGTCCATTGCACATCTGGACCGGCATGACCGATATCAGCATCAGGGGGATTACCTACAAGGCGCTCTCCGGGTTCGACACTGGTGTCTCTGTACGCGAGTCGATCGGTCTCGATGTGCTGAGCACGGATTTCCGTCTGTCGGGCCAGCAGCTCGAGTTCCTATCGATTGCCCTGACCGAAAACTACCAGGGGCGTCTGTGCCGGATCTACATGGGAGCGCTGGACGCTCGCGGCAATTTCATCGGTAGCGAGCTGATCTTCACAGGCTATCTCGACGACATGCCGATCTCGCTCGCGGCAGACCGTGGTGATCTCCTGATCAAGGCGGCAAATGTCCTGACCCGCAACAGCCGGGCCAGGGGATTGCGCTATACGCCGGAGGATCAAAAGCAGCTGGATTCGACCGATACCCTCTTCGATTTCATCACCACCTTGGCAGGTTCCTCGATCGAATTTGGCCGGACGGAAACGCCTTCGTAGGTGATCCACTTAACAACGCTGTGAAATCTCACTAAGATCGCGGCGCCCATACCCCGATTAAGAGCAACAAACCGAACGGCGGGCCAGGAACACTCTCGTGCACGGAGAGATGACCAATGGTCGCCGAAGTTCTGAAGATCGACTCAAACGTCACCGGCCTACGCATGGCCAAAGAAGCCAGCCTTGGTGTCCTGCCGGGATCTCCGGTGTGGATCGGCATGCAGCCGAATGGCTACAACGATTTCGGTGGCCAGCTCGGACTGGTGGCGCGAAATCCGATCAATCTGCGCCGCCAGCGACTGAAAGGAACGGTCACCGACCTCGACGCCGGCGGTGGCGTCAACATGGATCTGACCCAGTCGCTGTTCAGCGAGTTCTGGCCGGGGCTTTTCCTGAGCGTGAAGCGCGCCAAGCCGCATCATGGCGGGCGCTATGTCACGCCGAACCCGGTCACCGTCGACGCCACCGGCTACGACATTGGATCGGACGCCGCGACTGCCGGCTATCTCGTCGATCATCTGGTTTTCGCCGAGGGCTTTACCAACGCGGCCAACAATGGCCTGAAGGTGGTCACCGCAGTTACAGGCGATGTAGTCTTGTTCGCCGGGTCGGTGATCGAGGCGTCGCCGCCGGCGAATGCCGAGATCCGGGTCGTCGGCTACGAGTTCGCAACCTCGGATCTGGATGTCACCAATCCGGCCGGCTTCCCAACGCTTACTTCCGCCGCAGACGACTGGACACAGTTCGGCCTGATCCCGGGCGAGTGGATCTGGATCGGTGGGGTCGGCGCCAACGACTTCACCAATGCCGAGAACAATGGCCTGGCGCGCATCCGGTCGATCACCACCGCGGTGCTGACGCTCGACAAGGGGCCAGGCGGTGCCAACGGCACCACCGACATGGCGGCCGAGACAGGTACCGGTCTCGACATCCGCGTGTTCTTCGGCGACCTCACCAGGAACGAGAGCGCTGACAGCGCAAACTTCGACGATGTGACCTATACGATCGAGCGCACGCTGGGCGTGCCGAACCCGGTCGGAAGTCCGGGCGTCACCCAGGCAGAAACCCTGACCGGCTCTCAGATTGTCAACTTCAATCTCGGTGTGCCGCTGCCGGCGCCTGATGCCAAGATCACCATGGACGTCGGCTTTCTGGCCACGGACAATCAGCAATACACCGGCGAGGCCGGCGATCTGATCCCGACCAATGGCGCGACGATCATCGAGCCGGCTGCCGCTGATGTGTTCAACCCGACCAACGATATCGAGCGTTTGAAGCTGGCGATCCAGCCAACCGTTGCCGACGGCGACGCCGCACCAGATCCCCTGTTTGCCTTCATCACCGAAATGTCGCTGGCGCTGAGCAACAACAGTGTCGCCAACAAGGCGGTCGGCACGCTCGGCGCATTTGCCGTGACGGCGGGCACCTTCACGGTCGACGCGCAGATCACGGCGTACTTCGCCGAGGTCGCCGGCCAGCAGGCGGTCAGGGCCAACAGTGACGTCACGCTCGAGATCGCCTTCGCCAAGACCTTCCAGGGGCGCAAGGCAGGCATTCTCTTCGACATCCCGTTGGGCGCGCTCGGTGATGCCCGGCTGAACGTCGAGCAGGACGCGCCGATCACCTTGCCGCTCCAGCTCGCCGGCGCCGAGTTCGAAGACTTCGGGCACAGCTTGGCCGTGATGGAGTTCTGGTACCTGCCGAGCTGAGTCCTGTGCCTCGCAAAAAAGCAACATCAACGCGGAGTGAGACTGAAATGGCAGAGAAGACGATCAAGCTTGGAAAAACGCTGGGCGCGTTCAACTACGCTCAGCAGGCCAAGGTCACCTGGAAGCGGACCGATGGCATGGAACAGTGGGCCGTTGTCCGACGGTTCGCTCCGGCAAGCCAGACGGTTCGCGCCAAGCTCAGCACGATGCAGCGAGCGGCCAGAAGCAAGATCGGCAAGGACAACACCTTTCTGACCGGCGATTACGACACAGAGGTTGATCTGTTTTGCGAGATCGCGCTGGTCGACTGGTACGTGCTCGACGACGAAGACCAGCCCTTTGCGGTTGCCGATGCCAAGCTGGTCTTCAAGTCCAAGATACCCGAGGCGCGGGAGCTGTTCTTCAAGCTGCTGGGCTTCGCGATGAACGACGAGAACTTCGCCATCACAGAGGAGGATGTTGAGGCCGACCTAAAAAACTAGCAGAGGCGGCGTATTTCGCCGCCAAGACTGGGCGACACGTCGAGGCGGTGATCGCGCAGTGCCGGGCGCAGAAAAGGCCACTACCGCCCAGCGTGGTCGAGCACCTGGAGAAATTCGAGCCTTGGATGGACTTTTACATGGTCGCCTATACCGACCTTCGCACCTGCCGTAACGAGCAGGGCGAGGTGCCGTGGCTGGCGATCAACGCCTACGCCTATCGCTATGAAATCAGGGGTGATGAGTTTGACTGGCTCGTGCGGGTGATCAACTACCTAGACCAATATTTCGCTGCGCGCCGGCCCGAGGGTGAGGGCAGAGATGCAGGAAGATCTGGAGCGCCGGATCTCACTGTTAGAGAGGCAGGTTAATGTCCATGGCGTTGCATTGGTGACCAAGGCTGAAAGCAGCAATGTTGCCGAACTCGGCGCGGACCTGGCTGTCTTGTGTGAGAAGGTGCAGAGCATGCGCTCGAGACTCCGGCTCGTGCTCTACCATTTGGCCTACATCGCCAGCTTGGCGGCTGCGATCTTCGCGGGAGTGATCCGGTTTGGTCTCATTGATCACATTGAGAAGCTGGTGGGCTGAAGAGTGCGGCTGGTGCAAACGCGCATGGCGGCACTGTATGCAGCTCTCTCTGTCGACCGTTCTGGCGGTCGCGCTGGCGACCGGGGCGCTGATCTGGACGGTGTGGGCCCGGCAACAGCCGGCGATCGAGGTGCACGATGCGGCGGCGATCTATCAGAGCGACGGGCAACTAATGACCCGCCTGCATCTCAGTCATGATGGGTCTTGCGCCAGTGTCAATCTGCGCGAAACCGTTGTCGCGCCGGATGGTCAGGTCTTACAGCTGGGCCAGCCGCGCGATATCAGCCTTGCCAAAGTGCGGCAGCGGAGTTTGCGGCGGGTGGTCAAGATCGACCGAGAGCTGGAGCCTGGCGACTACGAGTATCAGGCGCTCCTCCTGTGTGTAACGGCAACTGGTGAGCAGCGTCCTTATCTGGTCGGTGATGTGGTTTTCCACGTCAACAACGGCTCGTGGGAAGGCTTCGGTCCAGCAGAGCACCCCCTCTAAAGCATCGAAAAAACCGGGTCGATTGTGCGATAGATGCTGCTGCCCTATAAAAACATGAGTTTTGTGTGAAATGCCCAGCCGGTCGAAACGCCGATGGCCGCCAGTAAAGCGTAACGCGCACATGATCAGACCGCCGACGCCTGAAGAGGTCGACCTGGTCGCCCGCACGGCTTGGGGGGAGGCCAGGGGCGAGGCTGAACTGGGCATGGAGGCCGTCTGCTGGGTCATCCGAAACCGCGTCTATGACGCCGGCACCCGCTGGTCACCGAACTACGACGAGGTTTGTCTGGCGCCGAACCAGTTCTCATGTTGGCGCGCCGATGATCCGAACCGCAGAAAGGCGACCGACGTCACCTTCGAAGACGTCCGCTTCTTCAAGGCATTCGGTTTGGCGGCAGGGGTGATGTCGATGGTCCGGAACCTGGACCCGACCTATGGCGCCAACCACTACCTGACCGATGATCTCTTCCGATCGTCGCGCAAGCCCAGCTGGGCGGACGAGAGCAAGATCTGCGCGAAGATCGGCAACCATGTCTTCCTCAAGCTATGACCTTCTCGCGCCATAAGGCTTGGGCAGCAGGCGTGGCGACAGCGCTGGTCACAGTGCTGCTGCGTCTTCTCTCGCCGCATCTTCCTGGCATCGAGATGCCGACCGACGCCGAGTTCGAGCGCGCGGTCGCCGATGTCATTCAGTACCTGATCGAGGGCGTGTTGGCCGGCGGCCTGGTTGCTCTCGGCGTCGAACGAACACCGAACAAGCTGCTATCGCAACCTGACAAGGGGGACGCTCAGTGAGCTTCTTCAATCGCACCAGCCAGGCGATGCTCAATAGCTTGTTTGGCAAGACCTCGAACTTCGGCGCGCTCGCGACCGCTCCGTCGATCTTCATTGGCCTGAGCTCCACCACGCCAGCCGAGGATGGCACCAACGTCACCGAGGAGGGCGCTGGCGCCTATGCTCGTGTCAGCACCGCTGCGGGTGACTGGAACACCGCGACGCTCGCCGACCCATCGCTGATCGACAATGGCAACGCGATCACCTTTCCACAGGCGACCGCGGACTGGGTCTCGGCTGGCAATCTGACCCACTTCATCGCTAACGACGCCAGCACTGCCGGCAATATGTTGTTCTTCGGCGCACTGGGCACGGCAAAGCCTGTCTTGAACGGCGACACCGCCTCCTTCCCGGCAGGTGATCTGAACGTCACGCTCGACTAGGTCTCGGCATGACGCTGCCAAATCAGGACGTCGGCACCAACACGTCTTCCCCGGTCCTCCGCGGGTCGACGATCAATCTGCGCTTCACGGTGACGCCGCTCACCGATGCAGAGGTCGCATCTGCGATCTATCGGATGCTGAGCCATGATCCGCAAACCCCAGGCGCCAACGTCCTGATCACCAAGCAGACGGGCGGGCAGGGGGTCACCTTTGCGAACAACCCGACAAGCGGCGTCGATTTCGACGTGGTGATCGACCCTGCCGATACGGCCTCGCTGTTCGAGGACGACTACTATCACGGCCTCTGGGTTACGAAGTCGAACGGTCTGATCACCGCGGTTTCGACCGGCACAATTCGACTGACCGCAGGCGCGCCGGCGCTCGTCTGATGGCAGACCTACGAGGCGATCAACTACCGACGGCAACCTTGCCGCTGACCAGCGAGCCTATGGCGGTCTGGCAGAGCTCTGAATACCGACAGGCCGATGCTCGAGATGTCGTGGTCGCGATCGTCCCGCCTTCCACCGTCACGTCGTCACGCAACCTCGCGGACACCGACAACGGCAAGATCCTACGCTGCACTTCCGGCGTGACGCTTACGGTGGTCACCGGTCTAACCGACGGTTTCGCCTGCATGGTGGTGAACCGCGCAGGATCGGCAGTGACAATCGCACAGGGCGGCGGCATGACGCTCGATGGCGATACCAGCGTCTCCGATGATCACTTCGCTACCATCGTCAAGGACGCGAGCGCGACGGCGGTCTGTCGGGCGTCTGGCTGATGACGAGAATCGCTCGCCTTGCAGGTGGCGCCTTGGCTAAGCCGCTGGGTGACCTCGATCAAGGTGCCGGGATCAATTCCGGGCTCATTTGGTGCCTCGGGAGCCATCCTGTCGGCTCGCCGCTATTGGGTGTCGAGCTGGTCTCGCGCGATAGCGGTACGCTCGGCGGCACGGCGGCGTTCGATGCGACCCATCCAGACGAAGCGACCTGGCGCGGGCTCGATCTCAAAGCGTTCGACGATTATTATTTGCTTGATCATCCGGCCGCGTTCGACGCTGCGCTCGACGGAGCGGACGAATATACTGCATTGATGTACTGCGCCGCTTCGAGCGGGGAGGATTTCGGCACCTTCTATTCGATCCCGTATTTCGATGACAGTTGGTCGGCGCCATTCACAAGCTTCCGCCTTCGTCGAGGCGCTCCGGGCAATGCCACACATGCGGCAACTCACATCTGGTCAGACTCCTCGACCAATCGCGCCTTCACGATGGTTGATGGCGGTAGCGAAGGCGATATGTGGTACCCGGATTCGAACCCGCACATGATCGGCAACGCGCGCAATGGATCGACCCATCGATTCTATGCCGATGGCTCGGAGCAGCATAGCGAGACGAGCGTTACTGGCGGGGTGATCGACTTCAACGCGACGGGATCGAGCAAGATGGTGATCGGCACTACGAACGATCAGGCGTTGCAAGAAAGCCTGATCATGGAGGTCTACTTTTTTGCGGTCTGGGATCGCGAGCTGAGTTCCTCGGAGATCAGCAGCCTGGATAGCGACCCCACACAGATGTTCATCACCTAGAGGGCGACTCCGATGGCACTCAACAATCAAGAGCGAACCGAGATCTGGGCGCGGTTCCAGGACGATGAGAGCAAGATTAGGCGCTCGATCGACGTCGACAAATCGGATCTGCGCGCCGCGGTCGATGCGATGGACGACTGGTGGGACACGGTCGAGGCTGCTGGCAACGCGGCGATCCCTCAGCCGGCGCGCAGCGCACTCACTGGGCGGCAGAAGAAGTACCTCTTCATGCTGCTGCTCCAAACCCGATTCAACTTGGAGGTCTAGGCCATGGCCTCGCGCTTCGTTTTCGACGCCAGCAATCACGAGCCGCCCGCTGCAACCTTTCCGTCGCCGGCCGTGATCGATGCGACCGATGAACGCCGACGTGTCCTGGAATTCAGCGGGACGACTCAGCAGAACACATCCTTTGCCGTGATTGTGCCGGCTGATTTTTCGGCCAATTTTACCGCCGAATTTTTTTACACGATGGCGTCTGGCACGACTGGCAATGCGCAGTGGCGGTGCGAGATCGAGGCGGTCACCCCGAACGTCGATACCCTCGATCTGGACTCGGCAGACAGCTATGCCACGGCCAATGATGCAGCGGCCGATACGGTCCCAGGCACAGCAGGTCATCTGGCCAGCGTCAGTGATGAGCTGACCAATGGCGATAGTGCTGCGGCTGGCGACATGATCCGTTTCCGGGTCACCTACCTGACGGCCTCGACCGCCGCGGGTAACGCCCATCTGCATCGCGTCGAGATCCGCGACGCGGCCTAGGTGATCTGATGTGTCGATACGATTTACCTCAAACGACAGCGTAGAGAGGACCACAAATCTCTTTGACGTAAGTGCTGGCTCGACCGCTATTTGGTTTGGTCAACGTCGATCGGACACAAACAATTATGCGACCATGTTCGGTTGGGAGGCTGGCGGCAATTACATCAATATTCAGTCGGATTCGAACGGCGACACCCTTGTCTATTACTCGAACAATGACCCTGCGCTCGGCTTTAGCCCTGCTGTCACCTTGGTCAACGATGTCTGGCGGGCGTGCGCGCTTACGATCAACGCCTCGAATGTCTGCGCCAATCGCACCCGCCTGCTAACTGCGACGGCATGGAGCACCAACGCCGGTACGGGAACCGGCACTTCCGGCATGACAACGCCGTCGACCATGTGGGTCGGCAATATGTTCGGCTCCGAGAGTTGGGACGGTGACATTGCCGGGCTCAAGATCTGGGAAGCCCAGCTTACAGCCGCCGAGATCGAGATCGAAGCGCAACAGCTCACGCCGGTACGGATAGCTGATCTCCACGCATTCTATCCTATGCTCGGAGGTTCCGCGGAACGCCTGAAAGACTACGGTCCCAACGGGTACGATCTCAGCGTCACCTCCGGGTCGACCCTCGCCGACGGCGAAACGCCGCCGGTGGCGTGGGGTGGCAAGATCATCGTGGTCGGGCGGGCGGCTGCCGGCGCTGCGGTCGATCTGGACAGCACGGCCGCCGCTGTTTCTGGTCAGACGTCCGAGGCAGCTGTCACGCGCACTTTCAGCGGCACCTGCGTCGCCCTATCCGGTATTCAAAGCTCGCTGGAGCCGAACCGGAACCTCACGGCGACTGCGGCGGCGGTCAGTGGCCATCAGGCGGACCTGGACCGGCAGCCGGCCTATGACAGTACATCGGCCGCTGTCAGCGGCGAGAGCGCCGATGCAGCCGTTGCTCGAGATGCAGTTTCGACCGCGGCCTCTATTTCGGGGCAGACGGCGGATGCGGTGGTCGCCCGTGATTTGGTGTCGACCACCGCGGCCATCTCCGGTGAACAGGCCGATGCCGCGATCACACGCGAGATCACCAGCACTGCGGCCGCGGTTTCGGGGCATGACGCCGAGATCACGATCGCGGGCCAGGCAACGCTAGACGGCACCAGCGCTGCCGTTTCCAGTCACCAAGCCGACCTGGCGGCCACACGCGAGATCACCTCGACCGCGGCAGTGGTCTCCGGTGATCAGGCTGATCTGGCCCGTGCTGTCGACCATGACAGCACCGCTGCGGCTATCACGGCCCACCAAGCCGACTTGGATGGCGGCCGTGGGCTGGACAGCGACAGTGCAGTCGTCAGTGGGCACCAGGCCGACGCCGAGATAGCGCGCGAGATCACCGCCACTGCCGCCGCTGTCTCGGATCAAACCTCGAACATCGACATCCTGGGCGAGGCGACCTTCAACGGCACCTGCCAGGCGCTCTCTGGTGATCAGGCCGACGCGGCGGTCAGCCGGCCGATCACAGCGACCGGCGCGGCTGTATCGAGCCATGCGGCGACGCTCGCACGTCTCAGGGAGCTGATCAGCACTGCGCCAGTTCTCACCGGGCACCAGGCGCTCCTGGATGGCGGGCGCAACTTCGACAGCACCAGCACGGTGATCTCCGGCCACCAGGCCGACCTCGAAGTTCTGGTCGGCCTGACGCTGCTGGACGGCACCGCAGCCGCGGTGTCAAGCGATCAAGCCGGTCTCGCAACCCTGCGGGCGCTTTTGACAACCGCGTCGGCTATATCCGCAACCGATGGTGCGATCAATCGGCAGGCCGAGCTGCTGGCGACATGTTCGGTCCTAGCGATCAACTCCGGTGATCTTGCGACAGTGATCACGCCGCCGACCATCATCCAGCTCGAAGGCACGGTCGACGAAATTGCCAATCTGCAGGGCACGGTGGATGAGATCACGAACCTAGAAGGTGGCGCCTGATGGCCTCCGGTGATCTCGGCATTTGGCGGGACGCAACGGGCGGTACCAACTTCAACAGCACGACACCGACCGACCTGACGTTCGGCTCTCAGGTTCAGGCCGAAGGCGATTTCTCCGCAGCTGCCGGTGCGGCGATCAACCTTCCTGCAGGCAAGGTGCTGGCGATCTACAATCTCGGTTTCAGAACGCCGACCGGATCGAACCGCAGTTGCACCACCGCACGCTTGAATTTAGCAGGCTCGGCTTCCGCCTATGGTCTGTCGAGCGGCTACATCCGGCGAAGTGGCGGAAGCGACGAGAGCTATCAGGCGGCAAGCGCGATCCTAGACGTCGCGAGTGCCGGCGACGACCTAATCGTCCAAGTTGCCAGGACCGACAGCAATACCGGAGTCGACTGCGACACCATCGCCGACGTCTCGTCGATTCAGCTGATCGAGCTGGACGACACCTGGAATTATTTTCGGGCCAAGTTCTCAGGCTCGACCACATCGATCGCGGTCAACACCGGAAATCCGGTCACATTGCCACTTACTAACTCGACCAATGTCGACTTCGACGAAGCCGCCGACGAGAAGGATACGGGCTTTACCCACGCCGAAGCGACCACGCCAGAGCAGATCACCTGTCCCAAGGAACTCCTGCTGGTCTGTTACGGCGTGCGTGGGCTCAACAGTTCGACCAGCGCCCGGCGCAACATGGTCACTTGGATCGAGCTGGACGGCACCAGGCTCGATCACACCTATGCGACCACGTATCTGCGCGGTTCGAACGGCGTGCAGGAGGGCTGGTGCAGCTGGGTTGGCCTGATCGACGTCAGCGGCGCGACCACCGGAAATCTGGTCGTCAAAGCGGCTATCGAAACCGAGAGCGGTTCGAGCGGCTGCACCTACACCGATGGCTACATCACCATTGCGGAATTGCCATCCCCTGCGGCTTGGGCCTGGATCGAGAACAATGCGGCCCATACCAGCTTTCCGAACGTCACGCCGGCGCAGCTGACGCTCGATACCGAAGCCCAGCTCGATACCGATGCGTTTTCGCACCCGACTAATC
>Ga0265309_10001443_pt1 | contig 10417 bp, 8 predicted proteins | sample Helome_FD_192492 | JGI IMG/M metagenome (GOLD analysis project Ga0265309, IMG submission 192492) | Marine sediment microbial communities from subtidal zone of North Sea - Hel_20160524 (Illumina Assembly) | ecosystem: Environmental > Aquatic > Marine > Subtidal zone > Sediment ...
GTGCACCAAAATATCCAAACGCGCTGGAACGTTTGTGTTCGGGGATGACATTGCGCAGTAGCGCCATCGCGTTCGGGATCAGCATTGCACCACCAGCGGCCATGAGGATACGAGATGCCGTGACGACGGGTAAGTAGGGCGCCAGGGTTGCAATCAGCGAGCCGGTTGCAAACAGGCTCAGGCCGATCATGAATGCGCGCCGTCTGCCCAGCATGTCACCGAGTTTGCCGGCAGGGCTTTGCAGAATAATATTAACCAGCAGGTAGGAGGATACGAGCCAGGTTGTCAGGTCGCTGGAATTAACCTGAAAACTTTCACCCATCGCCGGTAGCGCGACCGCAATCATCGTCGAATTGAGTGGGGTTAGTGCCGCTCCCAGTACCAGCGCGACGATAAACCGGGTTGCGGGGGTCCTGGAAAGGTCAGAATTCAAATGCAGACCGACGCTCTAGGAACGGGTGGTGATTGCGCGGCATTGGAGTAAAACAAGGCGCTTATCGGCCAGCCCCCACTCCATGTCCAGATCCGTGCCGTAAACCGATTCGCAGCGCAGCGCCAGCTGGTGCAGACTTTGTAGATCGTTGTCATCGAGGATCCTCGCAGTGGCTTTATCCGCCGGAACCTCGATTTCTTCGGTGCCACCCTCGTCCAGCAGGCGCAGAGCGATGTCCTTGTCGCCTACGCGGCGCTCTAGAATCTCGCCCGTGGAGCTGAGCCGGTAATAGTCGGGAATTACCAGTCCCGCTACCACGACTTCGCCGAGGCCCCAGGCCGCTTCGATCACGCGTTCTTCCGCTCCGTTGAGTGGATTGCGGGTGAACATGACTCCAGCTGATTCGGGATTGAAGAGCTCCTGCAGCACGATGCCCATGCTGGGAGTGCCCACCACGCCCAGTTTTTTCCGATACGACGCAGCCGACAGGCTTAGCGCCGACTGTACGACTTCGTCGATGGCGGTTATTAACTGGGCGGAGGTCGTTACGTTGAGTATCGTGGCATGTTGCCCCGCAAAACTCGCTGCTGCCGAATCTTCGCCGATCGCCGAGGAACGCACCGCAATCGGCGTTTGCATTTGCGCAAAAGCGGCTTCGAGGTGCGCCAGCACGGTCGCATCCTTGCGCATTACCGCTTCTACCCACTCGAAACTCAATGCGTATCCGGTGGGAGCGTCGAGACCGGCGCGTAACGCGGCGCCAAGGTGTACGGCCTTGCCACCAAACTCCGCTTCGTCCTGCACCTCGTTTAACGGTAGTAGTTCTATGAGAGCACCTCAACTGTTCCACTAGTACCATCGACGCGCACCCGGGCGCCATCGGGAATAACCAGGGTTGCGTTGCGCGTGCTGACCAGTGCCGGGATACCGTATTCGCGGGCGACGATGGCGGCGTGCGAGAGCTGTCCACCACGATCGGTTACGATGGCGCCCAGCATCGGCAGTACGACGTTAAAGCTTGCGGAAGTGTTTTTGGTTATCAGCACATCGCCCGGCTGTAAACGTTGAAAATCCGCCGGGCTTTGAATAAGACGCGCCGTGCCCTCGTAGATTCCCGAGCTGACAGCGAATCCCTTGACGATCTGGTCCGGCGTGGCTACTGCAGCTGGTGGATCGGATAAATTTCCCATTGCGGCATCGATCGCGGCGGCGCCGGGACGCGCGTCTTCCGGCAGGGCTTCCAGCGGTGGCGGTGGTTCGGGCGGTGGCCCCAGAAACGGCGGCACATCGTCGGTGGTTGTGCTGTGGTACCAGTTTTCGCGTTCCTGCAGTTCCGCGACCGTGACACTGCTTTCTCCGCGCAGCAGCGCGAGCATTTCCTCGTGGGATGCGTGTACCAGCGCAGCAGCTTGCGGCAGGCGACCTTCGGCCTGCAGACGCTTTCCCGCCTCCAGCACCGCTCTGCGGGACAAACCAAAGGCCCGGGCTTCGTTATAGGCCCCACGTTCATCGCGCAGGCGGTTGATGAGACGCGCTTCATCGAGTAGCGCATCGAATTCGTCACGGTGTTCGGGTGGAATCTTGAGGCGCAGCACTTGCCGGGATTCTGCGAGTGAAGATTTATTCTCGTCGATCGAGTTTCCGGGCAGCGCGCTGAGAATATTGGCGACCAGGATTTCCGGGGTTTCCAGAGCATAACGTTCGGTAATGTCATATCCGGAAGTGAGTTGCATGCCGACGATCTGCAGATAGTTGTCGACGGCTTTGCCGATGTCTCCGCTAAGCGAACGCAGTGCTGTCAGCACTTTTTCCGGTGGCATGTTTCGAAACTGGTCGGGATCGATGTCGGCCCGTTGCAAAAGGAGCGCGATCTGCTCGAGTTCGGCGGCGGCGAGTCCGCGCGAAACGGGCGAGGAGCCTTTTAGCAGGTTGAGTACTTCGCCGGGTGAAGTGCCGCTCCACTGGCAGACATTGCCGACATATAAACCGACTGGAATAAGCGACGGAATAGTGAAGATATGATGGCGGTATAACATCTCTGCGACATTCTGGTAACAGTCGGTCATATGCTGGATCAAGCCTTCGTTATCCAGGGATTCAGGATTTACGGCCTGTAATTCCAGGTTGCGGCGAATCGAATCCGGCTTGACCTCTTCGTCCCAGCGTTTCAGGTCTTCACGCCATAGCTTGTTTTCAATCGCCTCTTTTCCATTGCGAAGACGTGCTAGCAGTTGCGGCTGTTCAAAATATCCTGCCGGTGGCGGCCCGGGTTGCGCATCTTCGGGGATAAAGGCGAGTACCGGTTGGCTAAAGGAGAAACCGTGGATATTTACTGTCTCGATGTGACTTATCAGCAAACCAAAGCGTTCGCAGCCTTCCTTGAAACCACGCATGAAGGAAACGCCCATAATGCTCGAAGTATAGGCTGACAAAGGTTTTGAAAAATGGGTCGTATCCAGTTCCCAGGTTCCGGGGCCCGGCGCTTCGAAAACTCTAGTGGTCATGCTGTGTTCTCCCGGGGGTATAGCCGTTTATTATGACTGGTTAATCTGGCAAAAGACGCACAATGTTAGTCGTTAAGCCGAACCCTGGCAATTAACCACGGTGGTATGCGAGCAGGTGGCCGGCAGGCTAACGCGGATGTTACCACCGGCCGATGATGATTCCATGCGCTTCGTCCTGCTCCGGACCCATGCCCGCGAGATTTGCATAGGGCACACCGATTCGTGGCTTCAGTCGGCGTCTCGAAGCAATCACCAGTTGCCGCATTTTGGCACGAATCTTTGAGTAGGCCGGGTCGTCGCCAAGATCGATCAGTTCATGAGGATCTTTCTGCATATCGAATAATTGCGGGCGAAACAGATTGTGGTGAATATATTTCCAGCGCTTGTCGCGAATCATCAGCGCGCGGCAATCATAAGGTGCCAGTTTGAGTGAACTGCGCGGTCCACGCTCCGAAAAATCGATCTCGCTGAGCGCATACTGACGCCAGTCACCGGGCGCTATTTTCGAGCGCAGTAACGGCATCAGCGATTTTCCCTCGACGCGCTCGTGGTGGATGATACCGCCGGCGTACTCGATGAATGTCGGCAGCAGATCGACCGACTCGACCATTTCGCTGCATACGCTGCCGCGAGTATCGTCGGCGGTGGCATTCGGATTGACGATGATCAGCGGGATTTTGGCCGAGGCTTCGTGGAATAAATCCTTCTCTCCAAGCCAGTGGTCGCCAAGGTACTCGCCGTGATCGCTGGTAAACACAATCATGGTCTGTGCAAACATCTCGGTTTGTTTCATGTACTCGAACAGTCGTCCAAGCTGATCGTCGATTTGCCTGATCAACCCCATGTAAATCGGGATTACGCGCTCGCGCACATCGTCACGGGCGAAACTTTCACTGTATTCCTGTTCCATGAAGGCCGCATAAACCGGGTGTGGGTTGTCGAGTTCCCGGTCGGAGCGTTGCGCCGGCTGAACATCGCTGGTGTTATACAGGTCATGATATGGTGCCGGGGCGATCAATGGCCAGTGCGGTTTGATGTATGAAAGATGCAGACACCAGGGACTGTTGTCATCCTGCTGCTCGAGGAATTCGATGGCGCGGTTGGTCAGATAAGTCGTTTCTGAATGTTCTTCGGCAACGCGTGCCGGGTAAATCGAATTTCGCAGCCGCCAGCCGGAACGAATGTTGCCATCTTTGTCTTCGCCACTATTGGCATATTCCAGCCACGGGTTGTTGCCCGCGTAACCCTTACTGTTGAGATATGCACCATAACCATGATTATCGGGTACCCGCGTACCTGGATACAGACCCTCATGCAGTTCGAATGGCTCAAAACCGCCACTAGCGGCACAACGAGCATAATCTGAATCGGGGTTGATGCCGAGTGCGCTTATCTGCGCAAGATTTTTTCGGTTGTGGGTCTTGCCTACCAACGCACTGCGATATCCCGAAGGTTTCAGATAATCGGCAATGGTCAGTTCATCGATTCGAGTCGGATCCTGGTTGGCCATTACGCCGTGGCTCGACATGTAACGTCCGGTGTAAAAACTGGCGCGCGACGGGCCGCAAAGTGGCGCCTGGCAGTAGGCATTGTCAAAGCGTACTCCACGCGCGGCCAGCGCATCGATATTCGGGGTTTTAAGTTTCAGATGCCCATAGCAGGACAGGTAGTCCCAGCGCAGCTGGTCGCACATGATGAAAAGAATGTTTCCTGGCATTGCAAGCCTCGCTTTATTCGGGGGCTGCTAGTAAACCTCTACTTCCCCGAGTAACCAGTCAACCTTGTCATCACCTTCGACTCTTAAACGCTTGCGGGTCTGGTAGTTAAGCTGCGGGGTAGTTTTGAGTAGCTGGAGGTAGGCGCTGGATTCGACCGATATCAATCCGCAGTCGGTGGTTGCGGTCATTTCGACGGCCTGCCCATCGGTGTAGGGGCGCCATCCCAATTCTTCGCCGTTGACAATTTTTTGTTCACCGCCGTCGACATCGATTATCGAACCAAAACCTTCTACGAAAATATACAGATGTGAATCATCAAGCCTCAGGGTCTTGCCGCCTTCGACCACCTTCCATTCGGCGATACGTGAAATCTTGTCTGTTACCGTAGACGACAATTCGGCGAACTGGGGTAACAGTTTAATAACGGGACGCAGTAACCAGCGGTTTTCGAGCATGTCCTGTAAACCGCTGTAACGAATAAAATTGCGGAAGGTTTCTTCGGCAAAAACACAGACGGTAACCGGTGTCCTGGCGACCACGCTGGCATTGCGAATCCCGGTACCTGTAAGTACCGCCATTTCACCGATAATATCGCCGGCTTGCAACATCGCCACCGACTCGCGCCTGTCGTCCTTGACCCTCACCACTTCGCAATAGCCGGTCAGGATCAGGTAAACCGAGCCATGGGTTGCGGCTTCCTGCACAATAATTACGTCTTCGGTGTTGTAGCGGTAGATTTCCTGTTCCGCGAGCAGATTGCGCATCCAGCGATTCGGGAATGGTTGTCCAAGCCAGAGTGTCAGGTAGTGGTTGATCTGCGAGGTGTATATCATGCTGTCACCCTCGAGCAGGGTGTAGCGTTTACCTGAACTGGCGAGAGAAAAAGTCGTCTGCAACGCTGACGGCATTTTTTCGACATGTACGAACACAACCCGTTCGGCTTCAGATTTCAATGCGTCGGCAGGGTCGCCGTGAATTTCGCCGGCGCCGCCGTCGGCGATTAACAGGTGAAACGACTGTTTATACAGGCGCTCCAGATTCTCAACTGTCGCTGCGCGCACGATGCCGGATTCACCCATAGTGCGCACCGCGGCCATATTCTGGTTGTCACCGACGATGCAAACATCACGAAACTGCCCCTTGTGAATGGTTGAAAAGGTGGCGCCGATGGTCGGAATACTATGTACGGTGTTATGGACTTCAATATTGAGTCCGTAGTAATTGATCGTGTCGCCAGGTTGAACCGGGATTAACTCGAAGTGCTCGGCCACCGCAGCGAGTTTCCAGCCGAGACTGCAACTCAGCTTCTCCATCGCCATGTTGAAGATTTCCTCGGTGGTAATGACTTCGACCCGGTGTGGCATTTCCATTAATGGAAACATCGAGCAATGGTCGTCATGCAAGTGGGTCAAAAATACTGCGGATACCTGGTTCTTGGAAATTCCACGCGCGAACAGGTGTTGATCCAGGAACGGGATCGAGTCTATCAACAGGTAATCACCGTTGTAGCAAAGCGCCAGGCCGGTACAGGGCTCCTCGGTGGAAAATCCGGACGCGCCGCCAAGTACCTCGATCCCCAGTTTGGCAAGGCCACCGGGGACGTAGTCGATTGGCACCGGGTAGGGCGGAACAACTTCGACGTCTTCGTTCAGGTCGACGTAAACATCACCACCGCGGTTCGCCACCAGGTAGCGATCGACGCCTTTATGTTCAATGACAAAATCTCCCGCGATAGCCTCGTTATTGACAAAAGGCACCAGGTTGAAGAACTCTTCGACCTTCATCGCCTTGCCGGCGTCGTTCTTGATGGCTACCGCCTCGGATACACCCAGCCATTCGTTTTTAAGAGCGTCTTCCGTGTCCCAGTTGTCGAGTTCCTCGCGGGTGGGTCCGAGCAGGGTGTAGCGCAATAAACGTAAAGCGTGGCTAATTGATTCGGCATCGCCTACCAGGTTGAGCCTGCGCTTTTCGGCGAGACCCCGGGCGACGAACAGAAAAAAGTAGAGCGGGAATTCGAGATTATTGAGCAGCGAGCTGCTCTTTTCACGAACATCGGTAAGTACCAGGGTATCGAAGCTGGAAATTCCTTCGCGTAACAAACCTTTCAGTACTTCAGGGGGTTGTCCAAACAGAATAACTTCAGCATCGCCGGTGACGATTCTGCTGCCAGCTGCAGGGGTTAAAATTTGTGGTTCAGCCATTTTCCTGATACTTATCCGCTGAGCACCAAAGTGTACCCTGACGAGCACAGCGACGAAAGGTGAATATACGCTGGGCTAGTTGTAATTAGTTCGTCCTGCAAGCACGGAATTTGAAACTAGGGTTTCAACCGGTACTGGAAAAGTTCTTCATAATAGGGGCGTGCCTGCAGCGAAATTCTTTCGTCCCTCGCGGAAAGTTGATAATCCTTATCGCGGTAAGCTGCGAACCCGGTCGAATTCCAGACCGAGTCATACCAGTGCCTGGCCCAGACCCCGTCACTGTCACGCGCGCCTTTGGGCCAGTTCAGCATAGCGGGGACAAACTCGATCTTGAGCCGGTCACAAACTGCTTCGAGCATGCCGCGCGGATCAAGCAGGAACTCACGGCTGTCGATTACCAGCGGAACCTCTTCACTAATGTGGCGTACATGCTCAAACAGTTCGGCCTGTTGAATGAAACCAATGTCTTCGAGTGTCGCGTCACTGCGGACCGCGGCATAGGAAGCAATCACTGCCTCGGGTTCGCGGATCAGGAAGCAGTTTACCAGCGATGATAACCAGGAACGATCGAGTTCCGGCAGCAAGTGCAGGGTCATATGTTTCTGGTAAAAGATTTTTTTGTCGCCCGGGATATCGCCGATGCAGCGGGCAATGATCGCGTTTGCATCGCTGCCCTGATCGGCTATCACTTCAGCCGCCCCCGGGTGCGGGATTCCGGTGGCAGCGAGGTAACAGCCATATAGTGGCTCATCCCAAACCACGCAGTCGTCACGATTTTCCCAGGCGCGCATCAGCGCTGTCGAAATGTTACGCGGTCCGGACCACATCGCGATACGCAAGGGGGTTACGTGCATTCCTGTTCGAGCATTGCGAGGTATAGCTGCTGCAGCTGCTCTACCATCGGTCCACGCTCGCCATCGCCGATGATGCGGCCATCGATTTCACGCACTGGCGCAAGCCCGGCAAAAGTGCCGGTAACGAAAGCTTCGTCGGCGCCGTAGACATCGGTCAGGCTGAAATTTTTCTGGCGCACTGGAATCCGGTTTTGCTCACATAGAGCAATGACATTGCCACGGGTTATGCCGCCGAGGCAGTAATCGCCGCTCGAAGTCCAGACTTCACCCTTGCGCGCGATGAAAAAATGGGTTGAATTGCAGGTGGCGACAAAACCGTGTGGATCCAGCATCAGCGCTTCATCGGCCCCGGCCTTGGCCGCCTGAATACAGGCGGTTATGCAATTCAGCTTGGAGTGACTGTTGAGCTTCGGATCCTGCACGTCCGGGTAGCCACGGCGCACATGTACGGTAAATAACTTGATACCCTTGTGTGCAGTTTCCGGTAACGCGGTTTTGTATTCCGGAATAATGACGATGGTTGGCGGTGTGATGGTAATACGTGGATCCTGGTAGGGCGTGGCCTTGATTCCACGGGATACCATCAACCTGATGTGGACGCCATCCTGCATGCCGTTTTTTTCGAGCAGGCGATATAGTCGCTCGCGCAGTTCCGCGGCAGAAACCTCCATTTCCATATCGAGGGCTTTTGCACCTTCGTACATGCGATCGAGATGTTGATCCAGAAACGCGATCTTACCCCGATGCACGCGTAGCCCTTCCCAGACCCCGTCACCGAGTACAAAGCCGCTGTCGAAAACAGAAACCTGCGCCTGCTCGCGCGCAAAAAACTCACCGTTGATATCGATAATAATATCGGCGTTACGCGGATCGTCCTGATATTCATGGGTGCCCTTGGTTTGTTTATTCATCGGTACTTCCCAGTTCAAATTCTTCGCCCAGGCTGGTGACGCTCAGGTATCCGGCTCCGTCGCGCTCGTGCTCCTGCGCCAGGTTGAGTAAATCGTAAAACGCGCTGCGACTGATTAATGCGTCGAGACCATCGCGAACATGTACATATGGTCGGGGTGCGTTGCTGTCGGCGTTGATTTCAACCCGGATCGCGTGCTCACGATCGGCAATGATGCGCTCGCCAACGTTAGTAGTAAATACAATGGCCTGTTGGCCGTCAGCCTCGACGCGCTCGACCAGGGTTGCGATAAACGGGGCGTCTTCTACCTCGATGCGCAGCTTTTCGGACGGAGTGACGAGAAAATATTCTTCGTCCTCGCGCCGCAGGATGCTGGCGAACAGTTTTACCATCGAATCACGCTGGAAGCGCCGCTGCTGATGGAACCAGCTGCCATCGGCAGCAATACGTATATCGATTTCACCCTGGTAATGCGGATTCCAGTCCCGCCTGGCCGCGCTGATCGCTTCGCCGGCTTTGATATCTGCGAGAATTGTGTCGAGTTCGGACATCGCTCAATTCTGGAGCCATGTAATTCAATTCGCAAGATATTTAGCCCGGCGCGGTTAAGGTGACTGGTGAACTTGCGATATTGCGGCGAGGTAAGATTATCGGCAAGATGGTGTTCGCGGTTATTGCTGACCACTCTGCTTCCCCGGCTTCAGGAGGTCAAGACTAAATGCCTTCGGCAATAGAAAATTTGATAGAGGTTTCCTGGAGTGCAGTGCTTGCACGGCGGGATTGCAGAAGTGGGCGTGAAATAATCCGACCGACTTTGGTTACGCTTGACGAAGAACGCCGTGAATCACGTTTTGGCGATGAGTTTCCAGTGCTTGCATATCTCGATGCCGCCCTCGATCTGGCCGGGAATTACGAACTGGCGGATCTCGCATCGGGTTTGCGCCCGGCCCTGGATCAGGCCAGATGGTCACAGAATCCCGGCTACACTGAAGCCAATGTAAGCAAGTCCTTTCTCGATGGGTATGCTTATGCGGGTCTTTCGGGGCCGGATTGCCCGGTGCTTTGTGAGGTGCCGAGATGCGGCTATGTTCTGTTGTCGCCCGAGGTGACCTACAAGGATCACAATCATGAGCCCAGGGAGATTTACCTGGTGCTGACACCGGGCGGCCAGTGGTGCCTGGACAGCGGTGAATGGTTCGATGTTCACCCGGGAGACTTAATTATTCATGAACCCTGGCAGATGCATGCGATGCGCGCGGGAGATCAGCCGTTACTGACTTTTGCCGCGTGGCTCGAAAGCGGTGATCGCAAGGCTATTCGAATTTAAGTCGCGACTAGTAGAAATGCTGCTGCGCTAACCTGAAATCGATTTTGCAACCTCGCGTCGCCATCAACATCAGGCTACCTAAACCAAAAAAGATCACTTATAATTTTTTTACTTGCATCACATGGGAGGGAAAAGTCGAGCATGAAACGCAGAGGGTTCGTTAAGTTATGTGCCTCCGCAGTTGCCAGTGTCACTGCCAGTCCCGAGCTACTCGCCGGGGAACATCAACAATATCATCGTTATGGACGGGTCGCTTTAGTCGATCCATATTCCGGCGAACCGGTTCGCGCCGCTACGCTGGATGTCGGTGAAACCTACCTGTTCCACTATCCGTTCGTATCCACGCCGTGTTTTTTAATTGACCTGGGTAAGCCGGTAACCTCGCGTAGTAACCTGAAGACACGTGATGGTGATCGCTATCGCTGGCAGGGTGGTGCCGGATCGAACCACTCGGTGGTCGCACTTTCGGC
>Ga0265309_10001444_pt1 | contig 10417 bp, 11 predicted proteins | sample Helome_FD_192492 | JGI IMG/M metagenome (GOLD analysis project Ga0265309, IMG submission 192492) | Marine sediment microbial communities from subtidal zone of North Sea - Hel_20160524 (Illumina Assembly) | ecosystem: Environmental > Aquatic > Marine > Subtidal zone > Sediment ...
TTGCAGTCATAGTAGGTTCAGGAATTTCATCTTCTGCTTCTGACCCTGGATTGCCAGTAACGGTCCGGACCATGACCGGCCATTCCACGTGATTCTCAGATGTAATGGCGTCTTTTCGTTGCGAATTTCGAAGGTTGGCTGCTTTGCGCCGGGCCAGATCCTTTTCGGCGTCAGCTTTGCGCACTCTCCAATACGCTATGGAAACAACCGCAGCCAGGATAGCCAGTAAGATTAATGCCTTCATTTTAAAAACCTCCTGAACTTCCGGGAAACTTCCCCTTATCCCCTTGAAGTTTGGACTGTCTGCCTGCGCACATTGCCGTGCGAAGGCTATAAAAACATACAATTCCGTTTGATCCCTGTCAGATTCCCGGCACCTCCTCCTTGTGTGCCAACCAGCCCAATCCCTGCCTATATCCTAGCATAAAAGTAGATTGAGGCCCCAATTCAGAGCCATGACTCAATCTTCGAAGCTTTTATCCAGGTCGTGGCAAAGGTCACAGGACACGATATCGCCCTTGTTCAGGGTTGCACGAACCTTACCCTCCGCATCCCTCAGGACACGATCTACCGGGACGCGGGACAATCGGGTACCGCGATGGTCCTCGCCATGACAGGTCGCGCACTGGTCTTCACCATTCTTCCAGACGAAATCTTCGTGGTAAAAATCGCCCCTGCTCTTGATCCAGTTCGGATCGTTGACAGGATGCATGCCGTGCGGCCCGCCCAATGTCCCGTTGGGGAAGCTATTGGGTTCATGACAAACGGTGCACTCGCTGATGGTTCCCGCATGGCCCTGTAGCTGCAGCGCCGGTACATTGTCATTGGCATTGGGATCGCGGTTGGGCCAGATCGCATGCGGGCTGCCGTGACAGCCTTCGCAGGCTACGCCGGCATGATTATCAAGGCTGTTACGGTATAGCGTGTCCGGGTTCTCCGCAAAACGGGAATCGGGGAACTCAATCGGCGTGGCGGCAGGGTCAGACGGATCATAGGCCAATGTTCTCACCGGATCATTGCCGTGGCCTGTATGGCAGGAACTGCACTTGGGCTCGTCCGCCCAGGGTTCCCTGGCTTCACCCGTGGTCTGCAAATCGAACTCACCACCCACGGCTAACATGCCACCATGACAATCATCACATTTCTGGCCTGCGGTGAACATGGCGCCGCGGAAGCACTGGGTGATCTTTCCGGGATGGCAGGAGAAACAGTTTTGTTCCATGGAGATGCCCTCGCCTGACGGAATGAGTTGTAATTCAGCGCCGGTCATCGTGGCGGGGTCAATCAGGTCAGGTGCTCCGCCGGTCAAACGCAAAAGGTTCCCTATATCGTCTACTTGCAGGCGGCCGTGAAATCCATGCATCGCTCCGGACATGCTGCTGTTTGCAATTCCACCCTGCGGTCCTCCTACTTCAGCCAGCGCATTGGATTTGTGACAGGTTGCACAGAGTACCGGGTTCAGGTCAGCAATGAATGTCGACCCGTGCTTCTCATCGTGCAGCACCAGTATGTTGTGCTTGGCCGCGGCTTCAACGTCATCGCGGTCATTCGTCGCCGAAGGAATGAAATCGAGGTCCGGCCACACTGAAGTATCAGCGGCAATTTCATCCAGGGCATGGCAATCGCGGCAATCCACTTCGGTGGAAACCGGAACGACTGCATCGGTGGTGGCAATGACATTATCACTAAGCAGATCAACTGCCTGGACGCGCATCAAGGGGTAGGAGTTCATCCGGCCCTGGTCATCCATCGAGGTAATCGGCAAACCGAATATGGTAAACCATGATTGATCTGCATTGTATTCGCTAAAGTCCTGCGGCAGGTTCTCAAAGTATGGTCTGCCAATGCCTGGCATAGTGCTGCCGTGAATCCCCACATCGGGTGCAGGATCAAGTCCGAACAGCCACCAGACAACGGACTGGCCGTTGAACTCATCCCAGAAATCAGACTTTCTCACCTGGGCGGAACCTGCCGGATCTCCTACCGGCCAATTCTGGCTGGTTGAGTTGATTGAGTCCGCGCCAACCGGGTCATTGGGGTTCGAAGCGGCTGAATATTGGAGTCTGATGTCGGTGTCATCAAGAATTTGCGGTCTGCTCCCCTTGCGGATGACCTGCGCATTGACGATATTGAAAAGCGGCAGGATACTGAATGGATTCGATCCCAGGTCCGCGCAGTGCATACCGAGATCATTGAAGGCCAGTACAACATGGTCGCCATCTCCGGCTTCGGGTGTTCCGGGGGCTGGCTCTTCACTCACCTTTGGCGGTAAGCCGGTCGGCGGGGTTCCGACTTGTACCAGGACATTGTCCGTGCAAAATTCGATTCCATCCGTCACGGTCATCACTATGTTGAAGCTGCCTTCATGGTCAAAAGTGACATCACCGGGAATCGGATCCGTTGGTATGGTTGAGTCCGTGCCGCCGGCGAAATTCCACTCCCAGCCAAGTTCATCACCATCGGGATCAGACCCGCTGCCTTCAAAATAGACAGACTCACCCACATTGATCATGGTGGTTTCGCCAGGGAACAAAATCGAGCATTCCGGCGGCCGGTTTTCTGGCGGCGGTGGTGGCGGGTCTCCGTCACAACTCGACGGTGCGCCTTCTACCGGGCTCACATCGGAGAGACCGTCCGACTCAACTCTCACGTCACACGGAATCCTGTCACCACGAATTCCACGAACAGAGAATCTTACTTCCGATTTGCGCGTTGTTTTCTGCGCCAGGAGTTCATCAGTCCTGTGGTTATAAAGGAACGTGGTTCTGCGGCCCCGCTTACCCAGATCCACCTCCACTTTCAGCCTGGCAGTCTCACTGTTGTATTCGGCGTTCTTGATCTCAACTTGAAAAGGGTCGGCAGCCAATACCACAGCGGGAACGGAATAAACTCCGGCAAGCAGCATTAAAGCGCTGCAAACAGCTGGCAGGCGGAATCTGGACGGAAGAAAGTTCGGGCAGGAAATCTTCATAAGCGTGATATCCATATTTACGGTATGTTTTCCAGATTGCAGTCTAGTGAGGAATTCTTAAGGAAGTCTTAAAGACCAACCAGCGGCACCTGCCTTAATATTTCCTTAAGAAATGTCAGGTAATCTATCGCCAGTTAAATCAGAATGTGGTGTCTGGCATGATCGATATCGCCCCCTGAATTCCCTCGCCATCCGGCACCAAAAAAAGCAACGCCATCCTGTGGCGTTGCTTTTTTACGATAGCAAGACAGGAGATGGGCACAATGGCATCATTAAGCCTGGAACAATGGCGAAGAAATAGTACTTAAAGGAGCCACTGGATGCTGATTTTACTGGTCGAGGATGATCGATCGCTGGCACAAGCTCTGCAACGCGCACTGCAAAAACAGGGCTACGGCGTGAATGCTGTAGCCAGTGGCACAGCCGCGCTCCATGTTATTGATGTCGAAACTCCGGATATTGTCATACTGGATCTCGGCTTGCCGGACATGGATGGCATCGATGTGCTGAAGCGTGCCCGGGAGAAGTATTGTGACCTGCCGATCTTATTGCTGACGGCACGATCACATCTCGACGACAAGATTTCCGGCCTGGACAGCGGCGCCGATGATTACCTGGCCAAACCATTTGAAATGACTGAGCTTTTTGCTCGATTACGTGTTCTAGAGCGCAGGCTCACTACCTCCAAGTCTGCTGTAATCAAAATCGGTGATGTCAAACTCGACATCAACAGCAACTCAATATCTATCGATGAGCATGAAATTGAGCTGTCCCGCAGAGAAAACATGTTGCTCAAGTGCCTGATGGAAAATGCCGGCAGGGTGCTTACTCGAAACGCGCTGGAAAGCCGCCTTTACGGCTGGGGTGAGGAAGTATCCAGCAACGCGCTGGAAGTCCATATCCATCATTTGCGGAAAAAACTGGGCGCTGATTTCATAAAAACCGTTCGCGGGGTCGGTTACAAGGTTGACCTTCAATGAATTCCATCCGTGTATTCCTGGTGGTTGTCACCCTGGCTGTGCTGACGCTATTCACTTTTATCGTATCCCTCAGGGGTTTCCAGTCAGGCATGCAGGAAGCGGATCAGCTTTTTGATAATCAGCTATTGAACGTTGCCCGCCTGATTGCCGATATCCACACGGAGAAAACCGCAGACAGATTCGACCACAGCGGAAACATAACTTTCCAGGTGTGGCAGAAAGGTGTTCTGCAAGCATCTTCTTCCAATGCGCCGCCACACGAACTGACTGAGCTGGAAGCCGGGTTTGATTTCAGTAATTTTGACGGCTACAGATGGCGAACCGTCGCTTACCACGACGCGAACCGCGACTCCTGGGTACTGGCGGCGCAACGAACGGACCTTCGTTACACATTGGCGGAGAGTGTGATCCTGGAATCCATCTACCCGGTGGCCATTGGCCTGCCTGTTCTTGGCTTGCTGATCTGGCTGATCGTCAGCCAGGGATTGAAGCCGTTGCGCAGACTTGCCGCTGAACTGGGTAATAAGCAACCGGAGGACCTTAGTCCGCTGGCCATTCCGTCACCCAAGAGTGAATTGCAACAGATCGTGTTGTCATCCAATCGACTCCTGGCTCGACTTGAAAATTCGCTGCTGCGGGAGAAGCAATTCGCCTCCGATGCTGCCCACGAGTTGCGCACGCCGATCAGCGCCCTCAAAGTACAGTTGTACAACATCGGCAAGGATTTGCCGGAAGAGCATGAGGGTATCTCAGAAATGGCCTATACGGCCGGACGACTCGAGCGCGTCGTCGAGCAGATTCTCGATTTGTACAAAAGCTCGCCGGACCGGTACGCGGCCAACTTCGTGCCGATCAACCTGGCAGCCCTGACGCAGGAGATGCTGGCGCGGGAGTATCCCCTTTTCGATAGCAAAAACCAGGTGCTGGAATTTTTGGGGGATGCCTGTTTCATTGCGGGAGACCGTTTTGCGCTGACGACATTGATTTACAATCTTCTCAGCAATGCCAACAAATACACTCCGCAAGGAGGGCAAGTCATCGTGAGAATCGATAACGCAGGCTCCAGGGCCAACCTGACCGTTGAAGACTCGGGCCCCGGAATTCCAGAGGAACAGCGCCACAACATCTTTGATCGTTTTTATCGTATCGGGAATGATCCTGAATACGCTCATGAGCCGGGTTGCGGCCTGGGGCTCGCTATTGTCAAGCGCATCGCCGACCTGCATGAAGCATCCATTACAGTCACACCTTCGAGGTTCAATACAGGAACTGCTTTTCATGTGAGCTTTCCAGTTTGTGCTGCCAGCGAATCTCCCGGAACTGTGACATAAGCTTATGAACGTTATTTGCAAGCGATCAATTCCTGCTCTGCTGATGCTGCTCCTGCCGCTTTCGCTGTTCTCCGCCACACCCGTTGTTGAAATTGAAATCAAGGACCACCTGTTCCTGCCATCAGAAATCGTGATCCCTGCCGACACCAAAATCAAACTACTGATCAAAAACCTGGACCCAACGCCGGAAGAGTTCGAAAGCTATGAACTCAACCGTGAAAAAGTAATCGGCGGCAACAGCAAAACCGTCATCTTCATTGGTCCCCTGCCTCCCGGAGAATACCCCTTTTTTGGCGAGTTCTACCCCAAAACTGCGCAGGGAAAGATCATAGTCCAATGACCGGCCAGGTGGAATTCATATGCTTTTAAGTTCCGTCATCCTGGTTTTGCAGGAAACACTGGAGGTGGCGCTGCTGGTCAGCATGCTGGCAGCGGTCAGCCATCGTCTGAACTACAGCATGTCCTGGTTGCCCTGGGGACTTTGCGGCGGTTTTGTTATCGCCGTGCTCTATGCAGTCAATATGGGATCAATCGCCGTGTGGTTTGACTATGTTGGGCAGGAGGTCGTGAATGCTTTTGCGCAGATTACGATTGCCGTGATACTTGTGCTGCTCCCATGGACGATTTGTTCGGACGAAAATCGTCATTCTCTTCTATTTCAATGGGCAGCGGTCATTGTGCTCGTTCTTTCAATCGGCCGGGAGGGCTCGGAAATCATTCTGTACCTGGATGGATTCCTGCAGCAGGAGGGCAAAGTTCAAGCGGTTCTGGTCGGTGGCGGCATTGGTTTCAGCATCGGTATCAGCGTGGCTATCCTGCTGTTCTATGGCCTGGTCGGGCTACCTCGAAAATTGGGTATTGCAACCCCGATTTTGCTGCTTGCGCTGTTTGCAGGCAACATGCTTGCTCAAGCGAGCCAGCAGCTCACCCAGGCTGACTGGTTACATTCAACCGGGGCGCTATGGGACACCTCCGGCCTGATCCCCGAGGACTCCATGAGCGGTCAGTTGCTCTATGCCCTGATCGGATATGAGTCCAATCCATCCCTGATCCAGATAATCGCCTACCTGGCAGGCACAACCCTGTTGTTACTCGTTGCAGCATCAGCAAAATTCTGGTCAACGCGGGCTTCTCTGCAGAAATGACTTCCAGGAATACATTGATCGGTTGTTCAGTCATCTGGCTTTTACAGGCGGGGCAATGCCTGGCCGGCGGTGTTGTTATCGACAGGATTTATCATCCTTATGTACAGCTCGATGAGCAGGAACTGGAGTGGCGCGGAATCTTCCAGAACCATCAGCCCGGTGTGGCTGACAACCTGCGGCGTCACAGCCTTGGTTACGGACGTTCACTCAATGACCGCTGGTTCCTGGAGTTTTACCTGGTGGGTGAAAGATCGGCCGATGCCAGCTTTGACCTGGAAAGCTATGAATTGGAAGCCAGGCGGCAATTGACGGAGCAGGGAGAGTTTTGGGCCGATTGGGGCTTGCTCCTTGAAATTGAAAAAGAAGCCAATGAAGATGCCTGGGAATTTTCAAGCGGCATTCTGGTTGAGAAAGAGTGGGGCAAGTGGAGCGGCACTGCCAACCTGTTCCTGGAGTACGAATGGGGCCCGGATACTGCAAGCGACTGGGATACAAGGCTTGGATTACAGGCTCGCTACCGTTACTCCAGGGGGTTTGAACCGGCGCTGGAATTTTATAGTGGTAAACACACCCGGGGTATCGGGCCAGCCATGCTTGGACAGTTCAATGTGGGCACAAAACGCCAGGTAAAATGGGAGGCGGGCGTAATATTTGGCCTGGATAACAAGAGTCCGGATCGGACGTTGAGGTTCAATCTGGAATTTGAGTTCTGAGCAAAGTTGGGGTCAGAGTAAAGTGCCAGAGTAATTACTTTGGCACTTTACTCTGACCCCAACTTTGCCACCTATTCAATTTCCCAATCGACGAAACCCTTGTAGGTTTCATGGATTTTTGTTTCCCAGGATTCTTCCATGCGTTGGCATAAATCTGAATCCGTGCTTTGGATGATGATAGCAATGCGGCCCCGTTCCGGATTTTTTTTCACACTGATGATGCGGCAATCCGCCTGTTCAATCATCTTCAGGGACGCGGCCGCCGCGGGAATGACGTTATCGGGTGAAAGCCCCCGAATGTCCACGCGGAAAGTGAAACGCGCATCCAGCAGGTAGATCAGACAGAAGCCGAACACGGTCACCAGGATCGCCACGTGAGGCAGGTCGAGACCCGCAGACAGGCCGATGAGTGTAACGAAGATCAGCCGCCCGGTCAGGCTGGCCGAACGCAGCACCGTTCGAAAGCGAATCAGGCCGCCGATACCAAACAGCACGAAGCCTACCCCCATGCCGTACTGGATTACCAGGATACCGATAATTGAGCCGATGACGGCATACAGAATATAGATTTGTGAAGCCTCGATCTCTTCCAGCGTGTCGGCTGTTTGCGTGTGCCGGGGGTGGTAGGCGATGGTGGCGCCGAGGAACGCGGCAAGCAACAGGTTGAGAAAGGCATTGAGCAAAAACCCAAGGTCCTTGAAACCTTGCCATCCTTCACTGCTCGGCACAGCCGTCTGCAGGATCATGTCCTGCATCTGCTGCGCCAGGGCAGTATTTGCGATTAAAATCGCGATCAAACCCAACCACTTCAGCTTCATGCTGTTTTCCCTGCCCATCACCTGACCTGATTCTACCCGTTCTGAATTGAATTAGCCGGAATTCCACATCAGTGCAATGGATTGAAACAAAATGACGGCTGGTGGAGTTTCCCTGACAGGCGGTAACAAGTCCTTGTAACTAATCAACTATACTTATTCAGGAATGGAGGGCGTATCAAATGGCTACCAGGTCAGTGACAATGCAAAAAGCTACACCCTTAAAGTCTGCCAGCACCACGGCTGGAACCGACAATCCGGCGGTTTCCCGAACTATTGATAAGCCGGCACCCGACTTGAAGTCACAGAAAACCGTCGCGTTTTTCCTGAATCCGGCCTGCGAGCACGATTGGTTCAAACTGGAGAATGAACTCCAGACGCTTGAGGCTGAGGGTAAAATCATCTGGAAATGCCGCACTTGCGCCGAGATCACCAACACCTACGACTGGAAGACACCTTAGTCATACCGCTCCGAATTGAAATTCAGACTCCGTTCAAACAGGTAGGCCCCCAGCAAGATGACCAAGAGCGGTATGTAGGGCTCAAACGGCCAATAAGGCAAGTACCGTTCCAGCCAACTTGAAAAGGCGTATTGGGACATGAATGCTTCCGATGCTTGCTGCCATGACGAACCGAAAACGACCACGAACAAACCGATACCCACAAGCACAGAACCCAACAACCTGAAGGCACGCGGCGTGCGGCTGTGTGGCGCGCCTGCTTGATTGAGTTGCCGGCGCTTTTTGGTCCAGGCGGCGGCCCGCAGGCCCCAGGCCATGAACCCGCCCCAGTAGTAGATGTAGTCAATTAAAACCGGATCCGGGTAATAGAACAGTGCCCACCAGTACACGCTGAAGGCGTAAACCCACAGCGAATAGATGCCGATTTTGTGCAGTACCTTCCACTGTTTGCCGCTCAGGTGCTGACGGCCGAATTTGAATGAGGTCAGCGTCATGGCAATCAGGAAGGAGTAACCCAGGACTCCTTCGATCACGTCGCGGAGCACATAAACTTCTGCTACGTAGTAGTCACGGTGGACGGTTACCAACCAGACGATGAACAGTGCCTGCCAGACCATTGCCGCTGCAAAACACAGACCGAAGATTTTCCGGTTACGCAACCACCACAGGGTCAAAGGCCCGGGAAACAGTTTTTGCATTGAAGATGCTGCAAAGGCCAGGTATAGCCAGGGTATTGCACACCTCACGGACAACTGGATCATGGAAGACACGCCTGCGCCGCTTGACAGATCGGTCCGTGTCATGGCGATCACCATGGCTATGGAAATCGGGCCTGTGATGAGCCAGAACAGGCGCCATTCATTGAAGGCTTTGTTTTTCAGGATTTCTCGCAGCGCCATGCTGATGGATTCTCGCTATTGGAGCAGAGCGGACAGTCTAAACATTCCGGATATCAATTAAAATCAAACCAGTCGATGTTACAGTTCCTGCAACCACTTTGAGATTCAACTCCTCACGAAACGGTTGAGTAATGATGAAATATCAACGCGCATTACCACAATTGGAGACAGAAAGACTGCGGATGAACTGGCTGACCGAAGACGACGCCGACCTGATGCTGGCGATCTGGAACGACCCGGATTTCATTCGCTTTGTCGGCGACCGGGGTGTGCGTACCCTGGATGAAGCGCGTGTGGCCATGAGGGAAGGTGTTCTTAAACTTTATCGTGAATTCGGTTACGGCCCCTATCGGCTGACGCTTCACGGCTCGGGCGAAGCAATGGGAATTTGTGGACTGTTCAAGCGCGACAATCTGGAATATCCGGATATCGGATACGGCCTGTTACCGGCGTTTTGTGGCAGCGGTTTCGCGTTCGAGGCAGCCCGTGCAGTGACCGAACACGCACTCGAGCATATGAAGCTGGCGGAACTCTGCGCCATTGTTACCCCGGAAAACACACGTTCAGTGCACTTGTTAGAAAAACTCGGCATGGTTGCCGGCGAGCAAATTCGGATGCCTGGAGACAATGAAGATGTTGTTCTTTACAAGTGTCAATCAGGAAACGGGGCCGGATACAATTTTCCGAAAGGGGGACTTTCGAGATAAAACGTATCCGGCCCTGCTGACTGATGTGGTCTACTGCTTGACGCGGGCCGCCGCCTCCCGCCCGATCAGCGCAAAGCCGACGGAATTGAAATTGTAGACTGCAATCTCGCCATACAGCTTGTTAGCTTCCTCGGCATTACCCGCACCCTGTTGAGCCTCCGCCAACTGGTATCGCACCATCATGTTGTTGGCGTGATCCGCCTGTTGCAGATGCTCCGTGGCCGTCGCGAATTCCTCCGCCTTGAGCGCATTCAGCCCAAGAATCCAATTGGCGGCCTCCAGTTTGCGTGGATTGTCATCGCCCTCCAGCAGATCTGCGATGGCGTTGGCCTGAGCGTTTGGAGTTCCCAGTATTTCGTGGACACTTGAACTCGGAGGTCAAATTTCCCGGAGTG
>Ga0265309_10001446_pt1 | contig 10413 bp, 10 predicted proteins | sample Helome_FD_192492 | JGI IMG/M metagenome (GOLD analysis project Ga0265309, IMG submission 192492) | Marine sediment microbial communities from subtidal zone of North Sea - Hel_20160524 (Illumina Assembly) | ecosystem: Environmental > Aquatic > Marine > Subtidal zone > Sediment ...
TGGCCCGCAATTTCGACCTGCAGAAGAACGCCGTAAAACTGGTTAGCTGGTCCCGATTGCACTGAACACTTCTGGCGCGACACCGATTCCCCCTGACTCTCCCGGCCTCGGCCGGGATTTTTTTTTGGGGTACAATGCCTGCCCTTTTTTCACGCATCGCAACCGGCATGAGCAACGACAGCGAAAAGCAGTTTCGCGGTATTCCGATCGTCCAGAGTGGCGGCAAGTACAAGACCGATGAAGGTTTTTCGGCCATCAAGAACGGCGTCAAGACGCGTCGCGATGCCGAGCCGCTTGTAAAAGGACAAAAGCCGAAGTGGCTGCGTGCCAAGATGCCTTCGGGCAAGGGTTACTCGTCGGTCAACCAGATCGTCAATGAGCATCGCCTGAGCACTGTTTGCGAAGAGAGCATGTGCCCGAATATCGGTGAGTGCTGGAATGCAGGTACTGCGACTATCATGGTTATGGGGTCAGTCTGCACGCGCGCCTGTCGTTTCTGCGCGGTGGATACGGGCAACCCCAAAGGCTGGCTCGATGCGGAAGAACCGGCCAATACGGGCCGGGCGGTCAAGCTCATGGGTCTCGAATACGTCGTCATTACCTCGGTTGATCGTGATGATCTCGAGGACGGCGGGGCATCGCATTACGCCGAGTGTGTCCGCGAAATCAAGAAGCAAAATCCGGGCACGGCTGTAGAGGCGCTGACACCGGATTTCAACGGCGTCATGGAGCAGGTCGAGACTGTCGTGGACTCGGGGCTCGAAGTATTTGCACAGAATATTGAGACGGTCCGGCGCCTGACCCACCCGGTGCGTGATCCACGCGCCGGCTACGACCAGACGATGGCTGTGCTGCGTCACGCCAAACAACACCGCGCCGACGTGTTGGTCAAGACCAGCCTGATGCTGGGGCTGGGCGAACGCGATAATGAAATCATGCGCACGATGGATGACCTCCGCGAGGCTGGTGTGGATATCCTGACGTTGGGCCAGTATCTGCGCCCAACGCCGAATCACCTTGCCGTTGAGCGTTACGTGACACCGGATGAGTTCGATCTGTACCGGCGTGAGGGCCTGGACAAGGGCTTCCTTGAGGTGGTCGCAGGGCCCATGGTCCGCTCGAGCTACCGTGCCGAACAGGTACTGCAGAAAAACAACGTTGGACTGGCCGTATGAGTGATTTCTTTTTCAATTACGGGTTGTTTTTCGTCAAGGTGCTGACGATCGTCGTTGCCGTCGTCATCATCATTGGTGTTGCGGCGTCGGCCGGCCGCAAGGCGCACCAGGAAGGCCTCGAGGTTGAGGACCTGAACAAGAAGTACAAGGGCCTGGCGAGGGCACTACGCAAGGCCGTGCTCAAAAAGGACGAGCAGAAAAAAGAAGCCAAGGCCGAGAAAAAGCGCGAAAAGGCGGAGGCCAAGGCGCCGACAGACAGACCACGCAGCTTCGTCATCAACTTCAAAGGCGACCTCAAGGCGAGTGCGCTGCCGGCATTGCGCGAGGAGGTCAGCGCGGTTCTGGAAGTGGCAAGCGGGACGGACGAAGTTATCGTTTGCCTCGAGAATCACGGTGGCGTAGTTCACGAACACGGCCTCGCGGCATCACAGCTTGCGCGCATTCGCGACAAGGGCATTCCATTGATTGTCTGTGTGGACAAGGTCGCGGCGAGTGGCGGTTACCTGATGGCCTGCGTCGCCTCAAGAATTTATGCGGCGCCCTTTGCGATTCTTGGTTCGATCGGCGTGTTGGCGCAAATCCCGAACTTCAATCGATTTCTCGACAGTCACGGGGTCGACTTTGAGCAGGTTACGGCGGGCAAGTACAAGCGAACCGTCACGATGTTTGGCGAGAATACGGATGAGGATCGCGCCAAGCTCAAAGAAGAGATTGAAGACGTGCACACTCTGTTCAAGGCGGCGGTCAGCGAGTACCGACCAGACCTCGATCTGGAAAAGGTCGCGACGGGTGAATACTGGTACGGCACACGGGCGCTGGAGATGGGTCTCGCAGACGAAATCAAGACCAGCGATGAGCTCTTGAGCGAATGTGCGGCGGAGCGGGATCTCTATGCCCTGACGTACCGCATCAAGCAGCCGCTGCAAAAGCGCCTTATGGCAAACATCGACAGCGCACTCGAGAAAGCCGATGCGACAGGTTGGCGGCGTAAATTCGAGTCGCGCCTGCCACGCTAGCCGCGCCAGATACTGGAACCGGCGGGCCGTAAAATTGTCGTAAACTGTAGGTGGCTCTGAAGGGTCCGAGATATAGGTAACCCCATGACTAAACAGCGTTTCAGATCATTCCTGTCATTTTCGTTCGTCGCGTTGACGGGATTTGTCGCATCAACTGCGGCATATGCGATGTCCGACGCCGAAATGGAGGCCGAGGCGGCGAAAGAATTCGCGCGACTCAAGGCCTCGGCGCCCCTTACGACGGATCGTGACACGATCGACTATATATCCTGTGTTGCCAATGCCGTGGTTCTGTCCCTGGAGCCGCCCGAGAGCAACATGAACTGGGAAATGGCCATTCTCGAGACCAATGAACTGAATGCATTTGTTATGCCTGGCGGCAAGATTGTCATTTTTGAAGGCATCCTCAGGGCCGCGCGTGACCAGAATCAGCTGGCCGCCGTTATCGGCCACGAAATCGCGCATATCACGGCCGGGCACACCAAGAGCAAGCTTTCGCAGGGCGGCGGCAAAGGCATGGAGGTCGGTATTCAGGTTGCTGCTGTGCTACTTGGTGGCGGGCACTACGGCGCACAGTATACGGCGGAGCAAGTGCTGCAACATGGGGCGATGGTCAAACTCGTACTGCCCTACAAACGTGGTCAGGAGACGGAGGCCGATGTCGTTGGCCTCGAGTTCATGGCAAAGGCCGGTTTTGATCCACGTGCTGCCGTGCCGTTGTGGCAGAACATGGCTGAAGAGGCGGGTGGCGAAGGGCCCGCGGAGTTTTATTCCACGCACCCGTCGAGCGAGAATCGTATCGAATCTTTGATCTCCCAGTGGACCGACGTTTTGCCACTGTATAATCAGGCGCAAGAAGAAGGTCGTATTCCCAATTGCGCGCTGCCACAGAAGCTCGAACAGTACTACGAGCAACAGCGCATCAATAAGGAAAAGGAGTAAGCAAACATAGCCTGTCGCCTGGTTTTACTGCTGCCGTCACTACTGCTGGCCGGTGGCTGTTCGTCGCTACACGACTTTTTCGGCACTGCGCCCAATAAGCGCGAGGCCGAGGTCGTTGTGTCGCTCGAAGAGCGGCCCGTTGAAGAACCGATATCGGCCAATCACTTCGTACTCGAATCACCTGCGCAGTCGGTCGTCGGTTTTCCGCAAGTCGTGTTCACAAGCGGCAATGACACGCTGTCCGATTTCGCCAGGGCTTATGGGCTCGGCTACGACGAGCTGGTCGCGGCGAATCCCGATATAGATCCCTGGCTGCCGGGCGAGAACACGCCGGTGCTCTTGCCGACACAATTCGTTCTGCCCGATGTGCCGCGCGAAGGCATCGTTCTGAATCTTGCGAGCAAGCGCCTGTTCTATTTTCCCCAGGTCGCAGAGGGGCAGCCTGCGATCGTGTTGACATTCCCGATCGGAGTTGGCCGGGTTGGCTGGGAGACGCCCCTTGGCTTGACGACCGTTACGGCCAAGGCGAAGGACCCGCACTGGTATGTGCCGCTATCCGTGCGCCAGGAGCATGCCGAACTCGGTGATCCACTGCCTTCGGTCATTCCGCCCGGTCCCGAGAACCCACTCGGACACCGTGTACTGAAGCTGGATATGCCGGGCTACCTGATTCATGGCACCAACCAGCCGTACGGAGTCGGCATGCGCGTGAGCCACGGTTGTGTGCGGCTGTATCCGGAGAACATCGAGTACCTCTACGAACTCGTCGATATCGGCGAAACCGTGATCATCATCAATGAGCCATTCCTGATGGGGCAGCATGACGGCGAAATCTACTTCGAGAGTCATACGCCGTTAGAAGACGACACTGTCGGTGCGGACGAGCGACTCCAGCTGTTGCTGGAAAAGTGGAACGAGGAGACGGAGTCCGGTTTCAGTGAACACGAACTACAGCATGCGCGCAGCATCGCCGCCGTCGCGAACGGCGTCCCCACGCGCCTGGGTGCTATCGATGACTCTGATGTCATAACACGCGCCCGCGTCGTCAGGAACACGGTGGAGATCGATCCCGAGGCGCCGACGCTCGCCGAAGTGCGTCACATGATCGACGAGGCAGTCCGTGAGGGCGACGAGGAATTACAGGAGTCGACTGGCTCAGTCGAAGTAGCGCAGGAAAGTCTCCGGTAGATTGTCCGTAGTTGCCGGCCGTCCCGTGTCGGCAGCCAGTGGCCTCGAATTGTAGGTATTCCAGAACAGGACATTTCCGCGCCCGTCGCGCTTCTCGTCCAGGTCCTGAAGCAAAGCGGCCATGGCCTTGCCGGTGTACGTGGCTTCGAGATTGACACAAAGCTTGTCGCGCGCAACGGCGATTGCCCGCTCTGTCGCATCGTTGGTTTTCGCATAGCCCTCGCCAAGAAAACCCGTGCGAAACTTGTAGTTCGCACGATCCGCGAGATCAGTGGGCACGGACGCATCGAGCTGGTGTAGTGCAAACGCCGTCTTAGCCAGCAAGCGCTGCATGGATTCCGGGCTGGAGACAAAGCTCTCCGTAACCTGGATTGCCTGTACCTGTGTTGGCAATCTCGCCAGCGCAAGCCCGAGCGCAATGCCGACAGCTGTTGCCATCGTGCCGTTGGCGACGTAAAGGCGATCCGGGATACCGATATCACCTGCATCTATCTGGGCAGCGAGTTCGAGACCGGCGTTAACGAAGCCCACCGCACCGAGCCAGTTGGATCCGCCGGGTGGAATCAAAAATATGCGCCGGTCTCTGAGATGTTCACGCAGCGTCGCGACCCTGTTTTTGCGGCCGCCACCATAAGGAACAATGTGCGTGTTCATTTGCAAGTGCAGGTTCAACGCTTTTGCGGCACTGGCCGTCTTGGTTTGGTGCGAAAGAAAGCAGGTACATTCACAGCCGAGAGAGCGTGCGTACAGCGTTGTCGCGAGTGCGTGGTTGGACGCGACCGTCCCAAACGTTGCTATGTGGCGGGAGTCTCTCACCTGCGCCTTGTGGAACAGGTATTCGAGTTTGCGAACCTTGTTGCCACCGTAAAGCCTGCCGGTGAGGTCGTCGCGTTTGATCGAAATGTCGTGCTCACCGCTGGCAGTTCGTAGTGTCATCGTATCGATCGGTGTGGGCAGCTCGGCGAGCCGCAGCCTGGGAATCCGGCTTGCAAGTCGGGGATAGGCGGCTGCCAGGAAATCACTCATCGTTCGAATAGTATCGAAATTCAATAGCATAAGCCGCGGCCACTGATTAGAATCAGTAGTACCTCTGACCAACTGTATCGGAGACAAGCTTGTCGGATGCAGTTGACCGTGGCATCACGGTCACCGAATTGGCACCGATGGAACAAGCCATCGACGTGTCGCCCGATACCACGGCCGCCTTTGTCGGCCGTGCGCTTCGCGGTCCCCTGAATAAACCGGTCCTGGTTCGTGACTATGGTGAGTTTCGCCGGCGTTTCGGCGATATCTGGTCGCGTTCGAGCCTCGGGCCGGCCGTACGCCAGTTCTTCGAGCACGGCGGTCGCCGTCTCTACATCGTTCGGGTTGCCAACAACGCACGGGGGGCAATGCTGTGCTTGCCCGCCAGCGGATCTGCTCTTGTGTTACGGACCGTCGAACCCGGCTCGACCGAGCGAATCCGCGCCGCGGTCGATTTTGATGGCATTGATGACGACGAATTATTTAACCTGACTCTGCAGCGTATCGACCCGGCTACGGGCCACGTCATGGACCAGGAGCTGTTCCGTAGCGCTAACTACCGCGAGGATGCTGACAACTTCATCGCGGATTTGCTGCTGCCATCGAAGCTGGCGCGCGTCGAGCACCCGTATCCGAGCCATCGGCCGGAGCCGACGCAGGGACCAAACACGCGCTTCGATGACACCTACGTCGAACATGCGCAGGAAGGTGCTGATGGACAAGAGCTGTCGGACTATGACCTGATTGGATCACGCCGCGAAGAAACCGGGCTGTTCGCTTTGCAGCAACTCGAGGGATTGGACCTCCTGTACCTGCCGCCGCCAGGCAAGTGTCGCGATCTTGGGCCGGCGTCCTTGCTCGCAGCAGAGCTATTTTGTCGCGAGCGCGGTGCCATGCTCATCATCGATCCGCCTGCAGATTGGGATACGCCGGCAAGAGCGGTGACCGGAGTGCGTGAGCTTGGACTGGCAAGCCCCAATACACTCAGTTACTTCCCGCGCATGTACCTTCGCGATGACGACAGCGGGTCAGCACGTGCGGTTGGCGGCGCGTTGGCCGGCATTGTGTGCAAACTCGACAGAACATATGGTCCATGGCAGACGCTCGATCAGCAGGGCATGGGATTCTCTCGCGAGCTGATTGCGGCGTTCGATATCGATGAGAAAGACACGCAGGTGTTGTCACGCGAGGGGCTGAACCTGATCGTGACGGGCCCGGCCGGACGTGCGCGCTTGCGCGGCTCGGTGACGATGGGCCGCGGCAGCGAATCGCATCGTAAATTTGCAAGCTTGCCGGTACGACGCCTGTGCCTGCAGATCGTCAACTCGATCGACCAGGCGACACGCTGGGCCGTGTATGAGCTGGACGAAACGCCTGTCGCTGATCGCATTCGCTCCCAGGTCACGGCCTACCTGTCGGCACTGGAGGGCATGGGTGCGTTCGAATCCGATCGTTTCGTTGTTGAATGCGACGATGAGCTTTGTCGTCGCGACAGCAGGCAAGAACACGGTGTGACAATATTGATCGGTTTTCACCCGCTGGGGTGCAAGGAGCCCGTCTCGTTCACTCTGCACCAGACGGTTGCCGGATGCCGCGCGGCGTCTTCGGCATTTGCACCGGTTATGGAAAACTGCGCCTGACGCACCGATCAAAAATGCATCCGTAGCCTGTCATATGAGCATCCACCTTATGCCACCAATCTTACGGGAGGCGGTATGAGAGACAGCGATGCTCTGGACAACAACCCACACATTTCGCGCTCGGCACTGGAAGCCATTCATAGCCAGGTATACGGCTGGGCCTTCTCCCGATGCGATTTCGATCACGCGACGGCGGAGGACCTGATGCAACAGGCGTATGTCGAACTGCTAAGTGGCAATGCTCGATTCGATAACAAATCGACGCTCAGGACCTTCGTGTTTTCTGTGGTGCAGAACCTCGCGAGGAGTCGATTTCGACGCGTGTCTTCCCGGTTGCGGCTTGTGAAAAAATACCATCGTGAGTCGACAGTCGAGCATGTGGAGACGACTGAGCCGCCCGCAGACGATGGAGTCTGGCGCGCCGTACGGGCATTGCCGGCCAGGCAACGCGACATCATCGAACTGGTGTTCTGTCGCGAGCTGACGATTGAACAAGCGTCTGCCGTCATGGGCGTCACGACAGGTACAGGCCGCGTGCACTACGACCGTGCCAAAAAGGCACTACGGGAACGCTTGCAGGACTGGGCAGAGGAAGAATAATGCAGAACTCAGACAAGGGACTTCGCGACCAGGTCAGGCAAGGCTGGGTCAGTAATGGTGATGCAGAGCCATCGTTCGAGACGACGTGGCAAGCGGCACAGCAGCGCCATGCGGCAGGGCGGCAGCACTATCGTCGGTTTGCCGGTGCAGCCGCAGTGGTGGCGGCCGTTGTGATCGCGATGTACGCGCAGCCGCCTGCAGGAGAAACGTACATTGAGGTGGCGGATTTGCTGGAGTCGACCTACTGGACGGCTCCCAGCGATGCTCTGCTGCCCGACAGGCAATTTGACATATATCAGGATATGCCGGTGATTTTCGAGTCAACCAAACCGGCAGGAGGAGCGTTGTTATGAGGAAGGGACTACTGGTTTTACTGGCTTTCGTCTGCCTGGCCGCGACCGGCGCAGGTGCTGCGGGGCCAAAAGAAGACGTGTTTAAAGGAAAGCTGTTCGCCCCTAATGTTATTCTGGAGAATCAGGGCGAATTAGGCCTTAGTAAACAACAGTTTACGGAAATTCGGGGGGCGGTTGTCGAGGTGCAGGGCAGTGTCGCCGAGCACGAGTGGGACATTGCTGAGGCCTACCAGAACATCATGGCCGAACTCGACAAATCGCCAATCGACGAAGCGCAGGTACTCGAGTATGTCGATGCGGCGCTTCGGGCCGAGAACGAAGTCAAGAAACTGCAGGTTGCGATGCTGGTACAACTCAAAAACCTGCTGACGGACGAGCAAATTTCGTACCTGGAGTCTGTACGGGACAAATAGAATGAAGACAAGACTGATCTCGATTGTTGTTTCCTTGTTGCTGGGTGTCGCCGGTTGCGGCGGCGGCTCGGGCGGCAACAAACAGCCACCGCCTCCGCCACCACCCGCTCCGATTACGAAAGCAGAGGCTTTCCAGTTTCTGAACCAGGCGACATTTGGCGCGACCGAGACGGAGGCCGACCAGGTTATCGCCATGCGCTACGAGGCATGGATCGACGATCAGCTGGCGAAGCCCGCGTCGCTGCAATTGCCACATATTCAGTCGCTGCCATTGCCGCCGTTCATTGGCCAATTACAGGCCGATCGTGTTGATATCTGGTTTCGAAACGCCTTGCACGGCGACGATCAACTACGGCAACGCGTCGCTTTTGCATTGTCCGAAATCATGGTGGTTTCGCAACTCGGGGCACTCAACAATCAGCCATACAGTCTGGCCAGCTACTACGACATGCTCGCCCGCAATGCCTTCGGCAATTATCGAGACCTGATCGAAGAGGTCACGCTGCACCCATCCATGGGTGTGTATCTGAGCATGCTCGGCAACGAGAAGCCTGATGCAGTCAACAACATCCGGCCGGACGAGAATTACGCGCGTGAACTCATGCAGTTGTTTTCGATCGGTCTCGTCGAACTCAACCTCGATGGCACAGTTAAGACCGACACGCAGGGCCAGCCGATCCCGACCTATGACCAGTCAGTTATCGAGGCGTTCGCGCACGTTTATACCGGCTGGACTTACGCCGGCTCACCCGTATTTCGTGGTGCTCGTGCGACACTGACAAACCAGGTCATCCCGATGCAGTTGTGGCAGAGTTTTCACGACACTGGCCCGAAGACCCTGCTCAATGGATTCACGATTCCGGCAGGCCAGATGGGCGAGCAGGATCTGGCTGACGCGCTCGACAATGTCTTCAACCATCCAAACGTCGGGCCGTTCTTGGCCATTCGACTTATTCAACGACTGGTGACGAGTAACCCGTCACCGGGCTACGTTTCGCGTGTTGCTTCAGTGTTCAACAACAACGGCCAGGGCGTCCGGGGAGATCTCAGGGCTGTGGTCAGGGCGATCTTGCTTGATCCGGAAGCGCAGCCTGCGATGCGAATGGATCTCGATGGCAAGATCAAGGAACCGCTGCTCAGGCTGACGCAGCTGTGGCGTGCCTATGACGCGACCTCGATAAGCGGCCGTTATCCGTTCAACTTCGCGTACATAATTTTCGGACAGGGACCACTGCAATCACCGTCAGTGTTTAACTTCTATAGCCCTTTCTTCGCGCCGACCGGCGAAATTCGGGATAACAGCCTGGTTGCGCCGGAACTCGAGATTGCGACCGAGTATTTGAACACCTACATAACGAACTTCATGTTTGGTCAGACGTTTGGGCTCAATTCCACCAATGAGAATCTGAATCCCGACGACGTCTACATCAACTTTGAAGCAGAGATGGCGATTGCGGCGGATATTGACCTGCTCATCGATACGGTTGCCGGCAAATTGCTGGGTGGACAGATATCCGACACCTTGCGAAATGAAATCGCGGGCATGCTGGCACTGGTACCTGAAACAGATACGGCTACCCGTGTGGCGGAGACCATTTACTTTGTCGTGACATCACCGGAGTACGCGTACCAGCGTTAATGATCATGAAAAAAATTAATCGACGTGACTTCATACGAACAACCGGCGCCGCGGCTGCAGCGGCAACATTCGCCAGTACGCCGGGTCTCGCTTACTCGCAGGGCATCGGCACGTCGGCACCGTTCGGCGACTATCGCGCGCTCGTGTGTGTGTTCATGTTCGGCGGCAATGATTCGTTCAATATGCTCGTGCCGAACACTACCGCCGAGTACAATACCTACGCCGCGTCGCGACAAAATCTCGCGATTGCGCAGCAGGACCTGTTACCCATCAATCCGACGTCATTACCGGCGGGAAGCAATCCTTTTGGATTGCATCCCTCGATGGCTACGACGCAGACACTGTTCGAATCAGGCAATGCCGCTTTCGTAGCCAACGTGGGCCCGCTCGTTGAACCTACGACAAAAGACGAGTACTTCAACAA
>Ga0265309_10001447_pt1 | contig 10412 bp, 10 predicted proteins | sample Helome_FD_192492 | JGI IMG/M metagenome (GOLD analysis project Ga0265309, IMG submission 192492) | Marine sediment microbial communities from subtidal zone of North Sea - Hel_20160524 (Illumina Assembly) | ecosystem: Environmental > Aquatic > Marine > Subtidal zone > Sediment ...
CCGGGAAGCGCATCCCGTGGACCTGGGGGTCACGCTGGAGCAGGTCGAAAAACAGGTTGCCGTATATCGCGAGGCCGCACTGTACTTCCACCGGTCGGGCATGTTGACCTATGTCAGAGACGAATACGATGGCGTTCCCCAGAATATTGTCGATACTGGACATGCTGGAGAACGAACTGCCGAAATCAGTCATTGGGGGACTTAGGCAGGATGCTGGAGAAGCTTCGCGCCTATATCACGAACGGTGTTAGCGAGACTGCCGTCCTGGCACTGGGATCGCAGCCGCACCGTGTCGTCAAGCCGGTTCGCATCGCCTTCGACGGCGGGCCGATCGAGCTCGTCCTGGGCAAGAAAAAGCTCCACCTCTGTCCCGAGATCGGCGTAGCCCCCGAACCGGGATCCCGCCGCAAGGATTGGATTCTGCTGGATCCCGAGCGCTTCTATACGGAAGTCGCCGGTTTCGAACGCCTTAAGCCTGGCCAGAAGCTTCTCGTCGGACGCGCCAACGAGCGCTTGGACAAGATATTCAACTTCCCAAAGAGCGTCATGAAACGCCATCTGACCTTGACGAACGAGAACGGGCAGATCGTGGTCAAACCGTTGGATGTAGAAACGGAAACTCATGTCTCGCGCGTCGAGGACGAGGTTGAAGCTGACCGTTTGAAAAGCCTCAATCTGAGAAACCTGAAGCACTTGCGCGATATCTTCGGCGGCCCGATTGAGCTGCTGCCGCCGGAGGAAGCCCTCGCCACGATTGAGCGTGCGATCGAGATTTTCCGCGACGAGCCCTATCGGGCAAAAGACTCGCGCGGCCGGCCCGGCGGCGTGCTGGAGCTTCCGGGCAAGCCGACGCCCGTCATCGTGGGCGACCTTCACGCGGAGGTCGACAATCTGCTCAAGATCTTGAGCGTGGGCCCGTGCCTGGAGGGCTTGGAGAGCGGCGATGCCATACTTCTTCTCCTGGGCGATACGGTTCATTCCCAGGTTCACGACGCACTCGAGGAGATGGACACTTCCCTCCTGATGTTGGACCTGATCCTTAAACTCAAGGTTCGTTTTCCAAAGCGGGTTTTCTGGCTGCGTGGGAACCACGAGTCCCTGGACGAAAGCGTTGCCAAGGTGGGTGTGCCCCAGGGGCTTTTCCTACAAGGAAAGGCGCAAGCACGCCGGGGCACGACCTACGTCGAACGCCTTGCCGAGTGTTTCGAGCTCCTGCCCTATGTGGCCAAGACCGATGATTTCCTGGCGACCCATGCGGGGCCCACGCGGTCGAACGGAACACTGCAGGATTTGATCGATATTCACGACCATCCGCAACTGGCCTGGCAGCTTACCTGGAACCGTCTACAGCGCCCGACCCGGCCGGCCGGCTATACCAAGAAGGACGTCAAGGCCTTCAGGGCGCGGCTGGGCGCCGAGAAGGGGACGCCGTTGATCGTCTCGCACACGCCCGTCTCGTTCGAAGGTACGGTTTGGCTGGATGTCGGCGAGATCAAGAACCATCACGTCGTCTACAGCGCCAACCGGGACACGCTGGCCGTGTTCATTCGCGTCGGCCGGGAAATGGTTCCTCTCGAGTATCCGGCCGAGAACATACTGGAGCTTGTGAACCGGCTGGACCTGGAGCCTGTCCCTGATCGCTACTCGGGCGGGCTCCTAGCCCGGCGGTGACGCGACGGTCTGTTCGCCGGCGTGTCCGGCTAGAGCCTTTACCCTTCAAATGGAACCGGCCCGCGCCCTCTTCCGGCCACCCAAAGGATACTGACGTTGGGTGGCCGGGAGCGGCGCGGGCCGGTAGCGATCCGGTTCGAAAGGGACAGGCTCTAGGTAAAGATCCCCTTCAAGGTGAAGAAGAACAGGGCCGCCAAGATGCCGCCGATCGGTAGCGTGACGACCCAGGACACCACGATGCCGCCGATGACCCGAAGATCCAGCGCGCCGATGCCACGCGCCAGCCCGACGCCCATCACCGCGCCGACGGCGATGTGGGTCGTGGATACGGGCATGCCGGTGCGCGAGGCCAGGACCACTGTCGCGGCGGCGGCCATGGTTGCGCAGAAGCCGCGGGTCGGGGTCAGTTCGGTGATCTTGGTGCCGATGGTGCGCATGACCCGGTAGCCGAAGGTCGCCAGTCCGACTACGATGCCGAAGCCGCCGAGCATGAGGATCCAGATCGGCATCTCGGATTTCTGCGCGACCTCGCCGCCCGACTGGACCAGGCCGTAGACCGCGGCGAGTGGCCCGACGCCATTGGCCACGTCGTTGGAGCCGTGCGCGAAGGCCATGCCGCAAGCGGTAAAGATCATCATCGGCACGAAGACCTTTTCCACACTGGCGAAATGGTAGTCCTTGTTGGCGGTCTCATCGATTTGGACCCGATTGATCATGGCCCAGCCGATGGCTGCTATCGCCAGGCCGATGATCGTGGCGACGAGAAAACTCATCGGCCCGCTCAGCTCCAGGTTCAGGTGTTTCAGTCCCTTGAACAGGGTCACCAACGACATGATGAAGCCAACCAGGAAGACATACACAGGCCCCCAGCGCTTGGCGCTCTGGAAGGGATTGTCGGTGTTGAGAATCAGGCGCCGGATGGAGATCATCAGAAGAAAGGCGATCGTCCCGCCGAGCAGGGGTGAGACCACCCAGCTAGCCATGATTTGACCGATCTTGCCCCACTTGACGGCATCGATTCCTATGCCGGCCATGGCGAAGCCGACCACGGCGCCGACGATCGAGTGGGTCGTGGAGACCGGCCAGCCGCGCATCGAGGCGATCATCAGCCATACGGCCGCCGCGAGCAGTGCCGCCAGCATGCCGAAGACGAGGATCTCCGGATTGTTGACGATCGGGGTGGGATCGATAATCCCCTTGCGGATCGTTGCCGTGACATGGCCGCCGGCAATGGCCGCGCCGGCGAACTCGAAAATGCCGGCGATGATGATCGCCGTCGTGACCGTTATCGCACCGGATCCGACCGACGTCCCCATGACGTTGGCCACGTCGTTGGCGCCGATACCCCAGGTCATATAGAGACCGAAGATCACGGCGATGACAATGAAAACGGTACCGTATTGGGCAATGAGTTCCATCTAGACTTCCTCCCCTCGGTCGCGCGCGGCTCAGCGCGCGAGTAGTAGGCGCAACCTGTTTCCGACCTTCTCGGCGTAGTCCGCCAAGTCGCCGATCCATTGGATCAGCTGGTACCAGAACATCACCGAGACCGGCTTCATCTGGTCTTCCTGGGCGAACAGCCGGCGGACCAGCTCCGTGCCCATCTCGTCGGTATCGGTCTCGATCTTGTTCAATTCCGCGACCATTTCGGACACGCGATCCGATTCCCGGCCGCGGAACCCGGTTTCCACCAGCTCGTCCAGCTCGCCGATGATCTTGACCGCCTGGTCGCAGGCGTCGACGCACCGGCGGGACAGGGCGAGCAACGGATCTTTCAGGTTTTCCGGGATCTCCATCGGTCTTTCGAACAAGAGCCCGGCGATGTCCTGAGCCGTGTCCGCGATGGAGTCCTGCATGTCCAGGACCTCCAGAAGGTCACGCCGATCGACAGGCAGGAGCAGGCTCTTGGGCAAATGGGCCCTGAGCTCGTTCTTGATGTCGTCGGCTTCCTGTTCCAGCTCGTAGATGCGGTCCTTGACGGCCACGACCTTCGCGTGATCGCCGGTGGACAAAGCTTCGAACAACGCGGGCACTTCAGCGGCGCAGCTCGCCGCCACGCCGATATGTTTCTGCATGGGTTTGAATGGCGAGCGTCCGAACAGGCTCGTCAAGGCACTGGTTCTAGCCATAAGCAATCCTCCCTACGCGCAACGACCCTTGGTCCTTGGAGAAAGCACGAGTGTCTACAAACGGGGGTAGTCGTACCCCGGCATTCAGTGCTTAGAAAAGCTCGAAGATCCCCCTAGAAACCAATAACCGTTCCGCGTCAATCTGACACGCAAGTGCGGCAACAATCTCAGGCCGGCGGTCGCCAGTCATTGATTTATGTCAAACAATTCGGCGGGCTCGTGCTGCGGAGGCGTGGCGCTAGTTCGAAAGGCCGGCGGGGCGGGCGGTTCATGGCCCGACCTCTTGACGCTTCGCAGCGGCGACAACTCGTTTGGTCGGCTGTCCGGACCGCAAGCCTGGGTGCCGCTGACTTGGATCAATGACCCATCGATGCTGCTCCGGTAATTGGTATCAAACCGTTTGGCAACAGAGGCAAAGGAGCGATCTCATGGCTTCGAACATCGTCGCTCTCGTCGACCTGGACGACGAGAACTCCAGGCGCAAGGCACTGCCGACAGCGCTCGATCACGCCGCGCACACGGGTGCACGGCTTCACGTTCTGAACGTTGTGCCCGACGGCATGCTTCGGATGAGCGTGGTCGCGCAGGCTATTCCGGAGGACTACGAGGGTCGGCTTACCGACGAGGCGAAGGAACGGCTGGTCGCGCTGGTCCGGGAGCATGCGGTCGAGGGCGCCGATGTCGAGACGGCGGTCCGCCTAGGCAGCGTCTACAAGGAGGCGCTGAGTTTCGCGCGCGATGTCGGCGCGGACCTGATCGTCATGGGGGCCCACAAGCCGGGGATGGCGGACTACCTCCTGGGGTCCAACGCGTCACAAATTGTCCGTCACGCCAAGTGCTCGGTGTGGGTTGTCCGCGAATGACGGAATGGTCTCCCCGCGTGGCCCATAGGCGAACAGGCGCCTAGACCGCGCTGATTCGCCAGGACGTCCTGCCGCTCGTCGGGGGTTCGAACTTCAATACCTGTCCACTTGCCACCGAGATGCCTCTGTCCACGGGGATCCCTATGTGCGCGCAAATGATGCGAAAGACTCCGGAATGGGTCACGATCAGGACCGGTGACGGCCCGGGAATCGATTCGATTGCTTGCACGATGCGTTGGGTGAATGCCTCGAGCGACTCCGCGGACTCGGGATTGGGTGAGGATGGCCGCTGGTCCTTGGGCTGCCCCTCGTAGATACCCCAGTCACGCTCCATCAACCCCGGCAGCGGATAGGCCGGGGTCCCGGTCAAAAGAGAGACGATCGAGGCGGTCCGCCAGGTGCGCTTGAGCGGACTTGCATAGATCGACCCCAGGGAAATCTCCGAAAGGCTTCGCGCCGCGTCTTCAGCCATCGCGCGCCCGGCGGCGTTCAGCTCGGTTTCGCTTTGGCCTTGGAGAATGCCGTCCCGGCTTTCGGGCGTTTCGCCGTGGCGCAGAAAATAGAAGGGCGTGGCGCCGAACTCGAAGGCTGTATCAGACAAGTGTCGTGTCTCCGACGGTCATTGGACGACGGCGATGAAGATGCCGGCGAAGATCGCCGAGGTGATCACGCCGCTGATGCTGGCGCCGAGCGCGTGGGGCAGGATGACGGCGTCGGGGGTGACTTCGGCCACGCACTTCTGGGCCACCTTGGCCGTGGTCGGCAGGCAGCTGACTCCGGCGATCCCGATCACCGGGTTGTAGCGTCGACCGGTCGCGAAATAGAGGATGTAGCCGCCGAGCAAGCCGCCCAGGCCGGAGATGGTCAGCGCCAGGATGCCGAGCACGAGCAGGATCAGCACATCGGGATTGAGGATCGTGTTGGCCTCGCACAGCACGCCCAGCAAAAGGCCGAGAAAGAAGGTGGCGCCATAGAGCAGGGGGCCGCTGAACAATTCGGTATACTTGGTCAGGCCGCTTTCGCGCACCACGACCCCGACGAAGAGCGACAGGAACAGCGGCGCCGCCACCGGGAACAGCAGGCAAAGCACCGTGTTGGCGACCACGCAGAACAGGATCTTCTCGCCCGAGGTCACTTCCCGCACCCGCTCCACCGGCATCTTCATGCCGCGGATGTGCCGTGGCACCAGCAGCTTGATCATGTAGGGATAGCCGCCATAGGTCAGCCCCAGGTAAAGGTAGGCCACCACCGTGATGGGAACGAAGAGTTCCTCTGAGAGAATCAGCGAGGTGAACAGGATCATGGGGCCGTCGGCCCCGCCGATGGTCGCGACCGCGGCGGAATCGGCGATCGAGAGCCCCATGGCATGGGCCAAGGGAAAGACCACGACGGTGCCGAGCTCGGCGCAAAGCGCAATGAACATACTCTGAAACGGCCGCGCCATCACGTAGCCGACGTCGAGCAGGGAGCCGATACCCATGAACACCAGGCAGGCGATCAGGCCGTTGGAGAAGGTGAAGCTGTAGACCGGTTGCAGCCAATCGATCTGCAGCACGGTGACCAGGCCGTCAACATCCTCGACCAGGGGGTCGACGAAGAGGTTGCCCTGGCTGCCGTCCCCGAGGAACAGGACGCCGGCGTTGACGCTGATCATGCCGAGCCCCATGGGGATCATCAGCAAGGCTTCCAGGACGCCCTTGCGGCCCAGGTAGATCAGCAGCATGCCGAGCGCGATCAGGAAGAGGCGCATGACGATGACCTTGGGCTCGGCCGCCGCGAGGGTGGCAAGGCCCTGGAAGATCCCGAGCAGGTCCAGGTTTTCCATCTGTAGGCTAGGCGATGGTCAAGATCGGCTGGCCGGCCTCGACCGGATCGCCCGGCCCGACGGCGATGGCGTTGACCGTGCCGGCCCGCCCCGCGGTGACGATGGTCTTGGTTTTCATCGCCTCCAGTGTGGCGACCCGCGTGCCCTCGGTGACCGTGGCCCCGAGGACGACGTCGACCGAGACCACGACGCCGGCCAGGGGGCTGACCACGTCGCCTGGACCCGCGGCGGCGGCGGTGGCGGGCTTGAGCGCCGGCGCGGCGGCATCGGGGTTGACCGGCGCCGCGGTCATGGACCCCCGGTCCGGGTAGAGGTTACCGGGACCGGTCACGACCTCCTCGACGGTGACATCGTACTCCCTACCGTCGATGCCTATCTTGAACCTTCTTTGCAAGCTGTTGTCCCCCCGACTGTCCTCGATGGCCACGCCGGGCTCAGCGCTTCGGGCTGCGCGAGATGGCGTGGGAGGTCTGGTGAATCATCCTGCCCTCGGCGGTCCACACGGCGCCGCGGCCGGGGTCTTCGATGTGGATGATGTGATGTTCTCCAACCGTTGCCGCGACCACGGCGGCGATCGCGGCGACATGTTCGGCCGGCACCGCCGCGGCCGGCGCCGCTGCGGTGTCCGGCGCGGCTTCCGGCTTCCGTACCTGCCGCAACAGCGGCAAGGCCACGACGATGCCCTTGATCAGCAGTGCCACCAGGAAAGAGATCACGATCGCGATGCCGTAGATGCCGAGCGATAGCGGTATGAGGTCGCTCATGCCGGATCTGTCCCTGTTCGGCGGGGCCGGGGCGAAGCCCCTTCGGGCCATGTGACGGTGTTGCGCAAGGGGTTCCTACAGGGGTGAGTTGCCGTGTTTCTTAGGTGGCCTGACCTCGCGCTTGGTGAGCGCCTTGCGTAGCGCCAGGGCCACCATCCAGCGCGTCTCCGAGGGCTCGATCACGTCGGTGATGTAGCCATGGGACGCTGAAAGATAGGGCGAGGCGAACTCGGCGCGGTAGGCGGCGGCGAGTTCCGCGGCCTTGGTCTTCGGGTCCTCTGCCGCCTTGAGCTCCCTGCGATAGAGGATCTTGACCGCGCCCTCGGCGCCCATGACGGCGATCTCGGCCGTCGGCCAGGCGTAGACGAAGTCCGCCCCCATCTCGAGCGAGCACATGGCGAGATAGGACCCGCCGTAGGCCTTGCGCAGGATGACCGTGAGCTTGGGCACCGTCGCGGCGGCGTAGGAATAGAGCAACTTGGCACCGTGGCGGATGATGCCGCCGCGCTCCTGCTCGATCCCCGGCAGGAAGCCCGGCACGTCGACCAGCGTGACCAGGGGGATGTTGAAGATGTTGCAGAATCGAATAAATCGCGCGCCCTTGTCCGAGGCGTCGATGTCGAGCGCGCCGGCCTTGACCGTGGGCTGGTTGGCGACGATTCCGACCACCATGCCCTCGATGCGCCCCAAGCCGACGATCAGGTTGCGGGCCCAGCCGCCGTGGATCTCGAGAAATTGGCCCGGATCGACCAGGCGGTCGATCACCGCGCGGACATCCATGGGCTCGCCGGGATCGTCGGGCACGAGCTGCCCCATGAGTTCGTCGGGGGTGAGTTCCATGTCGACCGTCGGGTGGTGCGGCGGATCCTCCGAGTTGTTCGACGGCAGGTAGCCGAGCAGCTCGCGGGCAAGCGCGATGGCGTGGTGGTCGTCCCTGGCGACCAGATGCACATTGCCGCTCACGGTCGCGTGGACCGCGGCGCTGCCGATTTCGTCCATGGTGGTATCGCGCCCGGTGACCGCCTTGATGACTTCGGGACCGGTGATGAACATATGGGCGTGGGTTTCGGTCATGATGATGAAGTCCATCAGGGCCGGCGAGTAGGCGGCGCCGCCGGCACAAGGACCGGCGATGATCGCGATCTGCGGCACCACGCCCGAGAGCAGCACGTTGTTGTAGAACACCCGGCCGTAACCGGAAAGCGCGTCGACCCCCTCCTGGATCCGGGCGCCGCCGGAATCCTTGAAGGCGATCAGAGGTGTGCCGATCTTCTTGGCGAGCCGCATCACCTCGACGATCTTCATGGCATGGGCCTTGCCCAACGTCCCGGCTGCGACGGTGAAGTCCTGACTGACGACGGCAACCGGGCGTCCGTCGACATAGCCGGTGCCGACGATCACGCCATCAGCCGCAAGTTCCTTCTCGTCCTTGCCAAAGTTATGGGCGGCCTGGCGGACATGGGCACCGGATTCCTGAAAGGTGTGCGGTTGGCAGAGCTCCTCGATCCGCTCACGCGCCGTGAGCAGGCCCTTATCGCGGCGCGCCGCCAATTTATCCGCGCCGCCGCCGGCACGGATCTTCCGACGCCGTTGTCGCAAGTCCTCGACGAGATTCCGCGTAGAGGCCATCGTCCCCCCTTCGGCACGGGTTTACCCATTCCCGCGCGCCCTTCACAGAGAGGCTAGCGCATAGGCGGCGCTTAATCGAGCCCGAAGAAAGCGTTGGGCCGCATGGATTCCGCGGATCGAAAGAGATAGCATGTCCAGGACTGCAATCTTCGAGACTGCAGTTCGGAATCTTCGGGGCAGGGCGAACTTGCGCGGCTCTGGCTTGCGAATTGTGCTAGGATTCCGTCGGTCGAACCGTTCACAGGAACCATTGGAAGGCGACAATGCTGCAACGGAAGATCGTCGAGTTGATTGGGGATCAGGAGCTGCTGCGCATGCCGGTCGAGGCCAGCGTGACTGAGGCCGCGAAGCGCATGGCCAAGCGTCACATCGGCGCCATGCTGGTCTGCGAGGGTGAGGAGATGTGCGGTATCTTCACCGACCGCGACATGCTGGAACGGGTTGTCGCCGCCGGCTTGGCCCCCGGTGAAACTCCTTTGAGGGAAGTCATGACCCCGGACCCGGTGTCAATCGGCCCCGGCGGCACCGTGCTCGAGGCGATTTTCACCATGAAGGCGCAGATGACGCGGCACCTGCTGGTCAAGGACGGCGGCCGGGTCGTGGGCATCATCTCCGTGCGCGACCTGCTGCGCTCCGTGGTTGACGAAAACGTCGAGGAACGCCAGCAGTTCGACGACCTCTGGGAGGGCTTTCCGGTTTAAGGGTTTCAGTCGCGGCGCTGGATTTCGCCGTGACCCAAGGACCGTCGGGAGGTAGTGACAGACCGCAAGACAGGCTCCGAAGCGAAGCCGGCGATACAAATCCAGGAGTTCGATAAGTGACTAAGTTTCCGAATTGGATATACACACAGTCGGCCGTCCTGCCCTATCGACGGCAGGGCGATGGCCTCGAGGTCCTTGTCATAACATCGCGCAAGGGCACGCGCTGGGTGCTGCCGAAAGGGATCGTCGAGCCCGGCATGACCGCGGCCGCCTCCGCGGCAAAGGAAGCCAGGGAAGAGGCGGGCGTCGAGGGTCGGGTCATGAAGCAAAGCCTTGGCAAGTATGACCACAAGAAATGGGGTGGCACCTGCCAGGTCGAGGTTTTCCCGATGGAAGTGACGAGCGAACTGAAGGAATGGCCCGAGAGCGCATTCAGGCGCAGGGAGTGGGTGAGCCTAAAGGAGGCGGAGAAACGGCTTGATCATGCCGAGCTGCGGAAAATTCTCGACCGTTTGCCCGACGCGATAGAGCAAGACGCCAAAGGCGACCGCGCCTCCGCCGCGGTCGGCGAGCCGCCGCGCGTCGTCTACCTCTTCCGCCACGCCAAATCCAGTTGGGACGATCCGCTTCTGGCGGACTTCGATCGGCCGCTTGCGCCGCGCGGGCGGCAAGCCAGCGAGACCATGGCAGGTTACATGAGGCTGGCCGACGTACAGCCCGACATGATTCTGTGCTCGTCTTCGGTCAGAACCCGGGAGACCCTGGAGAAAGTGCTGCCGGAGCTTGGTCGGAAAGTGCCGGTCAGGTACGAGAAGAGTGTCCAGTGTTGT
>Ga0265309_10001448_pt1 | contig 10412 bp, 8 predicted proteins | sample Helome_FD_192492 | JGI IMG/M metagenome (GOLD analysis project Ga0265309, IMG submission 192492) | Marine sediment microbial communities from subtidal zone of North Sea - Hel_20160524 (Illumina Assembly) | ecosystem: Environmental > Aquatic > Marine > Subtidal zone > Sediment ...
GATTGATGCGACCGCCGCAGCAACATTGGTTGCCTTCGAGTCATTGATGTAATTCACAGCACCTTTGCGTGCGACAAACTGCATGCGATGCGACAATCCCGGGAACTCCGTCAGGACCTGCAACATGGGCCCCATCTCAAGGCCAACGAGTTCGCCGGCCGCCAGCGCCGCCAGCGCATTTGCCTGATTGTGCAGGCCAACCATGCGCATGTCGGATACTGCGATCAGGGGCGTGTCACCGCGAGCAAGATAGACTTCGTCGTCGTGACGAATGCCGAACTGTCCTTCTTCAGGCTCATCAAGACCGAACGTGACGATGTTGTCGATGTGCTTCGCCGCGTCTACCGCTGTTTCGTCAGCGCGATTGACAACCGCCGCACGTGCTTCGGAATACACACGGTACTTCGCGCGGCGGTACTCGTCCTCGTCAGCGTGCCAATCCAGATGGTCCGGCGAGACATTCAGTAGCACCGCCACTTCAGCCGGCAATTCTTGCGTTCGTTGTAACTGGAAACTTGACAGTTCCAACACATAGATATCGGGGGTGTCTTCGTCAAGAAGATCGAGCGCCGGTTCACCAAGGTTACCGCCGGCAAGCACCGCGCGGCCGTCGGCACGGCACATGTGGTAGACCAGTGTGGTGACTGTGCTCTTACCGTTCGACCCGGTAATCGCGACGAATGGCGCCATTGCATCACGCGCAAATAACTCGATGTCGGAGATTACTTCGAGTTTCTTCCTGCGCGCCTTGACCAGGAGTTCGTCGTTGTCTGCAATGCCCGGTGACGCGATTACGCGATCAATGTTGCCTGGCAGTCTGTTACTGCCAAGGACGACCTTGGCGTCGGGGAAGATATCCTTGAGCTCGTCAATTCCCGGAGGCTCATCGCAACTATCGTAGAAGATTGCGTCGCCATCGTTGCGTTGCAGATAACGCGCAATCGACAGCCCGGTTGCTCCGAGACCGAGAACGAGATCTTTGCCCTTGGCAGCGGCGTTCTTTTTGGCTGTTTTCTTCACAACGTTCATCGGATCTTCAGGCTCGCAAGACCAATCAGTACGAGGATGACCGTAATAATCCAGAATCGGACAATGACTTTTGGTTCCGCCCAGCCCTTGAGCTCGAAATGATGGTGCAGCGGCGCCATGCGGAACACTCGCCTGCCCGTAAGTTTGAACGAAGCAACCTGGATGATCACCGACATTGTTTCCACAACGAAGACACCACCCATGATCGCGAGCACAATCTCCTGGCGAACGACGACTGCGACAGCGCCGAGGGCCGCGCCCAGCGACAACGCACCAATGTCACCCATGAAGACCTGTGCGGGATAAGTGTTGAACCACAAGAAGCCGAGACCGGCTCCTGCCATTGCGGCACAGAAGACCAGGATCTCTCCGGTACCCGCTACGTAAGGAATGCCAAGGTAACCGGAGAAATTGACGTTGCCGGTGACGTAGGCGAACACGCCAAGCGCCCCGCCCACGAGAACGGTCGGCATTATCGCCAGGCCATCAAGGCCATCGGTCAGGTTGACGGCGTTGCTGAAGCCAACAATAAATACGTAAGTGACAAAGATCTGCCCCATGCCGAGCGGAATCGTCAGGTCCTTGAAGTACGGAATCAGCAGCGCAGTTGCCGTATCGAGCGTGCCGTTGGCCTCGGCGAAATAATAAAGGGCTACCGCGGCAATGATGGCCGCAAGAGATTGCCAGAACAGTTTTTGCCTGGCTGAGATTCCTGCCGGGTCCTGCAGGACCAGCTTCTTGTAGTCATCGACGTAACCGATGACACCAAAAGACAGCGTCACAAAGAGGACCACCCAGACGAACATGTTTTCGAGGTCCGCCCAAAGCACTGTGCTGACGGCAATCGCTGTCAGTATCAATGCACCACCCATCGTCGGCGTACCAGCCTTGATCAGGTGCGTATCCGGACCCTCCTCGCGAACAGGTTGTCCAACCTGGTTAACGCTGAGCTTCGCAATCATTCGCGGCCCAATGACGAACGAGAGGATGAGCGCCGTCAGCGCACCAAGAATCGCGCGCATGGTCAGGTAACTGAACACGTTAAATCCGGATTCGAACTGCGCCAGGTATTCGGTGAGATAGAGCAGCATCGTCAGGCTCCCCTTCTCATCGGTTCCGGACTGCGCAACGCATCGACAACGCGCTCCATGCGCATACCACGCGAACCCTTGACCAGTAAGTTGATCTTCTCACTAAGGCCTGCCATCAGGTCGGAGATCAGCGCCTCCAGCGAGTCGTAAGGAGTAGCATCGTCGCCGAAAGCCTCACATGCATTCGTGCTCAGCTCGCCGAAAGTGAACAGGCGATCGACACCGGCAGTTTTGATTGATGTGCCAACTTCATGGTGAATACGAGCAGCATCGTCACCGAGTTCAAACATGTCACCGAGCACGAGCCAGCTGGCGCCTTCCAATGATGCAAGAAATTCAGCGGCCACGACGACCGAGAGCGGATTCGCGTTATAGCTGTCGTCGTAAATTGTTGCGCCGGCATAGCCCTGCATCGGCGCGAGGCGACCAGCGACCGGGTTGACCGACTCCAGCGCAGCCTTGATTGTCTCCGCAGGCACGTCGAGCGCCGTCGCCACTGCGGCAGCCGCACATGCGTTGCGAACATTGTGTACGCCGGCAAGCGGTAGGGTTATTTCGATTGTCGTACCGAGCAGGTGCATCGTGAAATGCGTCTGCCCTTTACCCGTCTCAATCTCATCAGCGCGAATGTCGGCATTCTCACTGAGCCCGAAGCTCAGCAGGTCGATGCCGTCAACGAGCGACGTCCAATATGAAAAGTACTCATCGTCCGAATTCAGAACGGCGATCTTGGGCCTTGGTTCGCCAGTCAGTATTTCCGCTTTCGCGTGCGCGACGCCTTCGATCGAACCGAACCCCTCCAGGTGCGCAGCGGCTGCGTTCGTAATGACAACAACGTCTGGTTTGGCAAGCTCAGTCAGGTAAGCAATCTCGCCGGCATGATTGGCGCCCATCTCGAGTATTGCGTATTCATGTGACTCATCAATGCGCGACATCATCAGCGGCATGCCGATGTCGTTATTGAGATTACCTTCCGTCGCCAGCGTCGATGCAACGGACGAAAGGCAAGCGGCAACCAGCTCTTTCAATGTTGTCTTGCCGTTACTGCCTGTAATACCGACAACCGTCACGGAGTGCTGATCGCGCCATGTGGCACCGAGCTGCCCCAGCGCAAGCTTGGTATCCTCGACCTCGATCTGCGCGATACTTTCAGCAGCCAACGACGCCACAATCGCACCGGCTGCACCTTTGCTGCAGGCATGATTTACAAACTTTCCACCGTCGAAATTCGGACCGGACAACGCGACGAACAACTCGCCTTCCTGGACTGTTCGGGAGTCTGTGCTGATGCCTTCGAAGTTGCGGTCATCACCGTGTAGCGTGCCGTTCATCGCGGCAGCTGCGAAAGAGAGCGTTGCGTTCACGATGCGCCCTCCGCACGTTTGGCCAGGTTTGCCAGCGCCGCGCCGTAGTCTGAGAAATCGAGACGCTCAGTGCCGACTAGCTGGTAATTCTCGTGTCCCTTGCCGGCAATCAGAATGACGTCATCGGTGGACGCTTCGCGGATTGCCCACGCAATCGCCGCAGCGCGATCCTCCAGCACGGTCGCGCGGCTCGGCTGCGTCAGACCGTCGACAATCTGCGCGATGATCTGGCCGGGCTCTTCACCGCGCGGATTGTCGCTTGTAATGACAAGCCGGTCTGCACGCATTTCTGCCTTGCGCGCCATTTGTGGTCGCTTGCCAATATCGCGATCACCGCCACAACCGAATACGCACCAGAGTTTGCCCCTGCAGTGCGTCCTGAGTGCGCGCAGCGCAACATCTATAGCCTGCGGAGAGTGTGCGTAGTCGACGAAAACCGCCGGCAACCCGGCAGCCGCCTCGACACGCTCCATGCGTCCTGGCGGCGCGCTGATTTGCGCAAGCGTTTCGCAGGCACGTGCCATCGGTACGCCGTGCCTGAGCAACGCCGCAAGCACGATGACTGCATTTGCAACATTGAAATCGCCTGGCAATGGCAATTCCAACTCGCCGTCGCCCCAGGAGCTGTTGATACGTACGAGCGAGCCGTTATCGTTCGCGACGACAGATCGAACAAAAACATACGGCCGACCATTTGCGACACGGTCAAAGTGCGTCGATACCGTTATGACGTCCTGACCGCAACGACCTGCCAGTTCGGATCCGAACTCCGAGTCCAGATTGATGATCTTGGTCCGGGCCGGGTAATCGAGGAATAGTCGCGCCTTGGTCTCTGCATAACTCTGCATGTCGCCGTGATAATCAAGATGATCACGACTCAAATTCGTAAACAGCACAGTATCGAAGGTAACGCCGTCAACTCGCTTTTGTGCCAGCGCGTGCGACGACACCTCAACAGCAGCCCAGGTCGCACCCGCATCGCGAAAGCTTGCAAGGCTGCCGTGCAGCTCAATGGCAGCCGGTGTTGTCATGCCCTCACCGCCCTCGACGTCGCCTACACCTGTTCCGAGCGTGCCGATGTAGCCACACGATTGTTCAAGCAACTCGCAGCACTGTGCGATAAGCCAGGCAACCGTCGTCTTGCCATTGGTCCCGGTCACACCGACGACATTGACAGATTCGGAAGGGCGCGCATAAAAACGATTGGCGATTTCGCCGAGGTGATTTGCGAGGTCGGGCACAGCGACCATCGGAACGCCCACTTCAGTTGAGGGTGCGTCCGCTGTCGATGAGTCCCAGGCGACCGCCGCAACGCCGGCTGTCACTGCGTCCGCGATGAAATCAAGCCCATGACTGTTGTCGCCACCGCAGGCCAGGAACAGGTCGCCGGGCCCAAGCGAGCGGCTGTCGCTGGACAGATTGCCAATGGCGATCGCCGGTGCGTCCGCGAATCCTCGCAGTAATTCGGCGAGTGTCGGCTTTGGATTCAGGTGTTCTGCCGGCATGCTCATTGACTCATTGCCTGCATGACGCTGCCAGGGTCCCTGGCGGGCATCGCGTCGGGCGGAATTGCGAGCAGCCGCAGCGACTCTGACACGACGTCTGCAAAGACCGGTGCCGCAACATCGCTGCCGTAGTAAAGCTCACCAGTGGGCTCATCGATAACGACTACTGCCGCGAGGCGGGGGTCGCTGGCCGGCGCAAGTCCGGCAAATATGGAAATATATTTATCCTCCGAATAACCGCCAGCCGCGAATTTCCAGGCTGTGCCGGTCTTGCCCGCAATGCGGTAGCCCGTAACTGCGGCCTTCGTGCCGGTACCACCTGGCCGAACAACTTCCTCGAGCATGCGTCGCACCGCGACGGCCGAATCTGCGGCCAGTACCTGCTCCCCTTCTGCCGGAGCATCCAGCGCTATCAGCGAGGCGGGCCGGAAAACACCATCGCTGCCGAGTACCGAGTACGCTTGTGCGAGCTGCAGCGGTGTCACCGAAACACCGTAGCCATAAGCAAGCGTCGCCTGGCTGATCGGACGCCAGTGATTGAAGTGCGTCAGCAGACCTGCCGACTCGCCCGGGAAGCCGCTCGACGTCAACGTGCCAAGGCCAAAGCGTGTCATGGTATTCCAGAGCTGGTCAGGCTCAAGTGACATGGCGAGCTTGGTCACACCGACGTTGCTGGAACGCGCCAGGATCGTCGTCAGGCTGATCCGTCCGAGATTACGACTATCCTCGATCGTCTTCGGTCCGACGACGACAAAACCGGGGGCCGTATCGACGATGCTGCTGGGTCGATACTCACCACTCTCGAGCGCGGCTGCAACAACGAGTGGTTTGATACTCGAACCCGGCTCGAAGATATCGGTGATCGCACGATTGCGGTAACGCTCTGCCGAGAATTGCGAGCGATCATTCGGATTGTAAGTTGGCTGATTCGCGATCGCGAGAATCTCGCCGGTCTTCACGTCGAGTATGACGATGGAGCCCGATTCTGCATTGTGCTTTCGAATCGCCGCTTTCAGTGTCCGATAGGCAAGGTATTGAATCCGGAGATCAATGCTCGTCTGCAGATCCTTGCCGTGATGTGGTGGACGAATGCTTTCGACGTTCTCGACGGAGCGGCCCAGCCGGTCCTTGAGTACGCGTTTGGCGCCCGACTCCCCCGCAAGCCAATGATTGAACGCAAGCTCCAATCCTTCCTGGCCCGCATCATCAATGTTCGTAAAACCGACAAGATGGCCCGTGACTTCACCTGCCGGGTAGTAACGCCGGTACTCGCGTTGCACATTCACACCAGGCAATTTCAGGTCGAGAACCAGCTGCGCCTGTTCGGGACTCAGGTGTCGCTTGAGATACAGAAATTCCTTGTCCATGCTACGCGTGACGCGCCGTATCAGCTGCTGCGAATCAATACCAAGAAGGCGCGCCAATTGCGGAACGCGGTCGACCGCTGGCGCGAGCTCTTTGGGGTTTGCCCAGATGCTGTCGACCGGCGTGCTGATCGCGAGCGGCTCTCCATTGCGATCGGTGATCGTGCCGCGGTGCGCCGAGATGCTCTCTGTGCGCAGGTGACGTGTATCGGCCTGCTGGTTAAGAAAGTCCTTGTTGAAGACCTGCAAGTGCACGGCGCGCGCCACCAGCGATACAGCAATCAGCGAAAAGAACACACCTACCAGCGTCAGTCTGCCGGCGAATCGCCTTGCAGTTTGTTGTTTTGTCTCGGCTCCGCGTGTCATGGGCGTTCAATTACGTAGATTTCCGAAGCGACGGGTCGTACGAGTGACAGGTCGTCGGTAGCGACCTGCTCGATGCGCGCGTGTGTGGCCCAGGTGCTCTGCTCAATTTGCAACTGGCCCCATTCAATATTCAGATCGTCGCGTTCATGCGTCAGCGATTCGAGTTCGACGAACAACTTGCGCGATTCGTGTTTCGTGTAGACCAGCGCGAGCGCACTCAATACACACACGACCGAGAAGACGAGGACGAGTGCAAAAGGCTGCTTTGTTTGCGTAACCTGGATCACAAGCGTTCCGCTACGCGCAGACGCGCACTGCGCGCCCGGACATTTGCAGCGATCTCGTCCGCCGTTGCTGTAATTGCCTTGCCGATCTGCCGCAACTTCGGCCGGAACTCCGCAGGTACATCAGGCATGCCGCGGTACTGTTCGGCCTCTCTTGATGCATTACGAATAAAACGTTTGGCGATACGATCCTCAAGCGAGTGAAAACTGATTACGCAGAGGCGACCACCCGGGGCCAGCACGTCAAGCGATTGCGCCAGTGCGGCTTCGAGCTGCTCGAGTTCGCGATTGATAAAAATACGAATTGCCTGAAAAGTCTTCGTGGCCGGATTCGTCTTGCGTGTGTGTGCCGGAATGACCGACGCAACGACGTCGGCCAGTTGAGTCGTCGTCTGCAGGGGTGTTTCTGCACGCGCAGCAACAATGGCGCGCGCGATGCGCACCGCCTGGTTCTCTTCGCCAAATTGTCTGAGAACTCGCCTCAACTCGTGTTCTTCCACTTGCCGGAGCCATTCGGCGGCCGAGATGCCTGACTCCGGGTCCATGCGCATGTCCAGAGGTCCGTCGCGAAGAAAACTGAATCCGCGTTCGGCTTCGTCCAACTGTGGTGATGAGACACCGATGTCGAGGAGCAGGCCGTCGATTCGTCCTGTGAGTCCTTTTTCTTCAATGCATGCTGCAAGTTTTTCAATTTCGCCCCTTACCAGTTCAAACCTCGGGTCTTCAATCAGCGTTGCCGGTGCAGATGCGATTGCCTGTGGATCACGATCGATTGCGATAAGCCGACCGTTCTCACTCAATCTCTGCAAAATGGCGCTGCTGTGTCCCCCGCGTCCGAAAGTTCCGTCGACGTACAAACCGTCTTGTTTTATGTCCAGCCCTTCGAGGACCGGCCCCAGCAGCACCGGCACATGCACGTTGCTGCTCATGGAATGAATGACGCCTTAGAACGCGATCGATTCGAGGTCGGGCGGCAATTCGCCGTCATCGTCCTCACTGAGCCATGCGTCCCGTTTCTCGTTCCAGGTTTCTTCATCCCATAGTTCAAATTTGTTGCCCTGCCCGATCAGCATCGCGGCCTTTTCGAGTCCTGCGAAATCTCGCAGTTCGCGTGATAAAAGAATTCGGCCGCTCCCATCCATCTCGACCTCAGTGGCATAACCGACCATGATGCGCACAATGTTGCGGGCGACCTTGTTCATGCTCGGCAAGCGCACGAGCTTGCGTTCGAGTTCTTCCCAGTCGGGTAGCGGATAGACGAGCAGGCAATGGTCCTTGTCGACAGTGACAACGATTTGGCCATCACAACGGGCGGCCAGCCGCTCCCGATACCGGGTCGGTATTGCCATACGCCCCTTGGCGTCCAGGTTTACTTTGGTGGCCCCTCGAAACACGACGATACGGACGACCCCGGTTTCGCTCTTCTGGCGCGAATCCTGGGCGGGTTGCCCCTTTCCTCCCACTTTTATCCACTTTTCAACACTATAGTGTCGAGGTGTCGGGAGCGTCAACAAGCCCTGGCAATTAGTTGTTGTTGTACAGGGACTTAGGGACTTTTCGGTGGCCCAATTCGGGCGAATTGTGGCAGCCCTGGCGCAAGGAAAATCAAATGCTTAGTGATGCTTCCTCGATATGACCTGAAAAATGGGTCGGCAAACGGCGACAGGGCGAGGTTACGGGTGATTCGGATCCTGATTTGCGCAACGAGCGCGTATTCTCTGGCCAATACGCCCGAAATGTCAATAAGTAATTGATTATGAAGCGAAAACCAGATCTGAACAGATCCGGTGAGATCGAGAAATCAGGAGCCGGCAATAAGCCGGGTTCTGTCTAAGACAACCATTCATCTGGGACAGTCGTCGCCGACTGCCTCTAGCAACCTACCCGGGAGTCCGCTCGGAACCGGCGGCGGGCAACACCCGAACGCCCCTATTGGGGGCGTTGTGCGTTGCCCTACTCCCCTATTTGGTCTTGCTCCAGGCGGGGTTTACCGTGCCGCGAGCTGTTGCCAGTCGCGCGGTGCGCTCTTACCGCACCTTTTCACCCTTACCGACCGAGGTCGGCGGTATATTTTCTGTGGCACTTTCCATGGGCTCACGCCCTCCAGGCGTTACCTGGCGCCTTGTCCGAAGGAGCCCGGACTTTCCTCTGCAGACCAGAGGTCTACAGCGATTGCCTGGCCGACTCCTGATTTCTCGGACGGGCGATTCTACAGGGCAAGGAGGCGTTTATACAGGGCATTGCGCTTTTCGCCGGTCGCATTGGCCACGGCTTTGGCGATTTCCTTATCAGGCAATTTGCCAGCCAGCTCTGCCAGCAGCCGATCGACATCGAGTGATGATGGAGACGGCTCATCAGTCCCGGCGACAACGATAACGAGTTCACCTTTTTGGGTGATCTCGTTTTCCATGACCTGCCTGCTGAGTTCGCCGAGGGTCGTGCTGATACATTGCTCATGCATCTTCGACATCTCCCGACCGAGAAAAACTGAGCGCGCTCTGCCGAACACCTCGACCATATCGGCGACGGAGCTTTCCATACGATGCACTGACTCGTAGAACACCATGGTCCGGGTTTCATTTGCCAGCCCGGCCAGCGCGTCACGTCTACCCTTTTTCTTCGCCGGCAAAAAGCCTTCGAAACAAAACCGGTCGGTCGCCAGACCCGCGACAGAAAGTGCGGCGATCAATGCACTCGGTCCGGGTATTGGAGATACATTGATCCCCGCTTCATGGGCGGCCTTGACCAGCCGGTAGCCCGGGTCGCTAATCAACGGAGTACCCGCGTCACTGACGAGCGCGACAGACCGGCCCGCGGCCAGCTCCCTGATTAACATATCTGCGCGATCTGTCTCGTTATGATCGTGCAACGCCAAAAGCCGCGTTTCCACGCCGAAATGCGATAGCAATCGCCCGGTGTGGCGGGTATCCTCGGCGGCAATGAGATCAACGTCTGCGAGCGTCTGGCGTGCTCGTGGCGACAGATCTTCAAGGTTACCGATTGGCGTTGCCACAACGAAAAGTGTGCCGCTCATTGACTACCTTCGACTCTTGAAATTGTGCTTTGGCTATGAAGAAACTCAGACATCGTGCCCGTGAACGAAGCTCCGTGGCAAGCATTACGCTGCTGCTGGTGGTGTCATTGTTGTTCAGCGCTTGCGCAACGACAGGTGGCTCCGGCGGCGTGCCGGGCGAAGGCCGTGCTGAGCGGCTGGCAGCGAATGGTGATCACGATGACGCTGCTCGGGTGTACATCGGTCTCGCGGCGGAAGCCAGCGAGCTGGAACATGACCGCCTGACCTTGCTTGCCGTAGAGCAGTGGCTTGATGCCGGCGACGCCGCTCGAGCTCGCAATGCGTTTCGCGCTGTACCGATGCCGGGCAGCACCAAGCTCCGCCAGCTTTGGAACA
>Ga0265309_10001452_pt1 | contig 10399 bp, 6 predicted proteins | sample Helome_FD_192492 | JGI IMG/M metagenome (GOLD analysis project Ga0265309, IMG submission 192492) | Marine sediment microbial communities from subtidal zone of North Sea - Hel_20160524 (Illumina Assembly) | ecosystem: Environmental > Aquatic > Marine > Subtidal zone > Sediment ...
AAACGGCCTTCCCGTATCCGCTTAACCGCGAAGGGCAAAAAATGATGCTGGATGCGGTGAGTAAACAGATAGATGCAGAAGAACACGTCATGATCGAAGCGCCCACAGGTATCGGAAAAACCATGGCAGCCCTCTTTCCCTCCCTGCGCGCTATCAGCGAAGAGAAAGCGGATAAAATATTTTTCTTAAGCGCCCGGAATACCGGCAAGCAGGCTGCGGAGAAGGCGCTTCATGATTTGCGCGCAGCCGGCGCACATATACGCTCTGTAACCATTACGGCCAAAGATAAATTTCGTTGCGATCCAGAAGTTCCTTGTGATGCGGAGTTTTGTAGCAATGCAGTGGGCTACTACGAACGACTCCCCGATGCCTTAACGGATATTCTGCAGCACGAAGAGGCGTATGAACCGGCGACCATCAGAACCTATGCAGAGAAACACAAAATCTGTCCCTTCGAATTCTCTTTAGATATCTCCCTTTTCTCCGATGTAGTCATCTGCGATTATAATTACGTCTTTGATCCAAGGGTGCGTCTCAAACGTTTTTTTGATGAACTCACAGAAGAATACATTTTCCTGGTGGATGAAACGCACAACCTGGTGGATCGCGGACGAGGCATGTTCTCCGCAACGGTCTTTAAGCAAACCGTGCTCGACCTTAAGAACCTGGTGCTCGACAGCAATCCATCGCTCAGCGGTAAATTTCATTCGATTAATCAGTCCATGCTGCACCTGCGTAAAATGTTAAAAGAAACCGATGCAGAAGCGCTGGTTTTAGATAGCCTTCCAGAAGAATTACTCGAAGCGCTGGAAGGCATTCAGGGAAGCCTTGAAAACTGGTTAAACAATCCGGACTGCCAGGAAGGACGCGAAGAGTTGCTCACTTTTTCCTTTGAAGTGGCCACCTTTATGCAGGCCGCCGACTTCTTTGGGGATGACTTTAAGTTCATCTATGAAAAACAAAACAACTACGAGCGGGCAAAAATTTACTGTCTCGACCCCAGCCGCCTGCTTAAACAGGGCTTTGATATGGGACGTGCGGCCATTTTATTTTCGGCCACCATCACTCCGGAAAACTATTATAAACGCATGATCTTTGGTCAGGAAGCTCCGAAACTCCTGAGCCTGCCCTCACCCTTTCCAGCTGAGAACTTGCGCATTCACCAACGTTCGATCTCTACAAAGTACCGCGACCGCGAGCAAAGCTATGAGCCCATCGCGGAAAAGATCGCGGGCTTCACCAGCCACTTTAAAGGCAACACCCTGGTATTCTTTCCTTCCTTTGCTTATTTAGATGAGGTTCGAAAGGAATTGAACTATCGCTTTCCCGAGCAGGAGGCCATTTACCAGGAACAAGGTTCAAGCGATGAAGAACGCGCGGCTTTTCTTGAAAACTTCAAAGGGGAAAACATTCTGGCCTTTGCCGTGATGGGCGGGGTCTTTGGCGAAGCCATAGATTTACCCGGAGAGCTGCTGAGCAATGTCGTGATCATTGGTCCGGCACTGCCCTCGGTCACTCTCGAAACCAAAATGCTGCAGGAGTATTTTGATGCATTGGAACTCGACGGCTTTGACTATGCCTTTACTTACCCGGGTTTAGGCCGCGTGCTGCAAGCGGTTGGACGCTTAATTCGCACCGAGACCGATACAGGCAATGCACTGCTTATTGACCCTCGTTTTGCTTACGGAAAATACAAGCAACTTTATCCAAGTTATTGGCAAGTGAAATATCAATAGGCAACTGCCTTTCGACTATGGCAAGTGACTCGTTGAAGCAGCCGATTTCAGATTTACGGAAATTTTACAACCCTTTTACAAATTCGTGACAAGTACTTTTCCAGTATCTCTATAATGGGCATAGTTTTTAAACAGGAGACAAAATGAAAAAACAGTCCTTTATGATAAGTATCTTTTTAATCATAACAAATATATCTGTAGCCGGCGGCTCCACTATTCAAAGCAATGACCTTAAGGTGGAAAAAATTATTCCCACTGCAGATCAAATCATCATGATTGTATCCGGTTCTTTTAACTTACATGTGCAGCATCCCAATGCACACAAGGAAGAAAAGTTTGCGGGAAACCACCTAACTCTCACCCTTGGGATAGATAAGGGTCTATTAAAAATTCCTCGTAAATCATGGACCTATATAAAAACCATCCAGTCTGAAAGCGCCCTTTCGTGGGAAGGTTATTGCAAGGACATCATGCAATGGGAAGGAAAAGAAATTTTAACTCAAATGTGGAGTACCAGGGTCATCATTGAAGACACTAAAGTAACTGAAATTATTACAGACTCCTGCAAATTTTGGAACAAACAAACCCCGGAGAATAAATCATGAAAAAAATCATCATACTAACAACCGCTTTGCTGGCCGGCATCCTTTATGCAGGAACTAAGGTAGGCTCTTCTGAAAAAGATTCTTTTGAGCAAACGCCCATTTCTATAAACGCATTTGCCCATGACCTGGAAGGCGCAGCAGCGCACCGGGCTAAAAGGCGTATCAATGCCAAAACCTTTCTGAAGTACGCTGAAGACAAAGGTACGATCATTTTAGACACCCGAAGTAAGGCAAAATATAACTTGCGTCACATTAAAGGGGCGCTGCATTTAAACTTTTCGGATTTCACTAAAGAATCCTTGGCCAAGGTAATCCCCAATAAAGAGACGAGAGTCTTAATTTACTGTAACAATAACTTCTACGGAGATCCTTCCGCCTTTCCAGCTAAGTCTATAGCTACGGCACTTAACATCCCTACGTTTATCAATTTATATTCATACGGATATGAGAATATATATGAGCTGGGTTCTTACGAATCTGTGTTCAAAACGAATATACAACTGGTCGGACAAAGCAACTGATCTCCGTCAAAATTAATGTTATGTAACATTGGGGAGATGGGTAATCTTCAGCCAAAAATATCCTGCCATAGAGCAACGTAAGTCTTTTAAAAAAGGGATTTTACATTGTGTATAAAAAGAGAAAATAAAGTTTCCATTGCGTGTAAATTTACGGTTTTATACTCAGAAGCAACACTTATTGATATGAGTACAACGTTAAATTTACATGGATGCCGGGGAACCATTCCTATCGAGGGGGATTCTTTTTCAAAGTACAGTGGGTTAACCACTTGCTTTAGTATTGAGCGACCTGAAGGGCTTATCATCTTCGATGCCGGCACGGGCCTGCAGCACTTGCAGCAGCTGAAAGGGGATCATTTATTTGATAACCCTGTTTCTTTATTTTTTACTCATTTTCATATGGACCACATTGTAGGCTTACCCGGTTTTCTCCCCTTATATCAAAAGGGGAACCACTTTACCTTCCTGTGTCACCCGACCTATTTTGAAGATTGGCAAAGTCACCTGGATCGCTTTATGGATGAGCCTTACTGGCCCATTACGATTAAAAAAGTGCCGTCGTTAAAATACTATGAAGATTTAAATCCCGTTGCAGAAAGTATACATATTTATGACACGGTGATTTCCTGGCATAAAATTCCTCACACCTCAGCCTGTCTGGCTTACCGGGTGGAGTTTGACAACACAAGTATCGTTATCGCCACCGACTGCGAGATTTCCACTGAAGAACAATTTGATGCCCTGGTTGATTTTGCCAAGGAAGCGGATATTCTTCTGCTTGATGCTCAATATACTCCGGATGAAATGGAATTATTTGCAGGTTATGGACATAACAGCTGGGAAAGCGCCGCAAAAATCGGCAAGGCTGCAGAAGTTAAAAAATTAATTCTAACACATCATGATCCGGCAAGGAGCGACAAAGATCTGGATGCTATTGCTTTAAAGGCACAAGCCGTTTTCCCTCCCACCGAAGTCGGCGCTTCGGGTCAGCAATTCACCTTTTAATTATAAAAAGATCAGGCCGCTTAAGCCTCTGCCGAAACCTGCCGGTTAACAGCTTAAACTGTTGCCAGTTGTTGCCGCATATTCAACTTTTCCAGTAAGATTTTTGTCGGCGTGTCTTGCGGATCCAGCTTCTGTGCTTCTTCGAGCTCTGTGATAGCGGCATCATGTTGTCCCTGCTCTACCAAGGTTGTTGCATTAATATATTTCTTTATGGCCGACGCCCGCTCTCCGAGCTCTGCAAAATTTCTGGCCAAAAGTTCGTATACCTGCACTTCATCTATTTTACCCTTTACCGTTACTTTGGCAATTTTACGCACCACAAATTGATCGTCCAGTTGAGATTTGGTTTCTTCACCGATCAAAATTTTTGTGTTATATTTTTTGTTAAGTGGCTCAAGCCGCGCTGCGACATTCACCGTATCACCAATTACGGTATATTGATATTTAGTTTCCGAACCAAAATTTCCCGCTATCACTTCTCCAGAGTTAATGCCGATACGCATATCTATATCATAATCAAAATCGGTTTTCATCTTTTCTTTAAGCCCCTCCACTGCTTCTTTTATTTTCAGTGCCGTTTCACAGGTTCTGATGGCCGGATTTTTTACTTTAAACGGCACTCCCCACACCGCCATTACCGCATCCCCAATAAACTTATCTACCGCCCCCTCTTCCTCGAGAACAATATTAGAAGTGGTGCTGAGAAACTGTTTCAATAAGGAGGAGGTTTGATCCGGGGTTAACCGTTCTGAAATTTCCGTGAAACTTTTAAGGTCTACAAACATAATATGTGCTTCTTCCTTAGAAGACAGAGAATGTAATTCGGTTGATTGTTCCTCGAGCTTTTTAAGCACTTGAGGTGATACCATAGAACCGAATACGTTACGGATCCAGCGCGTTTGCTTCTCCTGTTCCCAAAAAGAAATGAGTGAGATGAATGTATAAATAGCGACGAGTGCTAAAATTTCATGCAGGGGAATATAACGAATATGATACGCGGTAAACAAATGAACGGAAGCCGCGATAAGCGCGGTAACAATTAATACCGTTATGAGCGATGACCTTAATGCGGTACATCTGCCGTTTATTAATATGGTAACAAAACAAATAAAGATGATGGAAAAGATCTGAATAACTTTAGAATATGGAAGGTTTGTGATGTTATCACCAGCCAGTATGTTGTCTGCTATCGTGGCCTGCACTTCTACACCAGAAAATTTATGGGACAGGGGGGTTGCTTTTAAGTCTTTCAAACCCGGGGCAGAAGTGCCGACAAATACAATGCGGTCTTGTAAATTACGAGGGTCTAACTCCCCTTTCATTAATGAGGAGGCTGAAAATGAGGGCTGGAAAGAGAATTCTGTTCCTTCATTTTCCCCTTGAATGCTTCGATAATTAACCCCGATACACCCGTAGTCGCCAATGTCTATTTCACATGGGCCCACCCGTAATTTTTTAAAACTGATCTCGTCATATTCAACAATGATTTTTTCCTGCCCATGAAACAGGCGTACACCTTCGAGCGCGAGCGAGGGATAAATCCGGTCTTTCCCCAAGGCTAAAATCAGCGGGACCACACGAAGCTGATCATCCACTTTGTAATCTGCATCACTGTTAAAGAAGGCAATATTGCCGCATGCATCTGCGAGCTTCGGAATAGACACGGTGATTTTATCCGCATTCAGCAAGGCAGGCCTTCTGGCTCCTTTATAAAGGCCTTTTAAAATGACTCTGTCTTTATAACTCTTATGATTCGATTTAACAACTTTTGCATTTGCAGATTGATTCATATGTAAATGAGAGCCCAGAACCGTTGGGTGAGAGGCAAGAGTTTTGGCAAAAATATCATCAAAATCTAAAAGCTCTGGCGGCAGGTTTTGTATTTCCCCTTTGACCCCAAAACGATCTTCAATGTCATTTAATATGCTTTTGGGAGAGGTTCGGTCTTCTTCGGGAAAAACGATATCAAAAACCACCACTCGGGCGCCGGCATCAATAATTTTTTGCGTTAAGTCAGCAATTCGATACCGCGGCCAGGGCCATTGGCCAAATTGCTCAAGACTGGCTTCATCTAAGTCAATGATCGCCACGCTGCCGGATTGTACTTCTGTATGGTAACTGGTTAAGAGCTGGTCATAGTAGGCGTTGTTTACCGCACGTATAAAGTCGATTCTGTTTTCAAACAAATACAAGCCAAGGCACAGGAACATGATTAGTGTTCCTACGCCATATTTTATAAAGCTTGATTTGTAAGATTTGTTTTTCAATCAAGATCAGATCCAAACACACCATCTACGGTGGTGCCGTCCGAGTGATTTGCATCAAATGTTCCTATGGCACCTGTGATCGGTTTACTCCCCGTGCCCGGGCCTACCAGGTTTCCGCTAATAGATTTGCTACTTGGAGAGCCTTTACTTTCCCCGAATGCGTTTAAGGAATAATTACTCATATTCCCTCCCAGCTTACCATTACTGTTGATCGTTCCGTTATTCACATTAAACGATAAACTGTCTCCATCTTTACTCTGCAGGCTGAAGTCGCCGCCCCAGGATGGATTAATGCTTTTACCAACCCGCACATCAATCGCACTGGAGCCTTCCAACAGACGGCTTTTCCCATCTTGCGTAACCGCAGCCGCGGCATCACCGGAACCCGTGAGGTCATATAAGGTAGAGCCGTTGGCGATGTCCTGGAATTTGCTTCCCGTGAGTTTGTCTCCGGATACTTTCGTTTCTAAAAAGAACGAACTCTCTTCATTTCCGTCTACCAGGTCTACGGTTTCGGTTGACCAAACTCCCCATGACCAATCCTTTCCTCCACCTTTATTGCTGAATTTTCGAGATCCTACCTGAGGAAATGTTTCCCCCGGCTCAACGTCTATTTTTGGTTCTTCTTTAACCGGGGAAGGAGTAAGGTCTCTTGGTGTATTCCTTGGCGTATTTATTACCGGTGCGGCAGCTTCCGGTTCTGTTTCATCCGCACTGATATTCTCATCTACACGAGGTGTCGCCTGTAGGGAATCCTTTAAAAAGTCTGCATTTCCAATCGGTGTAGTGATTTGCGGTTCTGTTGCATCCAGCAATTTGGCATCACTTTTAGTTGATTTTTTCTTATCCGCAGCAGCTTTTTTCTTTTCTTCTTTCTCTGTTGATTTTGCCTTAGCTTTTTTCGCGGCTTTTTTACTGGCTTTAGTCTGATTCACCACGGTTAAGCTTTCAAACATTGCGGCTTCTTCCTGCGTAATCGGATAGCTTCCCAATCCATCATCCAGGCTTAAGTATACCGCCGTATCACCTTTACGGATAACGGTAGACGTTGTTTTACCTTTGCGTTTTAACGCGCCTGCATTTGCCGTTTGCTCAACAACTACAGAGTCTGCATGGTGCAGCGCGAAAACATATACGGCTTCTGTCTTTTCGCCAACTAAAAATCCGAGATCACAACCGCGAATACCGATATTTCCTGAATTCGTTTCAACCGTGAAACGATCAGGGTTCAATTTAGTTATCTGGTCGGTAATCACCCTGAAAACACCTTTAATAAATTTGAAGCGTGCGGTGTTCTCCGGCCGACTCTTAGGATTATACATATATGCATCAATAAGTAAGGTTCCGTTTTCTCCCTGTGAAACAGTGGATCCATCAATAAATAAGATCTCTATTTTATTATTTATCGTCGTCTTGATCGTATCATTTAAATATACGGGCGACCCTATGCTCAATGTTCTGCTTTTGCCATTAATGGAAACAGCTTCTCCCTGGCCTATCATTTCACTGATTGAACCTATCGGTGTATTTGCAAAAAGGTTCACTGCGAATGCAAAGAACACGATTATGCTTATTTTAGTTATGTTTAATGTTTTCATCTCTTCTCTCCTGTTTAGTTAGATTTCTCTTATGATATCGAGGCTTAGGCGCCCTTGATCAAATTCATATAAATCAAAGGTCGATTCATTTAATTGATGGTAATATTGTAAACGAATTTGTGTTTTCTCATTCCATTGTTTAATGAAGCTTATGGCCGCTTCCCAAACATCATCTTCCCGTTTTTCAGGGGCAATGATTTCGCGCTCTTCATACTTTTCTGAACGATAGCCGATTCTAGGCATAGCTTTCACCGTATCGCTCAGAACAAGCTGTGCATCAAGTGCCGCAAAAAATCCGTCGTTTGAATAAATTCCGGCTTCCGCATCTTCTTTATAGAGTCCCGCTTGCACACCCATCCAGCTCCCCTTGTCTGAAACGGCTTTTCTAAATCCGAGCACCCCTTCGAGGTTTGTGCTGTCTCGCTGTTCTATCTCATCATATTCGCGCAATTCAGCTTTAGCATTCGCTAACAACATGGCTCTCTGTCCTATTGATTTAAGGAAGTAAGGTTTAGCGGCATATTGTCCCAGCAGCGCATCATCCCCTACGGTCACGTAGTTATAAGTGAAATTCAATCCGCGGATGGACGTTTGGTTTTTAAAACGCGGTCCTAAGGTCAACCCGGCAACTAGAATTTCTAATTCTGAATGATCTTCTAACAAGGTTCGGTTTACAGATGCTTCAGAGAAAACAGACCAGCCCTCAGCGTTTAATTCAAAAAGCTGACTTAAGGAAAGACCCAGGGTCAGTCCGACAGCGGCATCAGGCTCAGCGGAATCACTGACGGTTAAGGTATTAAAACTCAGCCCTCCCAATTCCAAAGGCGCGATAGCTATGTCTTTGTTTTGCGGGCCGAAATTAATATTCGTATCATAAAATGCGCCAAGTCTAAGTTTTAAAGAAAAGCCTGAAGGTCTTTTTTCAGCTGTCCCTTCCGTCACCCTGCGTTGTTGATCTGCAATTTGGCTCTTTACTCGGAGAACATTATCACGAACCTTAGGCGGAGGATTTGAATTTAACACTTCAGCAAACATGCGGTCGGCATCAGCATACCTCTTCTGAGCAAAGTAAACACGGCCCAGTTCAAGTCGGGCCCGTTGATTTTCCGGGTTTAAATTAAGGGTTTGTTGAAAGCTTTTTTCCGCCTCGCTGTAGTGACCTCGGGCAAAGGCATTCAAGCCAGCGTTTAAAGATGCATCTCCGCTGGACAGCCCCTGTGAAATTTCCCTAGTTTGAGAAGATACCTTTACGGGCTGACTCAGGTTAAGCTGGGCCCAAACCGGTATTGCGCCCATTAAAATGACCGCATTCAGAACTAGAATTGTTAAAACTTTATTCATAAATCTCTTATTTCAGGCAGTTCTTTACTGCCCGACCCGTATATTGTTTTTATCCTGTCTACTACTAGGTAGGTCTTTAAAAGCATACATCATGCCACCCTTCACCAAATGACGGGCTTAAGCTCACAGAATGTTAAATCCCGACATAATTTGTCCCAAATGACTCATAATGGAATCACCTGCGCTTTAACCGTTCAGAATGTATTTTATGGATGGTTGGCTCGCGACTTGCTATATACATAAGGTGGAAGCCCTAATAGGGTTTTAACCAACAATAGATGCAAAACTATAGTAATATAACGTTTCGAGCTCTTTGTACAAAAGACTCTTTGATGCTGGCCTGTAAGAATTTTTGCAGAGTTGCGATACTTTTATGTTCTTGGAACGTATTTTCAGCGCCTGTTATCTCAATTAATGATGTAACAAATGTCGAAGGGCAGGTGCCCCTCGCCCAAACGCCTTTTATCTTTACTGTTAGCTTAAGCGAGCAGAGTACCAACACCGTTTCGGTCAATTACAGCTTTCAAGAAATCTTTCCATTGGACTTAACTGATTACGATGCCGTAGCTGACGGCACGCTTATCTTTGCGCCCGGAGAAACGAACAAAACGCTCCAGGTAAATATTTGGCAGGGCACGGGAATAGAGCAGGATGAATACGGAACATTTGTTTTAAGTGCCCCGGTTAACGCCACCCTGGATCCTGAATATTCTACTGGCTTAGCCCGCATACTTGACGATGATGACCCCTACAATCCCGTCAACACCATTAATAAACGCATGCGGCCTTATCCAGATGATAGCAATGTTGAAGTCCCTTATGAAACAGACCCCAATCAAACCCTAAGTTCCGGTGAATGTTGTGACAAGGACATTGTAATTCAAACAGAGTTTTCCGACCCTACATCAGAAAAAAGGCTCTTTTTGCATTGGGACGGAATCTTTCAAACACCCAATCTCGATGCATATGTCCAACAGGCTAACATCAGGTTATATCAAGAAACACAAGGGGATGTTAATCTGGATATTCACATAAATGCCTTAACTAAAGGCTTCCTCGAACTAGAAATGAATTGGATGAGAGCCTCCATTAGCAATCATTGGGATACACCTGGTGGAGATTATTTAAGCAGCCCGGAATATATGTTTACCGCAAATGGAGATTTTGAAAACTCATACCAAACTACTGATATTACCGATATCGTTTCCGGCTGGAACTCAGGAAGCATAACGAATCATGGTCTTGTACTTCGGGGCATTGATTCCTCTGCCGGTCCAGATAAATACGATGTCAAATTTACTACCCATGAAGAAGATGGCGACAAAA
>Ga0265309_10001454_pt1 | contig 10396 bp, 9 predicted proteins | sample Helome_FD_192492 | JGI IMG/M metagenome (GOLD analysis project Ga0265309, IMG submission 192492) | Marine sediment microbial communities from subtidal zone of North Sea - Hel_20160524 (Illumina Assembly) | ecosystem: Environmental > Aquatic > Marine > Subtidal zone > Sediment ...
GCCCCGACGACCTCATCGCCCGTGGTGACCGGGGCTGCCACCGCGATGATCGCGGCACCGGTATCGAAGCTCCTGAACCAGCTGCCGGCCTCACGGCCCTCGAGCGCAGCGCTGATATAGGGCTGCTGTTCGCGCCCCTGAGGATCAGGTTCAGCGAAAGCGGCTTCCTTACCGCTCTCGACGAGTAGATCGTAGGCGCGACGGACCAGCGCAGAACCCGCTCGGGTTCCTTGCCCGGCACCCAACTCGCCGGCGGCGGCGATCCTCCAGCCATTTGCGTCGGTCACAATCAGGCGCATGTCCGACTGCACATGTATACCGGCAACCTGGTCGAGCTCCGCAATTTTCCTCATCGCAGGGCCGGGCGCCGCGCCGGAAAAAGAACTGCTGCGCGTGCCGGCCTGCATCGGGTCGGTGGTGTTTCGGACGCTCAGGCCCAGGTGCGTACCCAGCTGTCCTGAAGGAATCCGCGCCTCAACGCGGTAACCGCCAGGTATGTCCTGCCAGAAAGCGGAAATGGTCGGTTCGGGCTCGAAACCGTAGGCAGACTGCTTGTAGCTGATGATCCGGCCGGGCGCCTCTGCCGCAAACGAGATAGCTTCCCTGAGATAGGGCGGGCTGCTACTCACCAGGGTTACGCGATCAGCAAAGCGCGAGGCGCCTTCAACAAGAATCGACTGCGGCGTCGCGTAAACGAGCTTTCCGTCGCTTACCTCAACATACAGATACGTCGCCTGGGCATAAGATGCGATGGCGAAGCGCACCGGCCCGTCCGGCCCCCGGATCGAACGCAGCGTGTCTTCTGTGAGAGTCCAGTCATCGAAGTAACCGTCGATTTTCGGACGCGATTCCAGCCGGTGGACGTAGAGCTGGTCGCGTGTGTCGAATGCGGTATCCCGAGCGGGAAACTCCTCGCGATACCGCAACATGGAGCTCGCGATCGCGCGCGCTGTTCCGGCGAGCATGTGTTCTTGCCCGTCACGCAGAGCGATTTCCGTTTCACGAATAAACTCGCAGCCGGCCCAGGGCAGCATCAACGTCAGCAAACTGACGAGTAGCAGCTGGCGGCGGAGATTCATCTAGTGGTCCACTAATCGCTGATCCAGCGATAGCCCATACCGTAGACCGTCTCGATCGAGTCGAAGCTCTCGTCTATTGCGTGAAATTTGCGCCGAATACGTTTCACATGCGACGTAATCGTGTTGTCGTCGAGAACCGCTTGCGCGGCGTCCATGAGTTGCTGTCGGTTTTTTACGTGGCCGGGATAACGCGCGAGGGCATGCACCAGCCAGAACTCCGTGAGCGTCAGCCCAACCGGGCGTTCCTGCCAGTGAATCGTCATGCGTTCCGTATCGATGCTCAAATCGCCCCGGGTAATGCGACTCTCGGAGCCCTGCGGTCTCTGCATGGCATCGAGCCGTCGAAAGAGCGCCGCGACACGCGCCATCAGGTGCGGCAGGCTTATGTCCTTCGTCAGGTAGTCATCGGCGCCCAGGCGCAGTCCCGATACCGCGTCGAATTCACTGTCTCTCGCGGTCAGGAAGATGATCGGCAAGTCGGCGGCGCGCGCCCGTAGCTCACGACATAGCTCGAAACCTCCCTCAACGTCATCCTTGAGGTTGACGTCGATCACAACGAGGTCAGGCAGGCGGCTTTCAAACGCGTCCAGCGCGGGCTGTCGTGCATCGTATCCGTCCACGGCATAGCCTTCCCGGCTGAACGCCGCTGCGTAGTTATCTCTGATTGCTGCTTCGTCTTCGACGATTGCTATTCGTTTGGCCACTTCGGTCCCCAGATCTGTACCGTCACAATTTGCCACATTCCGCCCGTGCATTGCCATTACGGAGCCCGCGGTATGGCCCTTTACCCGACTCTAATAGTGAGGACGCCAAAGGGAGGCTGCAATGCAAAACATCAAATCCGATCTTCGTGCCTGGCTGTGGGTCCTCGTACTTCTCCTGTTGCTGCAAGCACTTCCGGGTCCCGTATCCGCCAACGAAACCACCCCCAATGCGGCCAAGGCCGGGAGCCTTCTGTGGCGCATGGAACAGGGATATGCCACGGCGACCACGCTGAATACCGATGTTCGCATCGATGTCAGCGGTCTTGTTGCGCGCGTGAAAGTTCGACAGGAGTTTCGCAACGAGGGCGCGGACTGGGTGGAGGGGGTCTACGTCTTTCCACTGCCCGACCAGGCGGCCGTGGATCGTATGCGGCTGCATATTGGCGATCGATTTATCGAGGGAGAGATACGTGAGAAAGAACAAGCCAAAAGGGAATACGAACAGGCAAAGAGTTCCGGCAAGAAAGCGAGCCTCGTGCAACAACAGCGCGCCAACCTGTTTACAACGTCAGTGGCAAACGTCGCACCGGGCGAGTTGGTCGTCGTCGAAATCGAGTACCTGGAAGACCTTCGCTATGAAGATGGCCGCTTCAGTATCCGGTTCCCGATGACGTTGACGCCGCGCTACATTCCGGGGCAAGCCCTGCCGGACAGGCAGGGCAACGGCTGGTCGTCCGACACCGACCAGGTGCCGGACGCGTCGTTGATCACGCCCCCACAGGTCACGCGCTCACAAAACCACAGGATATCCCTGACAGCTGACGTCAATGCCGGCATGCCGCTCGAAATCATTGCCAGCCGTTACCACCCGGTCACGGTCACTGAGCGCGAAGGACGCTACGCGGTTTCGCTTACCGACCAGCAGACCATCATGGATCACGATTTCGAGCTCGTCTGGCAACCCGTTCCCCATGCCCAACCCCGGGCGTTGGCGTTTAACGAGACGATCGGTGGCCATCCTTATCACTTACTCATGGTGTTGCCACCAAACCAGCAGGACTCTGCACCAGAACAGATGGCGCGCGAGACGATCTTCATCGTCGATACATCGGGTTCGATGCACGGTGTGTCGATGTCGCAGGCAAAACGTGCTGTGCACCTGGCGATAAAGGCGCTGAAGCCGGGTGATCTGTTCAACGTCATCGAATTCGATTCATACACATCGGCCCTGTATCCGGTCAGCATGCCGGCCAGCACGAGTAACGTTGCCAGTGCCCTTAAGTTCGTGCAGCAACTTCAGGCCGACGGCGGTACCGAGATGCGTCCTGCGTTGAAACTTGCACTGAGCACGCCGCCAAATGAATCACACCTGCGGCAAATCGTGTTCATTACCGACGGCAGCGTTGGTTACGAAGACGAGATGTTCTCGATTATCGAGAACAGTCTTGGCAACGCGCGCCTGTTCACCGTCGGTATTGGCTCGGCACCCAATAGTCTCTTCATGCGCAAGGCGGCTGAAGCCGGGCGCGGCTCTTTCACGCTCATCAGTGCGCTGCACGAAGTGCGCGAAAAAATGGATGCGCTCTTCCGCAAGCTCGAACATCCGCAGGTTACGGATATAGAGGTGCAGTGGCCCAGCGGCGTACTCGTGGATAGCTATCCACCCATAGTGCCCGACCTGTATCTCGGCGAACCGGTTACCGTCAAAGCGCGAGCATCGGGCGAGTTCCGGAGCGGTGATGTTGTTCGTATTACCGGCAACTCGGCAACCGGGGGGTGGGCAGCAGAACTGTCACTCGACACGTCTCTGCAAAGTGAGGGCGTTGGTGCACTGTGGGCGCGCGCACGGATTGGCGAACTGACGGATCAGGAGCGCCGTGGTGGCAATCCGGATGAACTCCGAGCGGGAATTCTCGAAACGGCGCTGACACACCATCTCGTCAGCAAGTACACGAGCCTCATTGCCGTGGACAAGACGCCGGTACGACCTGCGACTGATCCGTTGTCCAGCGAACAAGTCCCGAACCTGTTGCCCTACGGCCAAAGCACGAATGCCATATTCGGTTTTCCGGCAACAGCAACCGGCGCGCCAGCCATGCGAATCATGGGCGCCGCGTGGTTACTCTCGGCAATCCTGTTCATGGTCATGGTCCGAACCCCGAAACGGCGGTCCCGTGGCCGGCGCTCGTAAGCTCAGGGTCTGGGTCGTGTCGGCACTCCTCGCCTTGGGCTTCTGGCAATTTGGCCATGGCGCATACATTCCCGCCAAGGCGTGGCTCGCGCAAGAGCTGATGCAGCGGGCATGGGTTCGCGCGGGGGCCGGCGAGGAACGAGCGACGCCATGGCCATGGGCAGACACCTGGCCGGTTGCGCGCCTGACGGCCAGGTCCCAGGGAACCGATCTGATCGTGCTGGCGGGTGGTTCAGGACGTACGCTTGCTTTCGGCCCGGGTCACCTGAGCGCCAGTGCAATGCCCGGCGAGGTCGGCAACATGATTATCGCGGGACACCGGGATACGCACTTCCAGTTTCTGAGGAAAGTCGAAGTCGGTGAGCTGCTGGGCATGGAGTCGTCACACGGTCAGCGGCACCTTTACAAGGTTGTCGGTGTGGATATTGTCGACTCCCGCAAGGGCGCCCTGGTTCTCGATACCGACGCCGCCATGCTGTCGCTCGTTACCTGTTATCCGTTCGACGCGCTAGAGGCGGGTGGTCCGCTTCGTTACGTGGTGACGGCTAGGATGACGTTCTGAGCCAGTGCAGGCGCAGCAATGCCGCAACACTGATCGCATCGGTTATTTCGCCATCGACAGCCATGTGTATGGCCTGGTGAAGAGGGACCCTGCGAATGGCAAGATCCTCCATTTCCTCGAACTCAGGTGCGCCCTCGGTGAGCTCGGTCGCTATGAAGACATAGCCAACCTCATCCGTGATCGAATTGCTGGTATGTAGTTTCATCAGCTCCGACCAATGCATGGCAGTAAGGCCGGTTTCCTCCTTGAGCTCACGGCGTGCTGCGTCCAGAGGGTCCTCCTCCAGCGGCGCACCACCCATCGGTATCTCCCAGGAGTATTCCTCGAGCGTGTAGCGTTCCTGACCGACTAGCCAGATATGATCCTCGTCATCGATCGCAATAATCCCGACAGCTCGGTTTCTGAAGTGAACATGTCCATAGGCATTCCGCCCACCGCCGGGGTTGATAACGTCGTCCTCGAGTACCCGCATCCAGTCATTCTCATAGACGATTTTTCGAGAGAGCCTTTCCCACTTGAGTTTCATGGTCATTACCTGTATTCGTGCCTGTTCATAATAGCTTCCAAGAGCTCGAATGGAATCCCGTACCGCCCGATTGACTCAGGGGCCCGTAGGTCGCCACCTGATCGATATGACTGTGCCCATGCTCATGGGTATCACGACAATGATGGCGCAGTCCTTCATCGATACCTACTTTCTCGGACGAGTCGGCGACCGGGCGCTTGCCGCTTACAGCTTTGGTTTTCCAATCCTGATGATCGTCACGAGTGTTGCGATCGGCCTGGGCGCCGGCACCTCTTCGGTTGTTGCTCGCGCGCTCGGTCATGAGGATCAGCGGCGCGCCAGGCGGCTGACCACAGACAGTCTGATCCTGTCGTTCGTCATCACGTTCGCGGTCTCGATTGTGGGCATGCTGACGATTGATCCGCTGTTCCGCCTGCTGGGTGCACCCGAAGACATGATCCCGATGATTCGGTCGTTCATGATCATTCTCTATAGCGGTGTGCCGTTTGTCGTCGTCGGGATGGTGGGCATGAGCAGTATGCGCGCGACTGGCGACACCGTCTTGCCAAGCAAGCTAATGATCGCGGGCGCCATACTCAATGTCATTCTCGATCCCATCTTTATTTTCGGTTTCGGTCCTGTTCCGGCGCTCGGCCTGAACGGCGCCGCGACCGCCGGCTTACTGGCTCGCGGCGCAATTTTCGTGGGTACGGTGTATATGCTGGTTCGCCGGCTCGACATGGTGACGTTTGCCAAACCGCATGCGAAAGAGCTTCGCGACTCATGGCGCGATATTCTTCATGTTGGTATTCCGGCGGCTGGCACCAACGCAATCGTTCCGATCGGCCTCGCGGTCATTACAGCGATGATTGCGCGATACGGACCGGAAGCGGTAGCTGGGTTCGGTGTCGCGAGCCGCATCGAGTCGATGATGCTGGTTATCTACTACGCGATGTCATCGACGATCGGTCCGTTCGTTGGCCAGAACCTGTCGGCGGGTAAAGAAGACAGAATTCAGACAGCGTTGCGGCAGTGCGCCGCATTCTGTATTGCGAGTGGGCTGGTCATCGCAGCGACGCTTGCGCTGTTGTCGGGTGTCCTGCCTGGGATATTCAGTGACAATCCGGCGGTCACGGACGTCACGAAGACCTTCTTATGGATTGCCCCGATCAGTTATGGCGCCTACGGCATCGTCATGGTCGTCAACGCCGCGTTCAATGGACTTGGTAACCCGATGCCGGGTGTCGTCATCAGCGTTACACGAATTCTGGTGTTGTATGTTCCGCTGGCGTTTGCCGGCAAGGCCCTGTTCGGGATAGTCGGGATATTCGGGGCCTACGCTGTCGCCAATATTCTCTCGGGATTGCTCGGGTATGTCTGGGCCAAGACCAACGCTCACCGGCTTTGTGAGAGGCGCGCCTAGAACTTCTTGTAGCCCAGGTGCATGCCGATGCCTCGGCTGGCCAGGAAGACAAGGAATGCGAACCACAGCCCGTGATTCCCGAAAGACTGTGTGAAATACCAAGCTGGCAGGAACACGGCAAAAGTCGAGATCAGCATGATGTTGCGCATTTCGCGGGCACGGGTCATACCAACGTAGACCCCATCGTAGAGGAAGCACCACACAGAGATCAGTGGCGATATAACCAGCCAGGGCAGGTACGTCATGGCCGTCGCACGAACCTCGGGGATGTCGGTCAGGATTCGAATGATCAGTGGGCCGGTTAACGCGAAAGCAAGCGTGAAGCCTGCGGCAAAAATCAGCGACCATTTCAATGTAAGTTGCACGGTATGCTGCAGCGATGACTTGTCATTCTGGCCAACGGCCTTGCCGACCATCGCTTCCGCCGCATGGGCGAGTCCGTCGAGACCGAGGGACGTCAGGTTCTGAAAATTCATCAGTACCGCATTTGCAGCGAGAATCGCGGGGCCGAGCCGGGCGCCTTGCGCCGTAATAAATCCAAATGCGAACAGTAGCGCCATCGTGCGCACAAACAGGTTGGCATTTACGGAGAAGAAGGCCTTGTAGGCCGACAAATTGAATAGCCGGGCCAGCGGCCATTGACCCGCATGGCTGCGCAGGGCATCGATCGCGAAGGCGCCACCAACCAGCAGCCCCGAGTATTCGGCGATGACCGAGGCAAGTGCGACGCCGTCGACATTCATGCCAAACACCACCACAAATAACAGGTCGAGAATGATGTTCGTGATGTTGATCGTTAGAAATATCAGCAACGGTACACGCGCATTCTGAAGGCCCAGGAACCATCCGATCAGCGCGTAGTTTGCGAGCGTTCCGGGAGCGCTCCAGACGCGTATCGAAAAGTAAGTGGCCGCGTGTTGCTGCGTTTCCGCATCGCCGCCGAGCAACGCCATCGCGCCGCGGCCGATTGGGATCTGCAGAATCAGGATCGTGACGGCTATCGCCAGGCTGACAATCAATGCCTGCCCTAACGACACCCGCAAACCGTCGTTGTCTCCTGCGCCGAAACTCTGGGCGGCAATGCCCGTCGTCCCCATGCGCAGGAAGTTCATGCCCAAATAAATGAACGTGAAGATCGTCCCGCCAATGGCGACAGCGCCGAGATAGCTGGAGCTGTCGAGGTGACCCACAACGCCCGTGTCGACCATGCCGAGCAACGGCACGGAGATGTTGGACAGGATCATGGGCGCAGCAATGCGCCACATGTCGCGGTTGGTCGGTGTCATCCGAACGCGTTGACGCCGGTCAACTCTTTGCCGATAACAAGCTGGTGAACCGTTTCGGTGCCTTCGTAGGTGATAACGCTCTCGAGATTCAGCATGTGACGAATCGGTACATACTCCGCGCTGATTCCGGCGCCACCGAGAATGTCACGTGCGTCACGCGCTATGTCGAGCGCCGCACGGCAGTTGTTCCATTTGGCGAGCGACACCTGTGACGGGCTCAGCTCACCCTTGTCCTTGATGCGGCCAAGTCGAAGCGCGAGCAATTGCGCCGTCGTAATTCGCCGCGCCATATCGGCCAGGCGGATCTGCATCGCCTGCGTGTGCGATACAGGGCGCCCGAACAGTACGCGATCCTGCGAATACTTCAGCGCCTCGTCGAGGCAAGCCTGGGCTGCACCGATGACGCCCCAGGCGATGCCGTACCGTGCCTGCGTAAGGCAGCTGAGCGGCCCCTTGAGCGAAGAAACGCCCGGCAGTACGTTCTCTGCTGGAACACGAACGTCTTCCAGGAAAAGCGCACCCGTTACCGAAGCGCGAAGCGAAAACTTGTTCTCGATTTCCTGGGTGACAAAGCCAGGCATGTCCTTCTCGACGATGAAGCCCTTAATGCCCTCCTCAGTCTTTGCCCAGACAACCGCAGCATCGGCGATAGTGGCATTCGTAATCCACATCTTGGAGCCGTTGATGATCCAGTCGTCGCCGTCTCGCCGGGCATGTGTCTTCATGTTGCCCGGGTCGGAACCGCCTTGTGGTTCTGTAAGGCCAAAGCAACCGATGGCCTCTCCGCGCGCCATCGCCGGCAGCCAGCGTTCCTTTTGTGCATCGGAACCGAAGGCGTGAATCGGGAACATGACCAGGCTCGACTGGACCGAGACGAAGCTGCGCAGGCCACTATCACCACGCTCGAGTTCCTGGCAGATCAGGCCGTAACTAACGCCATTGAGCCCGGCGCAATCGTAGCCTTCGATGGAACTGCCGAACAGGCCGAGGTCGGCGACCTCCTGGACGAGCTCCATTGGGAACGTATGCTGTTCGAACGCTTCACGCATGAGCGGGATAACGCGGTCGTCGACGAATCGGCCGACGGAGTCCTTGACCATGACCTCGTCCTCGGCGAGTTCGGATCGGATGTCGTATAGATCGAGTGGATCGAGTGCTTTGGAGCCCACGGCTTTATTCCAGGGTTTGGGGTCTGGGCGTAGATTCTAGACGAGTTGCGCGCCGACGGCACTAGCTCTAGATCGGTATCCCAAAGCGCCTGTACATCACCGACAGGAGCCACGCAGGGCCGATCATCATGAGCTGGAAGTCCCGAAGCACACCGCGCAAACTGCCGGGACCCCGGCGACCGAGCCATAGGCCGACTGTACCAGCGGCGAGCAGGCCAACCGAAACCCCGAGCGGCGGAAACGGTGATTGCGCCAGCCAGAGCTGCAGCGCTGCCAGGCCCAGAAGGAAAGGCAGCATACCGATGGCCAGGGACAGGGAAATAATGAAATAGTAGATGGCCGTCGCCATCAGGAAGGCGCTCCCCCAGTTGAGCAGCGGGGATATTTCGCTAAATTCGGCGGGGATCGGGAGGGACCAGAACAGCCCGACCGTGCCGAGCACCACCATCGGCACGGCGGCCCAATACACGAGCGGGTTGGTGAGGTGGTCATGCTCCCTCGCGTAGCGCTCCAGCCAGTTGTCGATTCCGGTCATAGGTCACAGTTTACGCGGTTTGCATGACTTCTCTCGACATAACGTCGACAATTAAGCATGCGTTCAGGTAGGGCAAGCCTACAATGCACCCTACAATTCGCAAGCCTATGCATTCCAGAGGAAAAACCATGAACAAGCGAACTGCAAAACTTATTCTCGCGATGACCGTCGCTACGGTCTTCGTCAGTGGCTGTAAGACGCTCGACGCTTATACACGCGAAGAGCAGACCAGCCAGACAACCAAAGGTGCGCTGATTGGTGCCGGTATTGGCGCCGTTGTCGGCCTGATTTCGGGCGATGACGCTGTCGAGCGCCGCCAGCATGCCTTGATTGGCGCCGGACTGGGCGCCCTCGCCGGCGGCGCGGTGGGCTCCTACCAGGACAAGCAGGAAGCCCAGCTTCGTGCGGAGCTCGAAGGTTCGGGTGTTAGTGTTCATCGCGATGGCGACAACATCACGCTGAACATGCCAGGTAATGTGACGTTCGCGACGGACAGCTCGGACCTGAGTCCTGCATTTTTCGACGTGCTGAATTCGGTCGGCAAGGTGCTGGGTGAGTTCGACAAGACGGTCGTCGAGGTCGCAGGGCATACCGACAGCACCGGCAGCGATGCGTATAACCAGGGCTTGTCAGAACGCCGAGCCGGATCGGTTGCGTCGTATCTCCAGAGCCAGGGTGTCATCGCGCAACGCGTGATCACCGTGGGCATGGGTGAGTCGCGCCCCGTTGCGGACAACAGCTCGACCACGGGTCGCCAGGCCAACCGTCGTGTAGAAATCACGATGGTGCCGGTTACCCAGGGCTAGAACCTAAGCCAGAACAAGGAAGCGCGGTGGCCATGGATGGCCCGCCGCGCTTTTTATTATTTGAATAAGACGTTCACGAAACGCAATGACGGCGAGTGGATCGAAGTGACTGGCTTCGTCCGACGCCTGTTGTCTG
>Ga0265309_10001455_pt1 | contig 10395 bp, 6 predicted proteins | sample Helome_FD_192492 | JGI IMG/M metagenome (GOLD analysis project Ga0265309, IMG submission 192492) | Marine sediment microbial communities from subtidal zone of North Sea - Hel_20160524 (Illumina Assembly) | ecosystem: Environmental > Aquatic > Marine > Subtidal zone > Sediment ...
GCGCACTGTTCGAACAGGACAGCATCAGGGACGTCAGCGTACAGAAAACCTCTCTAATCGATTACGCCAACGGTCGAGTCGTCGAGTTCGAGCTAACGATCGTTCTCAATAGCGCCATCGAGGTGACGTCGTGAACGCACTTCTCGAAAAACTCGATGCACGCGAGCTTCACATGCTGTTGCTCGGCGCAGGCCTGGTCCTCACATCGCTTGCCGTTACTGCGGCGCTGGTGCCAAAAATCAAGGCATTTGGAGCTGTTTCAGAGCAGGTATCCGTACTCGAGGAAGCGAAGGACAACGCCCCGAACCTCGAGCAGCATCTGCAGGAGCGCCACGCCCGGATCGAGGACCTCAAGTTCCGCCTGCACGGCGACATCTCGAACCTGCCCTTCAAGCAGATCGAGTCCTACGTCATCGGCCGCCTGCAAAAGATCTCCTGGCGCAATGAAGTTGAGCTCGTGAGCGTCGCGCCCGAATCCGGTCAGCAGGTACGCATTTTTCGGGAAACGCTGTTCAATATCGAACTTATCGGCGAATACGAGAACATTTATCGCTGGCTCTGGGATGCCAAGAACGAGCTCGGCTTCGTCGTCGTAAAAGAGTACTCGATGAGCCGTCGGGACTCGATTGACGATCATCCGAGGTTGCTCGCCGAAGTCAGCCTCGCTTCATACAGGGCGGACGAATGAGGCTCTCGATACTGACAATCGCCGTGATTACACTGGCGTCACCGTTGATCTCCTCAGCGCAGGATGGCCCGCCGGTGCTGCGTAGCAACCCGTTCGCACGGCCATCATCAAACGTCGTCATTGACGACCGGGTTTCCGTGAGGACGGAGGAGATCGTCAGCGTGCCTCTCGAACTGCAGGCAACAATGATCGGTACAGTCAACAAGCTCGCGAATGTTGATGGGCGCATCCTCAAGCCCGGCGATGAAATCCAGGGCCATGTGCTCGTTGCAATCCATGAACGGTACGCGGTCTTCAGGCGTAATGGCAAAGACACGACCGTGTACGTCAAACCTCAATTGGCAGAGAACGATGACTAGACTTCCGAAACCGACGATTGTCCGCAAATTGCGCTGCCTCTTTCTGGCCGCATTGCTGGTGCCGACTCTTTCGTTCGCACAGCAAGTCGAACAGCGCATCAGTATGACAATGAAGGATGCCGACCTCGCGGACGTCATGGACATGATCTCGCGCGAACAACGCGTCAACATCTTCGTATCGACGAATACGAGCGAGCCGGTGTCGTTCAGCCTCTATGACATGCAGCTTCCGGAGGCAATTCGGGCAATAGCAAACGCTGCCGGTCTCGCCGTCGAGTACTACGAAGGCAATTATTTCCTCGTCGATCGCGACGAAGCCGGAAAATACGAGCCGGACTCGCTGACGGAGGTCAGGACCTTCCAGCTGCAATACGTGGAAGTTGACGAGATGCAGGCCTTGCTCGAACCTTATCTGTCCGAGTACGGGGAGATAACCCTGTTCACCGAAAAGAACATCTTCCTTGTACAGGATACGCCCGGATTCCTGCGGAGAGTCGCGGCACTCGTGCAGGAGATTGACAAGAAGCCCACGCAGATCCTGATCGAAGCGAAGATCCTCGAAGTCACGCTGACCGACGACGACTCGTACGGCCTCGACTGGACGAAGTTCTTCAGCGCCCAGGACGGCGAAGGTGAGTTCGGCGTGCAGGGGCTGTCGAATCCCGCGAGCCCGGGCCTGTTTTTCAGTTTTGCGAACGACAACATCACGGCGGCCCTCGACGCTCTCACCTCGCAGGGCCGTGTTCGCACCCTGTCATCACCCAAGCTCCTGGCAGTCGAAGACCAGGAATCCTCGGTCATCGTTGGCGATCGCCGCGGCTACAGCGTGACCACGACAATCAACCAGGTGACGACCGAAAGTATCGAATTCCTGGAATCGGGCGTCATTCTCCGCGTTACGCCGGCGGTCGACGAGTCAGGCCAGGTAATGATGGACGTTCATCCGGAGGTCAGCACGGGCATCATCAATCCGCTGACCGGCATTCCGTCCCAGACCACGACCGAGGTAACGACGCGCATGATCGTGCCGGACGGCCAGACGATATTCGTTGGCGGACTCATCAAGCACAGCATCGAAGAGAGCAAGAGTGGGGTTCCTGTGCTGGGCCGGATCCCGGGCGTAGGTCGCCTGTTTTCGAACCGCGAGAACACTACAACGAATACAGAAACCGTCGTGTTGATAACGCCGACCGTGTTGACCGCGAACACGAAAACAATCGATGACCGAACCTTGGAAGCGATCGACCGCATGGAAGATCAACAAAGCTCGCATATCGAAGATCTGAACGACGAGATGAAGCTTTTCTTCGGCCCGCCCTGATTTGACATAAACTCTTGAAAGAAAAGGCGTAAAATCGCAACCTCGACTAGACTATAATTAGTCTAAGACGGACAGAAAAAACACGACAATAGTCCGCTAAAAAAATAATAAGTCAGGGGGTTGGAATGCAGAGTTCGCCCGTACGTTTGTTCATGCTGGGCATGATCGCGCTGAGTGTCATGGCCATGGCGCAACCAGCCAATGGCCAAAGCCTTGTCGGCCGCAATGCCAATGCCGTAGGGCCTACGCCCGACGGCTTCTACAAGGGCATTCCCCATTACCAGGATAACGAGCCGCACTGCGATCGCAATCCACTCCAACCCGGCAACATCCTCTGCATGGCCAACGGCTACGGTGGCGCCGACGACGCAATCGGCGATGCCTGGCCACGCATCCTCGAGACTCAGGACAATACGCGCACCTGGGTATCGCGCTATGTCTCGGGCAGCGGCGCGGATACTGAGAACGACCTGGGGCTCGAATTCGGCGCCGATCCGATCGTGACCTGCTGGGCCGGCGGCTGCGCCGGATTCTTCATCGCCTCGAATCGCGCCGAGGGCGGCGGCACGGGCGGCGGCGTTTATATGGAACTCATGCCCGAGGTCAACTTCGAGAGCGGCTTCCGGCATTACTCGAAGACGGGCGGGCCGCTTACCGTCCAGCTCGGCACGGGTAGTAATTTCCTCGACAAGATCGACGCAATCTTCATGCTCGATACCGCGAATCCGGGCACGGTCGAGATATCCACGACCGTCGACCTCGGTGGCGGAGATACGCTGGATGTCGTCCGCCAGTGGCCAAAAGGACGCCTGCTCGTCGTTTACGCGTCAATAAACTCCAGTCAACAGAACGTGCGTGTCTACTCCACCTTTTCGGACGATTTCGGTTTCAGCTGGAGTCCGCCCAAGCAGGTCGCCAACACGACGGGCATCGATACTGGCGTTTCGGTCGCGGCGATCGACGACACGGTGTTCTACGCCTACCGGCAGTTCGAAGACGACAGCGGCGACAACGTCGACGCGGTTTACGGCGCCGTCTCTACCAATCGCGGACAGACGATCAAGAAACCGTTCGTCGTCGTAGACAACCTTTGCGCATTCGACCAGCCGACGCTGTCCGCCGAGCCAACCCCCAATCCGCCACCGTTCGAGACGGTTGCTTCACGCACCAACAACTTTGTCGACGTCACCAACGACGGGAATCGTTTCGTCATGGTGCTGACAAACCGCCTGCTTGATCCGACCGACGGCTGTTTTACGACACCCTTCGACTACGCGACGGGCTCGCGTGTACTCGTGACGACCGCGAGATCCGACGGAAAAGGCTGGAAGACGCCAATAGAGATTGCACCACGCGACAACACCGATCCCGGATTCCCATTCCCGGAGAACGGTCACAGCTTCCAGTTCATGCCGGCCGTCGACTGCGAGCTCGGCATCTGCCAGGTGATCTGGTACGACTCGATCAAGGACAGCATCCGCAGCATCAACTACCTGAACGGTCAGGGCAAGACCGATGCGGTAGAAGCCTTCGTCAACTATCCGTTCTTTGCCGACTTCTATTTTCCGCGGACGGACGAAAACGACAATATCCTCGAGGTCCTGCAATTCCGCCGCACGGCCGATGTCTTCACGCGCCAGTTCGAGGTAAACAACAATGGTTCCATTGGCTTTCGGGACCTGGCGCCGGTTCAGGTGTCCAACTACCAGCTCGTGGCGGTTACGCCGAGCGTCGTTGTCGAGGGGGAGCAGAATGCCTTCGGACTGAAGCAGTACAAGGGCAACACCGCGAGTTTCATGGGCGACTACATCTGTCTCGCCTCGAAGAAGATGCGCGACCTGATCGATCCGGCCGACCCGACCGCCCCGCCCCTGTACGAACCCAATTATGGACCGGACCCACTAAATCCAAACCTCGATCCCTCGTGGTTCGCCTGTTGGACCGATACACGTAATGCGCGTGGCCTGTTGTACACACAAACGCTTGAAGAGCCGATTCCGTTCGAGAAGACGACGGGTGGCACCCTCGGCGTGCGAACAGACGAGGTCAAGCCAGATACCGATTCCGTCGTTCCCTCAGGAAAACGCAAGTTGAGCGCCGAAGGTGTCGAGGACGTTAACCCTGGCGCCGACGTCTGCACGCCGCTCGATCCGCAGCCGAGTGCTGGCGACGACCTTCCAGTCGCGTTCAACCTCAATCGCATCAAAGACGCCGACGCCTACGGCGCACTGATCGAGGTGCCGGATACGGCCTGGCTGTACAACGCCAGGAAGGGTCTCGGCGACATCCAGCGTACCTACGTCCTCGCGGCTCGCAACGAAGATCGGGTAGTAGCGGGCGAAGCACGCCCGGATCCCAAGACCTATCGATTCCGGATCATGAACCAGCCGGTCGGATGGGACAACGAAGGCCTGGACGATGCCCGTGCCTCATGGCTGCAGCTGCCGTTCGAGAACTTCGATAACCAGATACCCCCGGAGACAGATCCAACCCAGGAGCCAGTCGTAGTCGTCGACGAGGTCGTCGAGCCGCAGTCGAGCGTTACGGTAGCCCTGTTCGTGGTTTCTGCATTGCCTGTCAACCCGGTTACGGTCAATGTTTACCAAGTCGACAATGTCGGCGAGACTGACGAGACAGAGACACTAGTAGAGACACTCACCGTCAACGGCGCAGTCGAGGCCGGCAACCTGGTCTTTATCACTGAAGGCACCGCCCTGCCGAATGTCAACGTGCAGGAAATCCACAATCCGTTTGTGTATCCCCCGACGACCTCCGAGGGCGTCGACTACTCGAACCCGGACGTCTGGAACCCCGATGTCTGGAATCCCGATGTCTGGAACCCGGACGTCTGGAACCCCGACGTCTGGAACCCCGATGTCTGGAATCCGGATGTCTGGAACCCCGATGTCTGGAACCCGGACGTCTGGAACCCCGATGTCTGGAATCCCGATGTCTGGAATGTCGGTCTTACCAGCAGCGATGACCTCGACAACCCCGAGATCCCGTCGCCCGATCTCGACGGTTTGCAGTGCTCGGAAGGCGTGGAGTGTCCGGAAGACTTCTTGTACGCCAAGTTCGACGTACAGTTGACGGCCGAGAACCAGGGCAATACGGCGACGCCGTATACGGCCGATATCGCGGCAAATTCTTCGATAGTGCGGCAGTTCCTCGCCGACGGCCTGCTACGGACACAGATCATTGTCTGGCAAGACGTCGACAACAACAGCTTTCAGGCTTGCGGCGCCGACCTGATCGTCGACGGTAACTTCCCGGGGCAGAACCGCATACTGGCAATTGCGAACAACGAGGACCTGCTCAACCTCAAGATTCCGGATATCTTCAACAACCGCTTCGGTTCAGCGACCTACTACGCAGCGCCGTTCGAAAAAATCCAGATTACGGTACGCTTCATCGGCAGCCCACAGACAATCAGGACTGCCGCCCCTGAACTCGTCCATCCGGGCATCTCCTACGTGGTTACGTCCCAGGCCGCGAATACGGGCGAGTCCAATTTGGACCCCGGCATCGAGCAGGCCATCGAGGACAATGTTCCGCCCACGATGGCCATCAATAGCGACTTTCTGCCCGAACCGATCCCGTTGACAGCAGAGAAGGTCAATGGCGAGGTCGGCGCTACGTTACCTGCCACTCCCCCGCTCGTAACCGCGACCAAGGAATTCGAGACGCCGGTCGTGACCTGCACCGAAGACGGCGTCACGAACTACGGGCTCGGCGAGTTCATTCCGGTAGGTCTCGGCATCTCGAATATAGACTGCTCTGCAGTGGCCGATAATGGCGCCGTCGGGGAGATCAGCGTCGAGCTCGACGTCGATGATGCGGTGGCCCCTGTCCTCGGCGCACTGCCAGCCGACGCGGTCCTCGAGCGCACGGAGCTTGACGGAGCGTTCATCAACTATCCCCTCCCATCAGCGACCGACAATATCGATGACAACGTCGAAGTCACCTGCGGCCCGATCGCGCCGGGTGGGGCCCTCGCACCGTTCAACCCGCCGGAACAGCAGACGGTCACGGAGGTGACATGCACGGCGTCGGACGACGATCCGCCCATACCCAATACCGATTCAGGATCGTTCTTTGTCACGGTTCAGGACACGACAGCGCCTGATCTAACCGTTCCGTCACCTGGTCCCGTGGAGGCGACCAGCAGCAGCGGTGCTACTGTGAACTTCACGCCGCCATCCGCTAGCGACGTCGGCGCAGTATCTCTTGTCTGCTCGGCAGAGTCCGGCGACACGTTCCCGATCGATACGACCTTTGTCGAATGCACAGCGACTGACGATGTCGGCAATTCAACGACCTTACAGTTTGACGTCACGGTGAACGACACGACGGCGCCGGACATTACCTCGGTCACCGACTTCCCGGCCCCGGTCGAGGCGAATACAGCGGGCGGTGCAAACCTGTCGTTCACGGAACCGACGGCCACCGACCTCGGCGAACAGCTCGATGTCAACTGCGACTCGAACCCGAACGGTGATTTCTATCCGCTCGGTGACACGCTCGTTACCTGCACGTCGGCGGCGGACGCCGGCGGCCTGACCGCGTCGACGAGCTTCACCGTGACAGTCGAAGACACGACAGATCCGGAGATTACGGTGCCGGCCGACATCAATGCGATCGCGGGCGAGTCCGTGACCTTCGAGGCGACGGCGACCGATGTTGCTGACCTCAACCCGACCGTTGTCTGCAACCCGCCGTCCGGTACCGTATTCGATGTCGGGACGACAGTGGTTTCGTGCACCGCGACGGACTCCTCGGGCAATGAGGACACCGGCACGTTCACTGTAAATGTGCAACTCGGCGGCGGCGGTCTTACGTCGAACAAGAATAGTGTCAAGTCCGGCTCGGTGGCCGGGTTCCTCTGGTCATGGGTAGATGCTAACGGCAACCCGGTCGACGTCGGTGAAGGCAACCAGGACATCGAGGCCCGACTCACGGACGACGGGAAATGCCCGTCGGACAATGAGGACGTACTCAACGAAGACCCGGGCAGCAGCGACATTCGACGAGCCGCCAACGACGCCTGGCAGTTCAACTGGCAGACCGTCGACGATCTCGGTGACCCAATCGAAGCGGGTGTTTACTGTGTGACGGTCGTGTTGATGACGACCGATCCGGTGCAGACCCAGTCGACCGAAATCAGGGTGCGGCGTTAACCATCAAGGCATGGCCTGGCGGGCATCGTCCGCCAGCGCCCCGCCTGCCGGTCGACGCGACATGAACAGCGTAAAGTTCTGGCGAGCGTCGTGCGTCATGCCCAGTTCGGTCTGTGCCCGCGCGGTCCAGTAAGGCAGCGTCGACATATACCGGTACGTGGGTAGATCGTCCAGGAAGACGGCCGTCGCCTCGCCGTGCCGGTCCTGCGCTGCCATGAATTCATCCAGCGCTTCGACGCTATACCCCCCTTCGAGGTAAGCCCGCCCGCGACACAAACGCAACAACCAGAGATCGGCCGTTTTAATTGCGGCAGTAAGCTGATTGATCGCCGCGAGATTATCGCCTGATTCGAGAAACACAAGCGCCGTGATCATCTCGGCATAGGCGCGTGACTGTGGCGACAACTGCTCAGCGAGCGAGGCGGCGATTTCGAGCGCGGCATTGTTGTCACCGGCCGTGATGTGCACGAGCGCGGCAGGGACCATTGTGGCCGGCGCACGGACTATTTCGAGACCTTGCGTCGCCAGGTCGGTCGCCGCTTCAACGTCTCCGAGCTCCAGGAGCACATTGGCCAGCGCCATTTGCTTCACCGCCAACCCGTACTTGTTGTTGGAGGCCTCATCTGCAGAGATTGCCCGGGTCAGTATCTCCCTCGCGGCCACGAAATTACCTGCGAAGAATTCCACATCAGCCAGGCCCAGGCTGGCGGTCGACGCGCCGCGGGCACCCGTTTCGGACATGCTGCGGTACGCGCTGCGGGCCCCTTCGAGGTCGCCCTCTGACATTGCGCTCATAGCAATCGGCAGCCAGGCTTTGAAGTAGCCCGGGTCGATTTCCTGCACCTTCGTAGCTTCTGCGATGGCAGTTGCGAAGTCACTCGAGTACATCGCGTAGAGCGCGTAGTTAGAGCGCGGCACCGGATTGCCCGGGTAGATTTCGACAGCCAGGCCCCCCTGCTGCAGTGCGGAGTCGAAATCGAGCGCGAGAAAATACTGCACGGCAAGATTGTTGTGACCGACGTGATCCGCCGGGTATTTCTCGACTAGCGTTTCGTAGGTCTCGATGGCTTTCTGCGTGTTTCTTGTCACGCCCCAGTAGTACATGCCCTGCGTCCGCAACCGCTCTCTCTCGGTCATCGAACCGAGATTCGCCATTGCTTTCTCCCAGGCCTCTGCAGCCTCGTCGATGCGTCCGAGGCTGCGCGCTGCCACGGCCCATCCCGAGTAAGCGCGGCCAAAGTTCGGGTCGTGCGCAACCGCTGCGCGATAATGCTCGATTGCCCCTTCGTAATTCCCCACATACTGCATTTGCTGCGCCGCGTCGTATTCGCGAGCAGCTTCAAGCGACATCGCGGTAAAGGTCTCGGAGATGGCAAGCGCTTCACGATCGACGGACTTGTCACCGAGTTCCTCGCGCAAGTCGGCGGCAAGCTCACTCATCGTGGTGAGCACCTCCAGCTTGTTTGCCGACGTTTTGTCGACCTTGGCGAAGATCTCGCCGCTTCGTGGCGTTATAGCGCTGACCTCGAGGTCGTATTCGCTGCCGTCGGCGGCTATTGCTCCGGCGAGTACGATCTGCACGCCCTTACGCACGGCCACGAGCTGTGCTGTTGCGGCGTCCAACTCCTCGGTATCCTGGAATTCGATAGCGACTTTTTTCGCGATGCCACGCTCGTACCCCGAAACGAACGGTGCGCCCTCTATACCGATCTGCAGCGCTTGCTCGAGCGAGCCATCGAAGAGGGGATCGCCGGTCTGATTGTCGAAATCCGCGATCAGTACCGAAACGGGCTCGACTTCCTCGACGATATCGGGGCCGCCCGTGATAAGCAGATACACCGAAAAAATCAGGGCAACGGCAAGCACACCGATAACAATGAAGTCGCCTTTGCGATCGCCGAACGGAATGACGATCGTGTCCGTTGCCTCGGCCTGCACGACGATACCCTGGTCTGTAACATCGTAGACCCAGGCGAGTACCAACATCACCGGGAAACCGATGAATACCGCGATAATGAGTGCCTGCAACATCCATTCGGGTGCATTGAACGTCGGCAGCACGATGCTGGCACCCTCAACGAGGATCCAGCAAATCCCTACGTAGAGACCCACACTACGAAAGACTTCGCGACGTCGTAATTCCCTGATGAACTTCGTCAACAATCTAATATCGCCCCGGGATTATTGGACGAAGTCTAGCACGCAGCAACGGCGATTCGAGGTCGTTTTCCTGGGCGATGATTACCAGTTGCGATGCAGGCTAAGGAACAGTTTTCGGCCCGGGCCGCATCGGGCCCCGGTGACACCAGCCGGTCCTTTTTGGGTTGCCAATCGATGTGCACACCAGCGAGGCGAATGATCGAACGGACTTTACATAAACTCCTGATATATAGAACAGAAATTTGTAAAGCTTCCTGGTCTATACTTGGTCCTGGACGAGCAAAAAAAACACAAGAACAGTCCACCAGAAAAATAACAATTCAGGGGTTTGGTATGAAGAATTCACCCGAAGGCCTAGTTCTCGCCGGCGCCGTCGCGCTGATCGTTTTAATGTTGTCTCAATCCGGGGCCGCACAGCTCGCGCCCATGGATCCGGTTGCCGATGTTATTGCGGCAGGCAAGGAGAACAGGCGTGACCCGCGGCGCCGGCTGATCCCGTTACACGAGCGTCCCGAAAGGCCGAGGCTGGCCTGACGACATTCACCAGCTACGGCGCAGGCTCAGGGACAGGTTTCGCCCAGGGGCATCGAGCCCCGAACCGTGCACGCGGTAGCGCTCGTCGAATACATTATCCAGCCCCATCGACAGCACCCAGGACTGGTCCGGTTGCCAGTCGACGCGTGCACCGAA
>Ga0265309_10001457_pt1 | contig 10386 bp, 10 predicted proteins | sample Helome_FD_192492 | JGI IMG/M metagenome (GOLD analysis project Ga0265309, IMG submission 192492) | Marine sediment microbial communities from subtidal zone of North Sea - Hel_20160524 (Illumina Assembly) | ecosystem: Environmental > Aquatic > Marine > Subtidal zone > Sediment ...
GTTGCCATGGAAAATGACTCAATTTCAGTTTCCAATAACGAATTCATTTATTGATTCAATTTTACTAAATTTACCAAAACCACTTTCCTTTGGAAATTTTCGATGACCTTTTAAAATTCAGTATTGTAGATGTCATCGACGTTGTACTTGTTGCACTACTCCTTTATTACGTTTATAAGCTTGTAAAAGGAACCGTGGCCATAAATATTTTCATTGGTATTGTCATGGTCTATATAATCTGGAAATTGACCCAAGCTTTACAAATGCAACTTTTGAGTAATATTTTGGGTGGGTTCATTAGTGTTGGAATGTTTGCCTTGATCGTTGTTTTCCAGCAAGAAATACGCAAGTTCCTATTGATGATTGGGTCCACGAATTTAAGTGGTCGGGGTAAGATCTTCAAGAGCTTGAAATTCATTAAATCCGATATCTTGTCTGAAACTGATGTTGAAAGCATTATCGCTGCATGCAACAAGATGTCGACCACCAAAACTGGTGCACTGATTGTGATCGAGCGACAGAATAGCCTTGATTTCTTGACCAATACTGGTGATGAAATGAACATTAAGGTAACTCAACCTATTATAGAGAGCATTTTCTTCAAGAACAGTCCGCTGCATGATGGTGCGGCGATTATAGAAAACAACATAGTAAAAGCAACACGAGTGATTCTTCCTGTTAGCAACGAAACGAGCATTCCTTTACGTTTTGGACTTCGGCATAGGGCTGCTGCTGGAATTACTGAAAAAACGGATGCTCTAGCTCTTGTGGTTTCTGAGGAAACTGGACAGGTGTCTTACATAAAGAATGGAAAATTCGCAAGGTTCGAGGACACTACAGAACTAATTGACCTGCTGCACAAAGACCTTAGCTAAATGATCTGCAAGAACTGCAATAAGGAACTTATGCAAGGTATGGGTTACTGTGCCAATTGTGGCAACAAGGTAATTGCCTCAAGGCTTACAGTCAAGAATGTATTGAGTGAATTCAGTAATCAATTCTTCAACCTTGACAACAAATTAGTCAAGACATTCATTCATTTATTAACAAAACCCGAAGCGGTCGTCAACATGTTTATAGGAGGTGCGCGTAAGACCTATATGAATGTGATCAGTTATTTGGCCTTGTCAGTGACGCTTATCGGTATTCATATATACCTACTGATGAAGTTCTTGCCTGAAAGCACTGATTCAAGTCCTGCTAATTCTTTTTTATCACCAGAACTAGAAAAAGAGCTTGTTCAGATATCAGAAATAATGATTGATTATTCTGGATTATTGGCCGTTGCATTCATACCGATAACTTCCATTGCGACATATCTTATTTTCCAGGAGAAGAAATACAATTATGCCGAACATATTGTATTGAACATGTATGGTGTAGCACAATACAGTATTATTATGTTATTTATTACTGCAATTTTTCTTCTTTTCGGGGTAGAGAACATATACATTATCTCTTCATTATCTTCTATAAGTTATATTTACCTAGGCTATTTATACTTCAGATTATTCAATCTGAAAATTTTTGAAGCTATTTGGAAAACACTTGCCTCGCAAATTCTTTATACTTTACTTAGTGCTTTGATTGTTGGATTTATTCTCCTTCTAATTATATTATTCTTGAAATTAATCCAGTGAACATGACGAATTGTAAGAATTGCAAATCTCAAATCGAAGATAGTAGTAACTTTTGTACTGAATGCGGTGCTAAGATCATTAGAAACAGGCTAACGTTAAAGAATCTGTTTGCTAGTTTTAGCGAGCAATTCCTTGATTACGATAATAAATTCCTTCAGACCTTTATTAATCTATTTACAAGGCCTGAAGATGTCATTGGTAGTTATATTGATGGGACTCGGAAAAAATATGTTAATGCCATTAGCTTTTTTGCAATAACCTTAACAATATCAGGTCTATATTTGCTTTTTGTTCAAAAGTATTTCCCTGATTTCATGGATGCTTCTTCCTTTTACGAAGATGAAGCCCAACAAAAGATAACTAAGGAGATTAGCAAAATTACTTTTGAATATAACTCCCTGTTATATTTTATTTTGATTCCAATTATTGCATTGGTGTCCAGAATTGTATTTTATGACAAAAAATATAACTTAACAGAGCATACTGTCATTTATCTTTATAGTTTATCCTTTTGGTCTCTAGTTTCAAGTTTGTTGAATACAATATTATTATTCATCTATCCTGAGGTTTTCATTTGGGTAGGCCTTGTGATTTTCTTTTTGATGTTTGTTTATCACGGATATATCTTAAAGCGAATTTTTAGCTTGAATGTAAGTGGATTACTTATTAAGACACTTATTTTTCTCCCTCTCTTTTTTATATCCTATATTGGTATTTCAATTGTTATAATTATCATCGTATTAATCACAGGAGATTATTCATTGCAAGATTTTGTTCCGAAGAAATAACAGCTTTAAGCCACTTCCTTTTTCAAGAATTGCACCTCGTATAGATTTTTGTAATAGCCGTCTTTCTTTTTAAGAAGTTCTTCATGAGTGCCCTGCTCGACAATCTCGCCTGCATCCAATACGATTATCTGATCGGCCTTTTGAACCGTTGCTAGCCTATGTGCAATGACGATGGAAGTCCTGCCACGGGTTATCTTCTCAGTTGCCTCTTGAATAAGCTGCTCAGAATATGAATCTACAGAAGACGTCGCTTCATCCAAAACCAATATACTCGGATTTGTAACATAGGCCCTCAAGAACGATATCAATTGGCGTTGCCCTGAAGAAAGCATGACACCGCGCTCCTTTACATTGTAATGATATCCATTTGGCAGGCTCATAATGAATTCATGGATTCCAATCTTTTTTGCAGCTTCAATAACTTCTTCTTCTGTTATTTCTGGATGATTCAAGGTAATGTTTGACATGATGGTGTCTGCAAATAAGAATACATCTTGAAGAACGACCGCTATTTGTTCTCGTAACGAGTTCAATGTGGCATCCTTGATGTCTATGCCATCGACGCAAATGGTTCCTTCTGTAATGTCATAGAATCTACCAAGTAGATTTATGATCGTTGATTTACCAGCTCCAGTAGCTCCTACAATCGCTACCGTATCTCCTGCCTTTACATTGAATGAAATGCCCTTTAAGACTTCTTCGTCTTCTATATAAGAAAAATGAACGTTCTTAAAGACAATCTCCCCTTTTAAATGGGGCATCTCTATATTTCCTGAATTGTCGATTCTAGATTCCGTATCCAAGATCTTGAAAACACGTTTAGCAGCTACCATTCCCATTTGCAACGTATTGAACTGGTCAGCAATCTGTCGTAAAGGCCTGAATAACATAGGAATCATCATAATGAACGCAGTGAGGTCTCCTAGCGACGACGTTTCGCTCAAAACAGTATCCAACCCACCATACCAAGCTATCAAGCCTATAGTAATTGACGATGATAATTCTGCAATAGGAAAGAAAATGGAGTTATACCAAACGGTCTTGAGCCAACCTTGCTTATGTCGTTCATTGATCTCCTTGAAATTCTTGTATTCGGTCTCTTCTCTCGTGAATAGTTGCAAGATCTTCATTCCGGTTACACGTTCCTGCACAAAAGAATTGAGATTTGAAATTTCAGTTCTAACCTCTTCAAATGCCTTTTTCATATACTTCTGGAAAAGCTTCGTAGCATAAAGAATGATTGGCATCATCAAGAATACAATCAAACTTAATTTCCAGTTCATGTAAACCATCACACCAGATACCACTAGCATAGTGAGTAAGTCTCTTGAGATCATGAACAAGCCTTGCCCAAATATATCGGCAATACGTTCCATATCAGTTACAGAACGCGTGATCAAGACACCTACCGATGAACTATCGAAATACTTCATCTTGAAATTGAGCATATGATCGAATAGTTTGACCCTTATGTCCTTGACCATGGACTGCCCTAACCAACCTGCATAGAAAATGAAAATCAACTGACAAATGGTTGCAACCACTAGTAACCCTCCCATTAACAAGATGTAAGGCAAAAAGCCTTCAAATTCTTTCGTTACAATATTATTATCAATGGCTTGCTGCAGGATATAAGGCCTCACCGCCGTTGCCAGGGCCAATAGGACCACTGAGGCCAAAACCCCGAAAAAGATGCCTCTGTAAGGTTGCAAGAACACCAAAAGCCGCTTGAAAAGCGACACATTGAATAACTTCTCTTTATCTTGATTCTCAGTTGCCATTTAAAAAAGTGTCTTCGGGATAAGTAATTTTTGTCAAGTATAGGCCTTGTGCAAGGACAGAGGTTCCAGCATTAGACCGATCTTGTGATTCTATAATGCCATTGAGGTCTTGGACATCCATTTTATTGTTTCCAATATCGATAAGAGTACCTACAATGGCCCTAACCATGTTGCGCAAAAAACGGTCGGCAGTTATCGTAAATAGCAACTCATTGTTTGTTCTTTTCCATTCAACATGCATCACATTACAATTATACGTTTTTACATTTGTATGCACCTTACTGAAACACTTAAAGTTTTTATAATTAAGAAGTTCTTTAGCAGCTTGGTTCATCTTATCGATATCCAGTTTGTTCTTCAACAAAAGACTACTTTCAATCGTGAAAGGGTTTTTTCCTTCTGAAATGATATAGGTATAGGTTCGGCTTGTCGCATCAAAGCGTGCATGCGCGTCGGCTCTAACATGATGAATGGCTTTGACAACAATATCCTTTGGAAGAAATTGATTCATCTTGTATACAAATTGCGAATCGTTTATTGGATCCTCAAGGTCCAGATGTGCAAACATTTGTTTGGCATGAACACCTGTATCTGTCCTACCCGCACCAACAACTTCAATAGTTTTATTGAGCAAGGTTGAAAGCGCTTTCTCCAAGACTTCTTGTATGGAGATGACATTGGGTTGCTTCTGCCAGCCGTGATAGGCCTTTCCGTTGTAAGCGAATTCAATGAAATATCTCAAGTCAAAACCCTATTTTTGTTAGCGTTCGTAAAGATAATCAGATTTAATTTCTAAACATTCTATAATGACCCGCATTCTTCTTCTTTCAGACACTCATGGTCATATGGATGAAGGCATCCTGAAATATGTTAATCAAGCGGATGAAGTATGGCATGCAGGCGATATAGGCAGTCTAGAGGTTACGGATGCCATTGCAAAGCTTAAACCCGTCAAAGCAGTTTACGGGAACATTGATGATGACGTTATCCGCCGAGAGTTCCCTTTGCACAATCGGTTTTTATGTGAAGGAGTAGATGTATGGATCACCCATATTGGTGGCTACCCAAGACGATACGATCGCAGGATAAAAGAAGAGATTCATAAACATCCTCCTAAACTCTTCATTTGTGGCCATTCTCATATCCTTAAGGTCATACCAGACAAGAAATTGCATCTTTTACATATGAATCCGGGAGCAGTTGGCAAACACGGATTCCATAAAGTAAGGACCATGCTTCGATTCAAGATCGATGGAAAGAATATCAAGGACCTGGAGGTTATCGAATTCAAGAGAAAATAAAAAACCCAGGGACTTCTCCCTGGGTTTACGCACTAATACTACTAAGATGTTAGGTTTATCGTAATCTATCTACAGATTTTACGAGATCTTCATCCTTTTTTATGGCCTTATTGGCTAATACCAATAATACGATAGATAAAATAGGAAGAAGCATCCCAATACCTTTCTCAGAGACCAAGGCCTCTCCAGATACGTTTAGAGATTGATAGACGAAAAATCCTAGTAAAATTAAGTTTAATAAGATATTAAGACGTCCCATTACAAATTGAGACTTCCGGTTTGTATACATGAAAATAGTAATGAACGATAAAACCGCCGATCCAATGAACATGCCAAAATACATGTCATTATCAATTGCAAAGAATTCTTTGTTCTCTCCGACCGTCCATAGATTGAATACAAATATCAATCCGCCGGAAACAGCAGCAGACAACAAAAGATAAATGGTCTGGATTCTTTGTATCATATGGTTAAAATCGGCTACAAAAATAGTTGTTTCTTTTAAAAAATCATAGGTCAATATTTAAAATAAAGTTGTATAATTGCAATAACAATTCACTCTCTTACCCGTTTGAATTGCATAATCTTCTAAGATTTCAAATCAATTTTTCTTCGGAATAACTCAATTATTTCAAATTCGTAACATAATAAAAACATTCAATGTTTGAAATTGCACAATTAAAGGAAAAAAAGCTTCCTGAATTACAGGATATTGCTAAAGAGCTTAATATCCCAAAGTATCGTACTCAAAAGAAATTAGACCTTGTTTACAAGATCCTGGATTATCAGGCAGCAAATCCTGTAACAGCTAATAAGCCCGACAATAAACCTAAACCCCAGAGACAAGAGCGCAAGAGAGATGAAAAGCCTGCAGATAGTAAGAGACAGGAAACATCTCCTCCAGCACAAAAGCAAAAAGAAGCTCCGAAGGCGAGTAATCAAAATCAGCCTCAAGAGAAACGGGAAGGTAGCCAGCAACAGAAAAAGGAACATACCCATAATCCAAAAGGTCAAAACCGTCAGCGCCACGATAACCAGCGTAAGGACAATCAGCCGCGTAAGGACAATAAAAACCGAAACCAGCAGCATGGCCCGAACGGTAACAAGGATAGCCGAAATAGGTATAGAGAACCAGATTTTGAGTTCGATGCCATTATTGAAAGTGAAGGTGTTCTTGATATCATGCAAGATGGCTATGGATTCTTGAGATCTTCGGATTACAATTATTTGTCTTCACCAGACGACATTTATGTGTCACAATCTCAAATCAGGTTGTTTGGGTTAAAGACCGGAGATACAGTTCTTGGACACGTGCGCCCACCTAAGGAAGGCGAAAAATACTTTCCACTTATTAAAGTGAGTAAAATCAATGGTCTTAATCCTGACATTGTTAGGGATCGAGTCTCATTTGAGCACTTAACGCCACTATTTCCTCAGGAGAAATTCAATCTTGCAGAAAGACAAGCGACAATCTCTACTAGAATCATGGACTTGTTCTCTCCTATTGGTAAAGGACAGCGTGGCATGATCGTATCGCAGCCCAAAACAGGTAAGACCATGCTACTCAAGGATGTAGCCAATGCTATTGCAGCCAATCATCCAGAAGTATATCAAATGATCCTTCTAATAGATGAACGTCCTGAAGAGGTGACCGATATGCAACGAAATGTTAGAGGCGAAGTAATTGCTTCAACATTCGATAAAGAAGCACATGAACATGTTAAGATTGCAAACATCGTGCTTGAAAAAGCCAAGAGATTGGTAGAATGTGGACATGATGTCGTCATTTTACTAGATTCTATTACAAGATTGGCAAGAGCCTATAACACTGTGCAGCCAGCATCTGGAAAAATATTGAGTGGTGGTGTTGATGCAAACGCATTGCACAAGCCAAAACGATTCTTCGGTGCAGCAAGGAAAATTGAAAACGGTGGTTCGCTAACCATAATTGCGACGGCCTTGACTGAAACTGGTTCGAAAATGGATGAAGTGATCTTTGAGGAATTTAAGGGTACTGGTAATATGGAACTGCAATTGGATAGGAAAATTTCCAATCGTAGGATATTCCCAGCAATCGACCTTACTTCATCTAGTACACGACGAGATGATATTCTGTTGGATGAGAACACGATTCAAAGAATGTGGGTGATGCGTAAATACCTTGCAGACATGAATCCTGTCGAAGCTATGGAATTCATTAACGATCGATTCAGACAAACCAAGAACAATGAAGAATTCTTGATTTCAATGAACAGTTAAATAAAAGAATAATGACCAACAAAAAAAGCTTCTCAATTGAGAAGCTTTTTTTATGCTTTATTTTTTGGGCCTTCTTATAAGCTAGCAACGTGCTTGGCTAATTTCGATTTTAAGTTAGCTGCTTTATTATCATGGATGATATTTCTCTTGGCCAATCTGTCGATCATAGAAACAACCTCAGGAAACATTTTCTCAGCATCCTTTTTCTTGGTCAATTCGCGCAATTTCTTAATCGCATTACGAGTCGTCCTATGCTGATACCTGTTTCTTATGCGCTTGGTCTCGCTGCTTCTTATTCTTTTTAATGCTGACTTATGGTTTGCCATATTATCTGTTTTTTTACTTGTAGCCCGTAGGGGAATCGAACCCCTCTTACCAGGATGAAAACCTGGCGTCCTAGCCGATAGACGAACGGGCCATTATTTCAACGCCAAACCGTTATGGTTCTTTAGCGGATGCAAAAATACAACTATTTTTAAATGATGCAACTCCTATTCAAATTAATTTAATACGCCTTGGCAAATAACACGCGTCTTTCTGAAGGATTGCCAGTATAAACACATTTACCTGGTTCATTCTTCGCATCCATAGGAATACATCTTATGGTTGCCTTTGTTAGCTCCTTGATTTTATTCTCAGTTTCAGTAGTCCCGTCCCAATGTGCAGACAAGAACCCGGTTTTAGCTTCAAGCACCTCCTTGAATTCTTCAAAATCATTCACTTCGGTCGTGTGCGTATCCCTGAATTCTAGTGCTTTGATGAACAAGGTTTCTTGTATTTCCTTTAAAGTACTATCAACCTTTTCAACTATTTCACTTGTTGGTACAGATTGTTTTTCAAAGGTATCACGCCTAGCGAGTTCAACCGTTCCATTTTCGAGGTCCTTAGGGCCTATTGCCATTCTTAGCGGAACTCCTTTCAGTTCGTGTTCAGCAAATTTCGCTCCAGGTCTATGAGTCTCCCTGTCATCCAATTTAACCGAAACTCCCTTGCTTCGTAACTCCTTAATAAGGTCATTAGACAATGCAATAATATTTTCTAATTGTTCTTCTGTTTTGTAAATAGGCACAATCACGACTTGATATGGTGCTAAATGTGGTGGAAGTACCAACCCGCTATCATCACTATGCGTCATGATCAGAGCACCCATTAACCTTGTAGAAACGCCCCATGATGTTGCCCAAACATAGTCTTGTTTGCCTTCTCTTGACGTGAACTTTACGTCGAATGCTTTAGCGAAATTCTGCCCAAGGAAATGAGACGTTCCGGCTTGCAAAGCCTTACCGTCCTGCATTAAGGCTTCAATACAAAAAGTTTCCTCTGCCCCAGCAAATCGCTCACTTTCAGTCTTAACACCCTTAATAACTGGAATGGCCATGAAATTCTCAACGAATTCAGCATAGACATTATTCATTAACTCCGCTTCCTGAAATGCTTCTTCTCTAGTAGCATGAGCCGTATGGCCTTCTTGCCATAGAAACTCTGCTGTTCTCAAAAACAACCGAGTTCGCATCTCCCAACGAACCACATTGGCCCATTGATTAATAAGCAATGGTAGATCTCTATAGGATTGTATCCACCCCTTATAAGTATTCCAGATAATTGCCTCACTTGTAGGTCGTACGATTAATTCCTCTTCCAATTTTGCATCTGGATCGACCCTAAGCTTGCCTTCTCTCTCCGGATCGCTTTCAAGTCTGTAATGCGTTACAATAGCACATTCCTTAGCAAAGCCTTCAGCGTTCTTCTCTTCTGCCTCAAAGAGGCTCTTAGGCACAAATAAAGGAAAATAAGCATTCTGATGACCAGTTTCCTTGAACATTCGATCCAATTCTGCCTGCATCTTCTCCCATATGGCATAACCATAAGGTTTGATCACCATGCATCCGCGCACCGCAGAATTCTCTGCTAGGTCAGCTTTAACCACCAGTTCATTATACCATTTTGAATAATCCTCTGCCCTACTGGTAAGATTTTTGCCCATATACCTTGTTTTGGCACAAATATTGTGTTTATGTTAAATAAGAAAATAGTTCAGCAAAACTAACTATTTTTGTTATGTTCAACAATTAAATTGAAGAGATATGCAACTTAACAATTACTTTAAAGATAAAATGCCAATAGTTGCAACTTTGGGCGTTTTATTCGGACTTTCATCATGTGGGTCCTATCAATATGCAGGATACGAAGATGATATCTATGGATCTACCGAACGCCGTGTTGAATACCAAGAACAACGTTCTGATAGAGATGTTGAACAAAACAATAATACGTACTATAAAAATTACTTCGCGGAAAAGTCTCAAGAACTTGATGCTATTGCACAAGAGAATGAGATTTTTACGGATATAGACGACTATGAAGGCAGCTATTCGGAAGATGATTACTTGGAATCCGATCCTACTGGTTATGCTGGTTGGGGACAAGACAATACTCAAGTCACAATTAATATTAACAATGGATTTGGCTTTAACAACTGGTGGGGAAGACCATGGTATGGCTATGGATTTGGATGGAACAGGTGGAATAGATGGGGATGGAACAATTGGGGATGGAATAATTGGGGATGGAATACTGGCTGGGGCTGGAATACTGGCTGGGGCTGGAATGCTGGTTG
>Ga0265309_10001460_pt1 | contig 10378 bp, 11 predicted proteins | sample Helome_FD_192492 | JGI IMG/M metagenome (GOLD analysis project Ga0265309, IMG submission 192492) | Marine sediment microbial communities from subtidal zone of North Sea - Hel_20160524 (Illumina Assembly) | ecosystem: Environmental > Aquatic > Marine > Subtidal zone > Sediment ...
ATCGAACGATCTAATACTTTCAATTTCATCACCAAAGAATTCAATTCTGTATGGTTCATCATGACTGAACGAAAAGACATCCACGATTCCTCCCCTTACGGAGAATTCCCCTGGCTCGGTTACAAAATCAACCCGATTGAATTGATATTCGAACAGGACTTCATTAACGAATTCTATTGATAATTCGGCACCTATAGAAATCTTCAATGTATTACGCTCTAGTTCCTTTCTTGTGACCACCTTCTCAAACAAGGCGTCCGGATAAGTAATAATGATAGCAGGTTTTCTTTGCGAATTGATCCTATTAAGTACTTCTGCGCGCAATAATACATTCGCATTATCAGTTTCTTCGATTTGATAAGGCCTGCGGTAGCTGCCAGGATAGAACAAGACATGTTGCTCATCATTAAGTTGCTCAAGGTCATTCAAGAAATAGGCCGCTTCCTCCTTATCGTTGAAAATCAATAAAAAAGGCTTTTCAGCAGACTTGAAAGCTTCAGAAATAATGAAAGAGAGTGAGGATCCTACAAGCCCTTTAAGATGTGTTTTAGTTTGTGATTTGGCAATACGCTCCCTCAGTTTCCTAGCTTGTGGAGACTGTGAAAATAATTGAGAGATCAGGGTTTTACTCAATCAACAATCGTTTGATGCAAATATAGAATAATGAGCATTATTATTTTACGAATTTGCTCATAATAACTTTCAATTATCGTTATATTTGCAACATAAAATTCAACCTGATTTATGTCTATAATTGATATATTCGATAGTGGATTTCGGAAGAGAAACCAAAGTCATTTCGCCGAGATTGTACGTATAGCTATGACCGATGGTGTTATTACTGATGAAGAGCGTGCGTTTTTGATCAGATTGGCTAAAAGACTGGACTTGTCTGAAGCCGATTACAAAAAGATCCTTAAGAATTACAAAACACACCCTATCAGTCCGCCACTATTCTATGATAAAAGGCTTGAGCGCTTATTCGATCAAGCAACCATGGTTTACGTGGATCATGAATTAGGGGAAAAGCAACCTGAGCTACTTGAGCGGCTTGCCATAGGACTTGGATTTAATCCAGAAAACGCGAAATATATTGTAGATAAGGCCTTAGCACTTGTAAGTAATGGCGTTGATCAAGACACCTTCATTGAAGAGATAAAGAACATGAACAGATAATTATTGTTTTAAGTGATATCAAAAAAGGCGAATCTATTGATTCGCCTTTTTTTCTTTTATAAGTCTGTCTATCTTACTTATTAACTCTTCTTCTTTATAAGGCTTTCCAATATATTCATTCATGCCAATGCCAAGGCAAACTTCCCTTTCTAGCGGTGATGCATTAGCTGTCAAGGCAATAATAGGGATGTTCTTGATGGCATCGATCTCTGAATTCCTGATGAATCTTGTGGTGTCGTACCCATCCATCTTTGGCATCTTAATGTCCATGAGAATCAAGTCGTAATCCTGTTGGTGCAATCTTTCTACTACCTGATCTCCATCGCCAACAATATCAACAAAATATTTTCCGCTTGACGCCAATATCTTCATGATCAATAACTGATTGACTTCTATATCTTCAGCTACCAAAATACTTGTCTTGTCCGATGATTTGCCTTTTGGCTCTTCGATCTTGATCTCTTCTTTGGTCTGATTTGAAGACACTTTAAAAGGTAAACTAAAAGTGAATGTAGTGCCAACATCTTTGGTACTCTCAACAGAAATACTACCGTCAAGAATATCCACTAATTTTCTAACGATTGATAGCCCTAGCCCTGTGCCACTTATTGAAGGGTCATCATGAACTTGAATGAAACTCTCGAATATAGAATCCAGCTTATCCCTTTCTATACCCAATCCAGTGTCCTTGACCTCAAACTGAAGCTTTATGTCGCTACTCTTTCTTTCAAGCTTCGAAATGTTGAGCTGTATACTGCCACGCTTGGTGAATTTGAAGGCATTGTCAAGGAGATTCGTCAATATTTGATTAACGCGTAATTTGTCTCCTACCAAGAATTCCGGAATAGAAGGGTCGAGCTTTATACTGAATTTAACTTCCTTTGCATTCGTATTGATCGAATATTGCGCTTCAAGGTTCTCACATAATTTCTTAAGGTCGAATCGATCGTGCTTGATGAGCATTCTACCCATCTCGATCTTGGAAATGTCCAAGATATCATCAATAAGATTTCTAAGATGCTCTCCGGATGCCTTAATAATATCCAGATAATGTAATTGCTCTGTTGATAAATTGGACCGTTGTAGGATCGTTGTGAAACCCATGATGGTTGTCAATGGCGTACGGAGCTCATGACTTGTATTAGCAAGGAATCGGTTCTTGAATTCTTCCTTTTCCTTTAATAATTGAGCTTGAATGATCGATTCGTTCTTTTCTTGAGATAGGGTATTCGATTCATTATAATGATCAGTGAAATCAAAAAGTGCAATGATCACACCATCCTTATCTATATAAACCTTGATGTCATAAATACCATCATTTTCACCTATATTGAGGTGTACACATGGAATACTGAATTCCTCACCATCCTCGGCATTGAAATAGTATTGAATGCTCTCGAAAAAAGGATGCGCATCGAAAATCGAATCGCCTTCCTTGAAATCGAAAAGATAATTGTCAGTACCCTTAATGATACCGGACCTGCTTAAATGTATGAACTGAATCTTGTCTGCAAAGAAAGATTCCTTGATTTGGTAGATCATTCCTTAATAATTTCCTTGGCCAATGCCTCGAACATTTCATTGACCATTTTGCCTGTTTTTGCACTTGTAAAGTAATTGCATTCAATCTGCTTATTATTTAGAAGGTCTTTTAATCCTTGTACATTTATTAGATCGACTTTATTGGCAATGGTCTTGATCTTCGCTTTGGGATATTGTTTGGTTAAATAATCAATTTCGTCATTGATATCGTTAAAAGTATCTATTCTTGTGGCGTCAAAGACATAGATAAAGCCACTAGTTCCAAGGAGATACGATAAACGGGTGTTTTTTATCGTTGTATTGCCTTCAATGTCCCATATTATCATGGACATTTTTTTTCGCTCAGAAATTTCTACTTCTTTTTTCTGGATCTGTACACCTAAAGTGACCTTGTATTCCTCAGAAAAGGCATTTTCGACAAATCGTCTCATTAAAGACGTTTTGCCAACACCAAAGTGACCTAGTAATACAACTTTCTTAGAACTACTCATCCTTAAAGTATTTTTCCAATTCTCGCGCGAGGTCTTTCTCCTCGACATGGTTTTTCACAATGTGTTCTGAAAAGTCCAGCAACTTGTTTTCTAGCATATTTTTATATGTGTTGTTATACGCTCCTGATACAATAACTGCAATATAATAAAAGTGAAAGTTCTGTATGTGTATATTATAAGTTTCGTACTCAATGGATTCCAGATTCTGCTTACCTGCTTGAAAAGCATCTTCTACGAAACTCTTTATTGCAGTAAGCATGCCAGAGATCATGTCTTCATCTATGGTCTCCTTTTTAGTGTAACTAGCAGACAGAAGACCTGAGTCCTTCTCTATCATGAAGATTTGCTGGATCTCAGGGCTAACGAGCTCACTGATGATCATGTCCTCTTCGCTCACTCCAGAGAATATAGCACGCAATTTCCGCTTCCAGGTCTTAGTAGAGAAACTGCTCTTCATTTGAGTATTTATCCGTTCTGATAGTAATGCGATCTCATTCTGGATGTACCTTTTGATCATCTTGCCCATTATGGGGTACAAGGCTTCAACAACAGCATCCTGCGAATTCTTGATTTCTTCTTTTAGGGTTTGAGTAATGGTTGGCCCAAGGGTTTCAGGTATATCTTTTACGAATTCCTCTAGTTTATCATCAATGATCGGGTCAACCTTTTGAGATAGTTTAACCTTTTGATTGATAACTACATTCAACGTTTCCAGTTTCTTGACTACAGACTTTTCGAATTCTCGCTCCTCTGTTAGCAGAATTTCCTTGAGAAGTTCTAGTTTTTCATCTTCAGTCATTGCCAACAAGGTTTAATTGCTATTTGGAGGCAATTTTCTCACCGAGGGAAATAAGTAAATCACCAAGGAGTTTACGGTCTACTTTTTTGTCATCTAATTGATCGGCTTTGTCTTCTAAAGCATTTTCAAGATCCGTTATCCTAATGTTCACATCTGTACTTAAATTATCGATGCTTGTCATTAATTCTTGACGCGTATCGTCTATATAATTCTTCAGCTCTTTTCTCTTAGAATCTATTTCTTTCTTGAGTGAAACAAATTCGGAATTATACTCAGCAATATTATCACCGAATATTAAATTCTTGATTACTTCGATCTTGGAGGCTGGATCCGCTGCATTATTTGATTGTGTGTCTTTTTTTGTCTTTGACATGAGTTGATTGATTGCTCGCTTGTTATTAATATCCTAAAGTAATAAAAAAGTGTTAATTCCTACGATTTTAAGAAGGGTTTCTCATAAACTCCTCTGCCTTGAGCACCATGTTACTACTGCCACAAATAAAGGGAACACGCTGATGAAGCTCGGTAGGTTCAATGTCCATGATCCGTTTAAAACCATCACTGGCTCTGCCATTGGCTTGTTCTGCAAGAAAGGCCATCGGATTGCATTCATACAACAATCGTAATTTACCGTTAGAATTCTGAGAGCTCTTAGGATACAAATAGATTCCTCCTTTTATCATGTTCCTATGAAAATCTGAAACAAGTGATCCAATATACCTAGAGGTATACGGTCTGTCGCCTTCTTCCATCTGGCAATATTTTATGTAGTCCTTGACTCCTTGAGGGAAATGTATATAATTGCCTTCATTTACTGAGTAAATTCTACCGTCCTCTGGGAATTGCATGTGTGGATGAGACAGATAAAATGTTCCCATTGCTGGATTCAGTGTAAAACCGTTCACACCAGCTCCCGTAGTATATACCAACATGGTCGAAGTACCATAAATAATATATCCAGCAGCAACCTGTTTGTCGCCTTTTTGCAAGAAATCCTTAATTGTTACAGGAGAGCCAACAGGTGTTACTCTTCGATATATTGAGAATATGGTCCCGACGGAAACATTTACATCGATATTCGAGGAGCCGTCCAATGGATCGATCAAAACGACATATTTGTTCTGGTGATTCTCATCCTGGCTGTTCACAGCTATGAAGTCATCTTCTTCCTCACTGGCAATTCCGCAGACTATATTCCTTTTAGTCATGGTCTGGATGAACTTCTCATTGGCATAAACATCCAATTTCTGCTGGTCTTCGCCCTGTACATTGGTATCACCCGCATCGCCGATAATGTCGACCAAGCCAGCTTTATTGACTTCATGATTAACAACTTTTGCAGCTAAACGAATGGAATTTATAAGTCTGGAAAGTTCTCCTGAAGAGTATTTAAAAGAGGCTTGATGCTCAATGATGTACTCACCTAACGTCTGGTTTTTTCTTGACATGAAATTGGGTTGTTTTCGTGGCAAATATCGTAATTTTTTAATCATCTCAATCGTTTTCAACAATTATTGAATATCATAAATGCCCCGATTGAACTATATTTGAATCCAATAATCGCACTATGCAAGTTACCATTCGCAAAGCCACGGCAGAAGACGTGCCTCAGGTACTGGATTTGATCAAGGAATTAGCACTTTTTGAGAAGGAGCCAAAGGAAGTTGAAATAACCGCAGAACAGCTCAAAAAAGATGGATTTAACGACAATCCTGCTTTTACTTGCTTTGTGGCAGAATCAAATAAAGGTATTGCAGGTATGGCATTGGTTTACTACCGATATTCGACCTGGAAAGGTAAAGTGATTCATCTCGAAGACCTCATTGTCAAACAAGATTCCAGAGGTATAGGAATTGGCACTTTATTACTGGACCAAGTTGTTGAATTTGCTAACGATCTAGGTGTTAAACGTATTAGCTGGGAAGTTCTGGACTGGAACGAACCCGCAATTGATTTTTATGAGAAAAAAGGCGCAAAGGTGATGCGCGATTGGGATGTGGTTCAGCTAGATGAACAAGGCATCAAGAATTATTTATCAAGAATCAATTAATGATTCTCAAATAGGATAAATCAATAAATGAGAATATTCAAATTTGGCGGAGCCTCCGTAAAAGATGCTGATGGCGTTAGGAACTTGGTTGATGTCTTGCAAACCGTAGGACATGACAATACTTTGTTGATCATTTCGGCAATGGGGAAAATGACCAATGCTTTTGAAGTACTTGTTGGTAATTATTTTGACAATAAAAGCCAGATTGGGGATTCTCTAACATTTATCGTTGATTACCACACCGATATCATCCGAGGTCTTTTCCCTAATCCAAGCCACCCTATCTACACTAGGGTAAGTTCTTTATACAAAGAAATTGAATCGATTCTTAAGACTAATAAATCTCCTGATTACAACTTTGTTTATGATCAAGTCGTTTGCTATGGCGAATTTTTATCGACCTCCATCATTAGTGCCTACCTCAATGAAAAAGATTTGAAAAACGATTGGCTAGATGTACGTGACCTTATTAAAACAGATAATTATTATAGACGTGCGAAAGTAAACTGGGACCTTACCCAGCGCACAATAACTGAAAACGTAAATACTAATAAACTTAACATCACTCAAGGCTTCTTGGGTAGCGATGCCAATAACTTTACAACGACTCTTGGACGTGAAGGGAGTGACTATACCGCAGCTATTTTCGCGTATTGCCTCAATGCAGATAGCGTTACCATTTGGAAAGATGTCCCTGGTGTCTTGAATGCCGACCCTCGATACTTCCAAAAAACACAGTTGCTCAATCAGATTTCGTATCGTGAAGCAATTGAACTTGCGTTTTATGGTGCCTCGGTAATTCATCCTAAAACCCTTCAGCCGTTACAAAGAAAAGAAATACCATTATACGTCAAGTCATTCATCTATCCTCAGGATAATGGAACCTGCGTGAGTAAAGGTACTGACCTAGACCCAAAAGTCCCATGCTTCATTGTAAAGAAGAATCAGGTCCTGCTGTCCTTGTCTACCTTGGATTTTTCGTTTATAGTCGAAGAGAACATCAGTGAGATCTTTAATCTACTCCATCTATATAAAATGAAGGTGGATGTAATACAGAATTCTGCCATTAGCTTTTCGGTCTGTGTAGACAATAATTTTGATAATCTAGACAAATTGTTGCATCACCTAAAGGCAAAATTCAAGGTGTCTTGTAATCCTGATGTTTCGCTTTACACCATAAGACATTATAACGACAGTGCCATAAAAAGCATTGAGAAAGGTAAAAATGTATTGCTAAAACAGTTATATCAACAGACCGTCCAGATAGTTACCGAATAAAGATAATCACTACCTTTAACATTCTTAACCAGAAGCCATGGGATTAGTAAATGCCAAAGAAGTAGCAAAAGCCATAAAACTTGATAAATATGGCTTTATTGGTACTTTTATTGGCTGGATTCTCATGAAGGTCCTCCAAATCTCTTCTCTTAACAAGGTCTATAACAAGAACAAGCACTTGAGTGATGTCCCTTTTCTCAACGGCATTTTGGATGAATTACAGATCAAGTTCGAGATTCCTGTTGAAGATCTGAAAAGATTGCCAAATGATGGCGCTTACATAACAATTTCCAATCACCCATTAGGCGGCATTGATGGTATTTTATTGCTAAAGCTAATGCTCGAACAACGCAGTGATTTCAAGATCATAGCCAATTTCCTTTTGCATCGTATAGAGCCCTTGAAACCATACATTATGCCAGTTAACCCATTTGAGGACCGCAAGGATGTAAAATCCAGTATATCGGGCTTCAAGAATGCCATCATGCATTTAAGAGAAGGGCATCCTCTTGGCGTATTTCCAGCGGGTGAAGTATCAACGTATCGTGACGGAAAATTGGTTGTAGACAAACCTTGGGAAGAGGCTGCCATGAAATTGATCCAGAAAGCAGAGGTACCTATTGTCCCTATTTACTTTCATGCCAAGAACAGTAAATTGTTCTATAAGCTATCCAAGATCAATGATACCTTCAGGACAGCCAAATTGCCATCAGAACTCTTCACACAGAAAAAGAGGGTAATAAAGGTTCGAGTAGGCAAACCCATTTCCATAAAAGACCAACAAGAATACACCCAACTTGATGAATTCTCAGAATTCCTGAGACGAAAGACCTATATGCTTTCTAACCCATATCAGGAAAAAGACAAGATCCTTGGCAATATATCCACTAGCCTAAAGGTGCCAAAACCACCAAAGAAGATCGTTACTCCATTAAGCCTTGAGGTTATGGAAGAAGAGGTTGAAAATCTACGTGAAGACGATTATAGATTATTAAAGAGCAAGAATTATGAAGTGTTCTTAGCACCTGCAAGCAAAATCCAGAATATCCTGCATGAAATAGGACGCTTGCGAGAAATAACCTTTCGCGAGGTTGGTGAAGGCACTAACGAAGCAATAGACCTCGACAAATTCGATACCTATTATCACCATATGTTCCTTTGGGACGATGAGAAAAAACTAATTGCAGGAGCCTATCGCATGGGTCTAGGATCCAAGATCTTTGAAAAGTATGGCATAGATGGTTTCTATTTGCAAGACCTTTTCCGATTTGAACCTGAGTTGTATGATATGATGAGCAAATCCATTGAAATGGGCCGGGCCTTCATTATCAAGGAATTCCAACAAAAACCAATGCCTTTGTTCTTGTTATGGAAAGGCATCGTCCATACCACTTTACGCTTCCCTGAGCATAAATACCTGATTGGCGGGGTAAGTATTAGCAATCAATTCTCCAATTTCTCTAAATCCTTGATGATCGAGTTCATGAAATCGCATTACTACGATCCCTATGTTGCACAGTATGTGCACCCAAAGAAAGAGTTCAAGGTCAAGCTGAATGATGCTGACAAGGATTTTGTATTTGATGAAACCGAAGCCGATCTTAACAAATTCGATAAGATTATTGATGAAGTTGAGCCTGGGAGCCTTAGGTTGCCCGTTTTACTTAAAAAATACATCAAGCAGAACGCAAAGCTTGTCTCCTTTAATGTGGACCCACTCTTTAATAATGCGGTTGATGGATTGATGTACATAAAAATTGCTGATCTACCCGAAAGTACCGTACGTCCGGTCATGGAAGAATTCCAGGCAGAACTGGAGCGGAAATTCATGGAGAATCATGATAAGTGAAAAGTCTTCTACAAACTAGAAAAAACGAATTTCATTTCGGTTGCGATCTGTAAACTTCGATCAAAATACGTTTTCGATTGTTGAGGTGTACCATCAGATTTTTTAGGATCTTCATAGGTAATGGCAATGCGCTTGTCGCAACCAGGAACAAATGGGCAGCCTTCATCGGCTGAAGAGCAAGTCATAATTGCCGCAAATCCAGATCTTGGATTGAATTCGTCCTCAAACCGCTTGGAAAATGCAATTATCGCCGGTTCGTTGTCGGCATACTTGACACTGTAAACAGGATTATCGCTTTCTGAAAGTTTATTAATTTTGAACCCTTGATTTACTAAAGTCTCTCCTACTTTTGGAAACATGGCTGTAGCCTCGGTTCCACCTGAATAGCAATATATATTATCAATATTATAATAAGCTGCTAAGGTTTGTGCCCAAATCTGCGATAAATGACTACGACGAGAATTATGAGTACAAATGAAATTCAAGCGTATTGGATCCTTTGTATCTATCTTGTTTTGTAAGTAGTCTATTAATTGTTGGAGGGTCTCTTTTCTTTCTTCTTGAATTGAAGAAATATCCAATGCCTTTATATGTTCCGTTATTATTTCAAACATTAATGTGATTATTATTATATTAATTTATTGGTTCTTTTTTCCAATAACATGTTATCGTGCCATTTCCCATGTAACTTTCCTATTTTTTCCCTAATACCAACAATCTTGAATCCACATTTTTCATGCAAATTTATGCTTGCTTTATTCTCAGAGAAAATACCAGCTTGCAAGGTCCAGAAACCGTTATCCTCACTCTCAATTATAAGTTGATTCAATAAGGCCTCTCCAACACCTTGGCCTTGATGGTGGTTATTAACATAAACACTGACTTCTGCCACTCCTTTATAGACATCTCGATTCGATACTTTGGATAATACAGAGAATCCAACAACCTCATCTGCTTTTATCGCCACCAACCTACATGAACTTATGTATTTGTCATTCCAATCTTTCCATTCAAGGACTTCTGTCTCGAAGGTCGCAATTCCAGTTGCAATTCCTTCTTTATAGATCCTGGATACAGCTTCGTAATCAGCTTCTTTGAGTGTTCTTATGACAACGCTCATATCGTGCAATCAGCAACAGCCACCTCCTGGTGTACAGCCAGACTCATCTGTCTCAGCACCTACTGTTTCAGGT
>Ga0265309_10001461_pt1 | contig 10372 bp, 8 predicted proteins | sample Helome_FD_192492 | JGI IMG/M metagenome (GOLD analysis project Ga0265309, IMG submission 192492) | Marine sediment microbial communities from subtidal zone of North Sea - Hel_20160524 (Illumina Assembly) | ecosystem: Environmental > Aquatic > Marine > Subtidal zone > Sediment ...
CCGTGGTCCCCGTGCCCAGGGCCCGGGGACCACGGGCACGGCCGCGACCCAGCCGATCCCGGCGGACACGGTGCGCAAGCTGGCCGCCGCGCTGGGCAGCAATGAGGTCGTCGATCCGGCCGCACCCGTGGCCGCCGCGCTGCGGCCGGCGTTGGAGGAAGGGCCGCAACCGCTTGTGGCGGACCTGCCGACCTCGCTGGTCAATATCCTGGCGACCGCGTTCCTCGTCTGGATGATCTATCTGCTCTTCGCCCGGGCGCCCAAGGCGCGGCTCAAGGAGCCGCCGGCCGATCTGCACATCACGCCCGCCAAGCCAAACGACTAGGGATCGAGGAGATACGCCATGGCTGACAAGAAGAAGGTGCTCGTTCCCATCGACCTCGAGCACAAGAGCACCTGGTCGAAGGCGCTGCCGGCTGCCGTCGACCAAGCCAAGATCCAGAAGGGCGAAGTCTGGCTGATGACCGTGGTGCCGCACATGGTCTCGGGCATCGACTGGCGCTATGCGATCCGCGGCGAGGAGCACGGCTCCATCGACTTCGACATCAAGGACCTGGTCAAGCAGGCCGAGGACCGGATGCAGGAGCTGGCCAAGGAGAAGGTGCCGAAAGAAGTTTTCGGCGGCATCATCGCGGCCCACGGCACGATCTACGAGAAGATCGTCGACGCGGCCAACGAGATCGGCGCCGAGATCATCGTCATGGCCGCGCACCGGCCCTCGCTGAAGGACTACCTGCTCGGCCCCAACACCGCCCGGGTCGCCCGCCACGCCCGCTGTTCGGTGCAGATCGTCCGCGAATGAGTTGGCTTGCGCCGGGTCGCGCGTCGCCGGCCCCTTGACCGCGCCTGCGCGCCGTGGCGCCCTATCGCGCGAGAGCGGGGAGTGGAAGAGATCGCGAAGGCCGGAATGCCATCACCTCTAGGACCTTCCGGCGCCGCGCCGCCCGAGCTGGCGCAGGCGCTGCGCCTTCAGCAGGCGGGCGACCTCGCCGCCGCAGAGCGGCTCTATCGCGAGCTGCTGCTGCGCCGGCCTGGGGAGCCGGACATGCTTCATCTCCTCGGCCTTGTCCAGCACCAGAAAGGCGACTCGGCGGCCGCATTGCCGCTGATCGAGCAAGCCCTGGCGGCCCGGCCGGACTCGGCGGTCTACCGTCGCAACCAGGCTTCGATCCTGGCCAGCCTGGGCCGCCTCGAAGAGGCCGCCGAGGCCTACGAGGCCCTGCTCGCCCTGACCCCCGGTGATGCCGAAGCCCGCGCCGCTCTGGCCGGCCTCTGCCGCCACCTTACGCGCTGGGACGAGGCGGCGGCGCAGTACCGGCACGCGCTGGTGCTGCGCCCGGAGTCGGCGCCCTGGCAGAGCGCCCTGGGCGACGTCCTTCAGGCGCAGGGCGACCTCGAGGCCGCGGCGGCGGCCTACCGCGCCGCCATCGCCCTGGACCCGCACTTCGGAATCGCCGAGAGCGGCTTGGGCAACGTGTTGCGCGCGCAGGGCCGGATCGAAGAGGCGCTGGACCACTGCCGCCGGGCGGTCGAGCTGGCCCCGGACTATCCCCAGGGCCACAGCGACCTGGGCAGCTGCCTGCAGGAGCTGGGCCGCATGGACGAGGCCCTGGCCGCCTTCCGAAAAGCCGTCGCCCTGGACAGCCGACTGCTGAAGCCGATCATGATGAAGATCCCCAAGTCGCCCCACGGCCGCCTTTGGCTCCAGCCCTCCGAGCTCAAGGCCCTGCTGACCGTGGCGAGCTAGACGCCGCCCCTTGAATTCCGTTCGTGTCTCGATCAAGCTCTGGGGATGTCCAGATCGAGGTTGTCCCTGCCGCCCTTCGCCGCGCTGCGGGCCTTTCACGCGGCCGCGACCCACGACCGCTATCGCGATGCGGCGGAGAGCCTGGGGATCACTGAGTCGGCGATCAGCCATCAGGTCCGCAAGCTGGAGGACTACCTGCGCACGGCGCTCTTCGACCGCTCCGGCGGGCGGGCGGAACTGACCGAGGTCGGCCGCCGCTACCTCGAGCAGATCGACCCGGCGATCCGCCAGATTCAGGCAGCGACCGAGGCTATCCTGCCGGCCAGCGGGCGTAGCGTTGTGCGCCTGACCCTGCCGCCTTCACTGGCGGCGACGTGGCTGATCCCGCGGCTCGGCGCCTTCGAGCGCAAGCAGCCGGAGATCGACCTTCAACTGGTCCCCACGACCCGCGTGGTCGACCTCGGGCGCGACCAGGTGGACCTGGCGATCCGCCACGGCAAGGGCCGCTGGCCGGGTATCGAGGCCAGTTTCCTACTCGAGGAGTCGGCCCTGCCGGTCTGCGCGCCCGGCTATCTGGAGCCGGTCGAGGGCAAACCCACGGCGGAGCTTCTGCGCGGCCTGCGGCTGATCGTCAGCGCCCATTTCCCCGACGAATGGGAGGAATGGGCCCGGGCCCATGGCCTGGAGCCGCCGCCGCTCGCCGGCTCGGTCGCCTTCGACGCCGCCGAGCAGGCGCTGCAGGTCGCGGAAGGCGGGCACGGCTTGGCGATGGGGCGTCGGCCCCTGGTCGACGACCGGCTGGCCCGGGGCACCCTGATCGCACCCTTCGGCGGCCCCGACCCGACCGGGGCGGGCTACTACCTCTGCCGGCCGGCGGACCAGCCGCCGACCGCCGCGGCCCGGCGCCTGGCGCGCTGGCTGGCCGAGGTCGCGGCGGACGATGGCGGAAGTGGCAATGGCGCGGCTTCCGCCCCGGCGTAGCTTGAATTTCTTTCAAGTCACCCTGAGCCGAAGTCCGTGGTTCCCGGCGGCCCTAGGGCCCAGTTTTCTTGGTAGGCAAACCGCCGGCCACCGCGCGGTCGGACTAAACGAGGACCCTGCCATGAACCAGATCGCCTCTTTCGCGCCGACGCCGAACACCGTGCCGCTGTCCGTCGCGCCGGTCCGGGCGGCGCTGACCTTCATCCGCCCCCAGGCCGAGAAGCCGTCCTTCCATAGCTCCGCGTTGACCGGCGGCGCACAGAAGAATTTCTTTGAGACCGAGGCCCATCCGGTCGCCATCCACGATCTGCGCGGCATCGCCGACGGCCTTTCTCTCGATCGCGAGGGCTTCGCGCTGCGCCGCCACGAGACCGCGGTCGCGGACCTCTACGACGACGCGGCGGTAGAGAGCGCCTACGTCCCGGAGATCGAGGCGCTGCTGCGCCGGGAGTTCGGGGCCAGCCGGGTGGTGGTCTTCGACACGACCCGACGCTCCGACGGCGGCGCGGGCGCGCCGAACCCGGACGGCCTGCGCGGCCCGGCGACCAAGGTACACGTCGACTACACGGCCAAGAGCGGACCTCAGCGGGTCAAGGACGTGCTCGGCGAGACCGAGGCGGCCCGGCTCGCCGCCACCGGGGCCCGGATCGTCCAGGCCAACGTCTGGCGGCCGATCCGCGGCCCGGTCGAGCGCTCGCCCCTGGCACTGGCCGACGCCGCCAGCGTGCAGTCCGAGGACCTGATCGCCACCGACCAGGTCTTCCCCGACCGGGTCGGCGAGATCTATCACCTGGCCCATCGTCCCGGGCAGCGCTGGTACTACGCGCCGCGGATGACCCGCAACGAGGTGCTCCTGATCAAGGGCTGGGACAGCCTCGACGACGGCCGCGCCCGCTTCACCCCGCACAGCGCCTTCGAGGACCCGAACACGCCGGAGGGTGCGGCGCCACGCGAAAGCATCGAGGTCCGCACCTTGGTCGTGATCGAGTAACGGGCGCCGGCTGCACGCTGCCTTTGGAGCGTTTGCAGCCGGGCCCGGACGTGCCAATCTGATTGCTTCAAGGCTCCGGGGGCGGTCCCGTCCGCCCCCGACGCCATTCCTAGAGCAGCCTGCGTTTACTTGAACGCAGATAAGCTGCTCTATCTGTATGGAGTAGATCAAATTATCTGCGCTCAATTGATTCCAATTGAGCGCAGTTTGATCTAGGCAGGAGGCGCGTCGTGCCGGGGGAAACAGCCGAGTCGCCGCCGCCGCGCGGCTTTCCTGACAGCGAGTTCGAAGGCCGCCTGCAACGGGCCCAGGCGCTCATGGCCCAGGACGGTCTCGCGGCGCTGCTGCTGACCACCGAGGTCGAGCTCCGCTACTTCTCCGGTTTCCTGACCCAGTTCTGGCAGAGCCCGACTCGGCCCTGGTTCCTGGTGGTGCCGCTGAGGGGCAAGCCGGTCGCGGTCATTCCCGAGATCGGCGCCGAGGCCATGGCCCGAACCTGGATCGAGGACATCCGGACCTGGTCCTCGCCGCATCCCAGCGACGACGGCGTCACTTTGCTCGCGGCCACGATCTCGGAATTCGCCGGGTCCGGCGGCCGCATCGGCCTGGCCATGGCACGAGAGACTCACCTGCGCATGCCGCTGGCCGATTTCGAGCGGCTCCGCCAGGCACTGCCGGCGGCCGAGTTCTCCGATGCGACGGCGATCCTCTGCCGTCTGCGCCGAGTGAAGTCGGAGCGGGAGATCGCAAAGATCGCCCACGTCTGCGCCCTGGTCTCCGACGCTTTCGCCGCCGCGCCGCAACTGTTCTTCGAGGGACAGAGCGAGATCGAGGCTTTCCGCGCCTTCAAGATGGAGTGCCTGCGCCGCGGCGTGGATGACGTGTCCTACCTGGTTGGCGGCGCCGGGCCCGGCGGCTATGGCGACATCATCTCGCCGCCCTCGGAGCGCGCGCTCGCGATGGGCGACGTGCTGATCCTCGACACCGGCTCCGTCTTCGACGGCTATTTCTGCGACTTCGACCGCAACTTTGCGTTTGGCCAAGCCGATGACGAGGTGCGCCGCGCCTACGACGTCGCCTATCGGGCCACCGAGGCGGGTCTGCAGGCGGCGCGGCCAGGGGCGACCTGCGCCGATCTTTTTCGCGCCATGCAGGCGGTGCTGGTGGCCGGCGGCGCGCTGGGCAATGAGGTCGGCCGCCTGGGCCATGGTCTGGGCAGCCAGCTCACGGAATGGCCCTCGCACACGGCCTGGGACGAGACGCCTTTGGAGCCGGGCATGGTGCTGACCCTGGAGCCCGGGATGAGCTTTGCCCCCAGTCGTGTCATGGTGCACGAGGAGAACATCGTGATCCGGGAGACCGGGGCGGAACTGCTGACCCGGCGGGCGCCGCCCGAGCTGCCGATCATCGGCTTGGGACCGGGGAAAGCGGATTGAAACTCGCATTCGACTCCGACGAAGGGTTCGGCCGGCGTGCGGCCCTGGGCCTGATCGTCCTGCAGGCGGACGAGACGATCGAACCGGAGTTCCGAAGCCTGGTCGATCTCGAAGGGGTCGTGCTCTATCACAGCCGCGTGCCGAGCGGCGCCGAGGTAACGCCGGAAAGCCTGGCCGCGATGCGGGCCGAGATCCCGGCCGCCACGCGCCTGCTGCCGCCGACCGCAGAGCTGGACGTAATCGGCTATGCCTGCACTTCGGGCGCGACCATCATCGGGGAAGCCGCGGTCGCGGCGGCGATCCGTTCGGTCCGGCCCGGGGTCGCGACCAGCGATCCCCTGACCGCGACCAAGGCGGCCCTCAGCGCCCTCGGCGTGCGGCGGCTCGGTTTCGTCACGCCCTATGTCGCGGAGGTCTCGGCGGCCATGCGCCGCAATCTTGAGGACGCCGGCTTGGAGGTTGCAGCCTTCGGCTCCTTCGAGGAGAGCGAGGAGGCGGTCGTCGCGCGCATCGCGCCGGCCTCGGTGCTCGACGCCATCGTGCAGGTCGGCGCAGCGGCGGACTGCGAGGCCGTCTTCGCCTCCTGCACCAACCTGCGCGCGACCGGTGTGATCCCGGAGGCCGAGGCGCGCCTGGGCAAGCCGGTGATCACCAGCAACCAAGCCTTGGCCTGGCACATGCTCCGCCTCGCCGACGTCCCGGACGGCCAGCTGGCCGCAGGAGCGTTGTTCCGCTGCGCCTTGCCCTAACCGAAGGACAGCAGCTGCGCCCTGGCCGGCCACTTGGCCGAGCGCGTCGATACTCCCGATCCTCCCGCCGCGACGAGATCGAGATCGGCAACGCGCGCGACGCTTGCGCGCCTGGTGTCCTCGCTGTCGGCTGCAATCGCGGCGAAGCGCAGCGCGGCGGGCGGCCGACCGAAGGCGGCCCTGGGGATCGAGGCAATCGCCGAAAGTTCGCTCGAACTCTGGGAGCTCCCGCTCTACTGGATGGCACGCCTGGAGCGGCGCCTGCCACGGCCGTCTCGAGGCTGGAGCCGCCGGTCGCGGATCTTCGCCTATCTCGCCGCGCGCGGCCTGGCGGCAGGCGGGGGCCCGATCCCGGGCCGAGGCTACGGCCTCGGCTTCAGCCTCAGATTCTGCGCGAGCGCCGCCGAAACCACCAGCGCGCTGGCGGCGACCAGGGAGGGCAGCAGAAAGCTTTCGCCGAATTGGTAGGCGTAGCCGGCGAAGCTGGGGCCGATCATCTGGCCCAGTCCGAAGGCGGCGGTCATCATCGCAATCGCCCGGCGCGGGTCGCCGCGCGCCAGCGCACGGGCGTTGATCAGGCCGAGCGCGGTGATCCCCATGAAGGTCCCGCCCAGCAGGGCGGCCGCGACGACGATGGCGACCGGGCCGGTGACCAGCACGGAGAGCGCGATCCCGAACCCTTCGACCATGCAGGCGATGGCGAAGCTGCGGTCGTTGCCCCAGCGGCGCCCGAGCCAGGCCCAGAACGCCACCGAGGGCACCGCGGCCAGGCCGACCACCAGCCAGACCAGACCCTCGAGGGCGGCGATCTCCGGCAGGCTGCGCACCATGGTCGAGATGAAGGTCGCGGTGATCACGTAGCCGAAGCCGAAGAGCCCGTAGGCCAGGGTCAGGGCGAGCAGGCGCCGGTCGCCGCTGCCGGCTGGGGCGGCGTCCGGCGCAGGCGCAACGGTCTCCGCGTCGCCGGGGATCAGCGCGCGTGCGGCCAGCAGCGCCAGCAGCGAGAGCGCGCCGCTGGCCAACCAGAGCGCACGCCAATCGGCGCCGGCGGCGCCGAGGCCCCAGACCAGAATGGCCGAGACGGCGATGCCGCTGCCGACCCCGGCGAAGTGCAGAGACGACAGGCCGGGCCGCCCGGCCTGGCCCAGGCGGTCGAGGACCAGGGCGGAACCGAAGACCAGAACGAAGGCGCTGGCCACCCCGCCAAGGAGGCGCAGCACCAGAAAGACGGGAACGGCCGTGGCCAGTCCCATGGCGGCGGTGGTCACGGCGCTGACCCCCAGCGCGGCCAGGAACCAGAGCCGCCGCCCGCCGGGCAGCCGCCCCGCCGATGCGCCCAGTGCGCCCAGCAGATAGCCCAGGAAGTTGGCCGAGGCGACGATCCCGGCCTCGGCCTTGCTCAGTCCCAGGGCCTGCTCCATGAAGGGTAGGATCGGCGTGTAGACGAAGCGGCCGATGCCCATGGCCGCGGCCAGCGCGATCAGGCCGCCGAGGGCGAGCGCGATGCTCTGGCTGCGGATTCCGTCCATCGAAAAGGCCGCTCCGAAGGCTGTGACATGGCCGCCGCGAGCGGCAGCTTCAAGCTCACGACATTCGCCCGATTCGAGCAAGCAGGCATTCGATAGTGATTTCGCTGCGACCGACCACGAGCAACGAAGAGTTGTGCTTTATCCACAACCAGAACTCGCATTTCAAACTGAGTTGTGATACGACTATTACGGGAAGCGACATCCGGGAAATCTCGGGCGAGACCGCCACTCGGATCGGATGCCATACACGTAGCGTCACGCTCCGACGAGCCTAGCACGCCGTGCAGAAGGCGCTCATCGAGTTGGTCTTGGCCCACATTTCCTGACGGCCGCCGCTGTGCGACGCGGGACAGCGATGACGATGGACTCAATTCACATCCCCTATCCGAAGGACCTAGGTCCTGTGCGTCCAGCGATTGGCGAGGTCCGCGGGACGGCCCTCGAGGAAGAGACGCGGAAGTCGGGAAGGTCGCTCGTCATTCGGTGGCGGAGTTCGGCTTCCCCCTGGATGCTTTTTCAGTTGGCGGCAAGTGGCGGCGGAGAGGGGTCCCTGTGGGCCATCTGACGGAGTGACGATGGCGCTGCCAACAATGGGGCCCGGTTTTGATCCAATCGCTCCTACGAGAGGGAGGACAGAAATATGCATGGCTATCAATTGGGAGTGCAGAAGCTTGGCAGATGGTCTCTGACAACGGCTCTATTTCCCATCGTGACTCTAGGCGCCTTGAGCATGGGCCAAAGCGCAGTTGCCGCTGACGAGATCGTGCCGATATCCGGTTTCAGCCCCTATCCGCCAGGGGTAGAATGCAATGTGTCACCCCAGACGGGCACCGTTTGGCGCAACAACGAGACGGAACCCTACATGGACGTGGACTTCGGTCGGCCTGACGAGATGGCGGCCATCGTCCACCAGGATCGTTGGAGCAATGGATCCGCACAGAGCACGGCGACCTTCTATTCGGACGACGGAGGGGAGACGTGGAATCTGGCCTTTACACCCATCACCCGCTGTTCCGGCGGGCTGCAGGAAGGGCCGGAGTCTTTTGATCGGGCCTCAGATCCCTGGCTGACGGTGACTCCCGGGAAAGCCGGTTGGCACGACGATGACGACGACGATGACGACGAGGACGGCAAGGGCGCGGTCTTTCATCAGATGAGTCTGATGACGGATCGACTGCCGCCAGCGGGTGCTCTGCTCCGGAGTGCCTATTCCATGCTGCGCTCCACCGACGGCGGCAAGACCTGGTCCGTTCCCCTCGTCGTGAGCAACCGCACGGAAGAGGAGCCGGGCGCGCCCTTCAATGACAAAAATTCATTGACGGCGGATCCCTACAAAAAGCGTTTCGTCTATGGGACCTGGCAGCTTCTCAAGGATGTCCTGCCGGACGACGACAGTGCCATTCCTCTTCAGTTCTTCTACAGCGACACCTTCTTCATCCGCTCGAACGACACGGGGAAGAGCTGGGAAGAGGCGCGCGCCGTCTACAAGATCCGCGACGATGTGGCCCTCCTGGAGGCCGCCGGCATCGATCCCGACGTGACGCCTATCTTCGGCGCCCAGAACATCGGTCACCAGATCGTCGTGTTGCCCGATGGTCGCCTCGTGAACGTTTCGCAGGCGCGGTTCAGCATACCGGGACCGGACTTCCTGGAACGCGTCATCATACGCTCCTTCGATAACGGAGAGACCTGGGAGCAAGAAGCCAAGATCATCCCGTCCATGACTATTGGCGGCTTTGTGTCTTTTGACGCCGAGTTGTTTAACGCTACTGGCGGCGCCATAGGCAATACCACCAGGTCTGCGGGCAGCATCCCCGATATCGCCGTCAACAGAACGAACGGCTACATGTACGTGGTCTGGCAGAACGTCGATCCTGGCTTCAACTTCATCGGTGTTTTTGTTTCGATGTCCAAGGATGGCGGCGATACCTGGAGCGAACCGATGACGGTCGGTGGCGGAGATACGACGGTTGAGGGAGGCCTGAGCTTCGCGCAGCTGCCGGCGGTCCATGTCGCGGACGATGGCACGGTCGGCGTCCTTTTCTTCGACGATCGCAACGACGTCGCTTGCCCGGATCTAAGCCTCACTAACGAACAGAATCCGGAGTGCTTCACGGACGTGGGTGGCGGCAAAGTGAAGGCGGGGCCCTTCGACCACGATTGGTTCTTCAAGACCTACGATCAGGACCTCAACTTCATTGGTGAGAAGCGCGTCACACCAGAGTCCTTCGACCTGCGTCAGGCGCCGATCGCCAGAGGTTACTTCCCCGGCGATTACGTCAACTGCACTTCGACGGACAACGACTTCGTCTGCGCCTTCACCCGGACCAACAACAACGGCCTGCCGGTCGGGAGCAACCCGCCGGACGACGTCTTGGGCTTCGAAGACGACAATCGCCAGGACATGGTCTTTAACCGCATTCCCGGCAAATCGGTCTGCAACTTCGTCCACACGCTGCGCAGCTTCAAGTCGCAGTTGGACGCGGCGGAAATCAGGGTTCCGGGAAGAGTGCAGTTCGAGCGCCTGGTTTTCCTCAAGGAGAGATTCCGAAAGGGCTGCCTACACGCCAGCCGGGATGACGACGACGAAGACGATTGAGGCGATGAAGATCGGTTCAGCCGCGCGTGAGAGGGCCTAGATGTCCTTCAGGCCCTCGATCGCGCCAGGAAACCCTGGGAGGAATATGATGTCGATGAAATGCCGTAGCTTCATGCCAGCTGCGCTTGCCGTCTTGGCATTGGTCTTCGGGGCGGTCTCGGTCGTCCCCGCATCCTATGCTCAGGAGACGTCGAAAATCGTGCCGGAAGACGACAGGGACGTGCCGGAAGGCTCTCAGATCCCGGCCTCGCGGCTCCAGGAGACCGGGGAGAAGGTGAGGGAGTACAAGGCCCAGATGAGGGAACGGTCCCAACAACAGCAACAGCAACAGCAACAGCAA
>Ga0265309_10001462_pt1 | contig 10371 bp, 11 predicted proteins | sample Helome_FD_192492 | JGI IMG/M metagenome (GOLD analysis project Ga0265309, IMG submission 192492) | Marine sediment microbial communities from subtidal zone of North Sea - Hel_20160524 (Illumina Assembly) | ecosystem: Environmental > Aquatic > Marine > Subtidal zone > Sediment ...
GCCCTCCAAGCGAATAAAAGTAACGAACTTCCTATAATAATAACTAGAAAGGATAAAATAAATATTCCACGTGTAGGATCGGTCGCAAAAGCATGAACTGACGTCAATACCCCTGAACGTACAAGGAAGGTTCCAAGTAGGCTTAAAGAAAAAGCACAAATAGCTAATAAAACGGTCCAACTCTTAAAACTGCCACGCTTTTCTGTAACCGCTAAAGAATGAACAAGTGCAGTACCAACCAACCAGGGCATAAATGATGCATTTTCTACTGGATCCCAAAACCACCAACCACCCCAGCCTAATTCGTAATAAGCCCACCAACTACCAAGCATAATACCTATTGTAAGAAATACCCATGCTACAGTAGTCCAAGGTCGTGACCAACGCGCCCAGGTTGCATCCATCTGTCCACTTATTAAAGCAGCTATAGCAAAAGCAAAAGCAACAGAAAATCCAACATAACCCATATATAACATGGGAGGATGCACTACCATCCCTGCATCCTGTAAGAGGGGATTAAGGTCGCTTCCTTCAAAAGCAGCAGGAAAAAGCCGATCAAAAGGATTAGATGTAAACAACATAAATAATAAAAACCCAACACTAATTATTCCCATGACTCCTAATACCCTTGCTACCATATCCTCAGGTAAATGCCGGCTAAATACGCTAACTGCAACTGACCAGGAGGCAAGCATCAGTGTCCATAATAATAATGACCCTTCATGTGAGCCCCAGGTTGCAGCAAGCCGATATTGAATAGGTAATTTTGAATTAGAATTTTGAGCGACATTTAAAACAGAGAAATCATTATTTACAAATGAATAGGCCAAACATCCAAAAGCAATTGCAACAAAAACAAATTGTCCTTGTACTACTGGCCGTGCTAGTGCAGTCCAAGAGGGAATACCACGAGCTGCACCGGCTATTGGAAATATCACTTGTGTAATTGACAACAATAACGCAAGAATTAAAGCAAAATTACCGAGTTCTGGAATCATAATGGTGGTTGTGTATAGAAATTAAATTAAGGATAAATATTCAGTAAAAGAGAAGAGCGTGATGTACTAATCACTAGCATGATTATTGTGTCAACAATGTTTCCTGTGATTTGCTTGCTTGTTCTAATGCCGTGGCAGCTTCTGGGGGCATATAATTTTCATCATGTTTGGCTAACACCTCATCTGCACGAAAAATTCCATCAGATGAAAGCTTTCCTTGAGCCACCACCCCTTTACCTTCTTTAAATAAATCAGGAAGAATACCTGTATATACAACAGGAATAACCTTTGCCGTATCAGTTACTACAAAGTTTACAGTAACTCCGTCACTTTGACGTTTAACGCTTCCTTCTTCTACCAATCCTCCAATTCTAAAGCTTTTATCCTGAGGAGCCTCATTAGCAGCTACTTGTGTTGGACTGAAGAAAAATACTAAATTGCTCTGAAATGCATCAAGTACCAATGTTGCAGAAAGACCTAATGCAGCAACGCTTGCAATGATAATTGTTAATTTCTTATGTCGTGGTTTCATTATTCTGCTCATGTTGAGTTACTTTATGAATCAGACTGAGTTGCTTCAGTAAAGTTCGCCTGCGATTAAATACCAATACAACCTCGCCAACTATGCAAATAAAAAATACTAAAAAGGAGCCCCATACATAAAATCCGTATCCTCCCATAGCAAAGAAATCTGACCAGCTTGCCCAATTCATCATGTAGCCCTTTGAAGTTCACTAACCCACATGGTATGACGTTCTCGCTCCAGGATAATGCTTCGAGTACGAATCAGAACTAATGCAATGGAATACATCCAACATGCAATGCTCATAATAAGCATTCCAGTTAGCATTGTTGTTGCCATCTTAGGTGATTGTGTAAGACTAACAGTAGCGCCCTGATGCAGTGTGTTCCACCATTTTACTGAGAAATAAATGATCGGAATATTAACGACACCAACCAATGCTAATACAGCACCAGCTTTATCAGCTCGGCGAGGATCATCTATTGCTGCCTGGAGTGCCATAAATCCAATATAAAGAAATAATAAAATTAATTCAGACGTCAGCCGTGCATCCCAAACCCACCAAGTTCCCCACATAGGCTTACCCCAGAGCGCCCCAGTCCATAAAGCTAAAAATGTAAACATTGCACCTGTAGGCGCTATAGCTGTAGCTATCATAGATGATAGTCGTGTATTGAAAGCAAGGCCAATTGCTGCCCAACCTGCCATAACCAAATATAGGAACATAGACATCCAGGCCGCAGGAACATGGATAAAAATAATTCGATAAGCCTCACTCTGCTGAAAGTCGGTAGGCGCAACAAAAAAACTTATATAGAGGCCTACTGCAAATAATATAAATGCAATGACAGAAAATATCGGAATAAGCTTGCCGGCGAGAGAATAAAAACTTGCCGGAGAAGAATATTTAAACCAGTTAATTGCCATTTCTTGTAATAGTTCAAGGAGTTATATAATTTTTGCCTAAATTTACCTCTAATCAACCCTCTATTTTAACTCATAAATTAAAATTTATAATTGCTTTCTTTACTCTGTTGAGATTCGTAGTGCAGCTGCCGCAGCCCACGGCGCCAACACAAGTGATGCTAATAGAAATGCTCCGAGTAATGATAGATGCGCATCAGCACCTAAACCTGCAGAACTTGCCTCTACAGCACCAGCACCAAATATTAATACTGGAATATATAAGGGGAGAACTAGTAGCGACACCAATACTCCTCCGCCTCTGAGTCCTAATGTAAGCGCTGCACCGATGGCCCCAATAAGACTCAATACAGGTGTACCCAACAATAACGACACGGCAAGTACAGACAACGCATCCGTTTGTAAGTCAAATTGGACTCCTAGTATTGGAGCTATTAGAACCAGTGGAACGCCAGTTACCATCCAGTGAGCCAGAGCTTTACCAAGTACTAACAGTGATAATGGTTGTGGAGAAAGCATCATTTGTTCTAATGTTCCATCCAGATAATCACTGGAGAACATTCTTTCTAGCGATAACATTGAAGCTAATAAAGCAGCAACCCATACCACACCAGGTGCCATAGAACGAAGCATATTTATCTCAGGCCCTACACCTAAAGGAAATAGACTTACTACAATAATAAAGAAGAATAAGGTAGTTAATACGTCTGCTCGTTGACGCATTGCCAAGAGAAGATCACGCTGGATTACCCATAGAAACATATTAATTAAGCTGCAATCGCTTTGTTTTTACAGCAGTAATATTTATATCCTGATGGGTAGTCATTACAACCATGCCGCCTTTTTCTAAATGCTGCTCTAATAGACCCTTTACTAACAGTACTGCAGAAGTGTCAAGTGCCACTAAGGGTTCATCAAGTATCCATAATGCTGTGCTACTTACTAATAAACGAGCTAACGTTACTCTTCGGCGTTGCCCTTGAGATAAAATCTTAACAGGTAATACTTCACGCCCACCTAGGCCCATTTTCTGTAAAGTACTATAAGCCGTTTTTTCATCAATATCCTTCCCAGCTAGAGCACTTGAAATACGTAAATTTTCAAGTGCATTCAAATTATCCTTGACTCCATTTAAATGTCCTAGATAAGTAATAGAATTATAATAATCCTCATCTAAAGATTGAATGCTATCTCCACACCAACTAATCTCTCCATGAGCAGGTGTTGCAAGCCCACATAACATCCTTAGCAAACTTGTTTTGCCACTTCCATTAGGACCATTAACCTGCAATAATTCGCCAGCTTCAAGCGAGAAGTTAACATCTTTGAATAAGCTGCGTTCGCCACGCACACATTCTAAATCAGATACTTTTAACATCAGATACTTTCTAAAAAAGTAAAATTATAGCTTATCAACAAGCTCTATGGCTCCGTTCTACATAAGAATTCAAATTAATTAACGATTAGTATCCTTGTAATTTTCTTAGTATCATCAAAAAAGCATGATTCAATTGGCGGATGATTATGAGCAAACATTTTATTTGTGGTGACATTGGTGGTACTAAAATTCTACTATTGTTAGGACAAACTATAGATAGTACAACAAAGGTGCACCTTGAACATCAATACAATAGTAGCAACTTTACTAATTTTTCTGAGGTGCTAAAAGACTTTCTTAGTAAGGCCAAAGAATGTACACCTACCATTGCCTGCTTTGCAGTTGCCGGTCCTATTGCAGCACAATGCTCAAATCTAACAAATTTACCATGGCAAATTGATGCAAAAAGAATTACAAAAGAATTTTCTATTCCTAAAGTAAAATTAATTAATGATTTTGAAGCTGCAGCACTAAGTATTGAAAATTTACCAGAAAATGATCTAGAAACTCTACAGGTAGGAAATCTTCAGACTCAGTCTATGAAAGTACTATTAGGTGCGGGCACTGGAATGGGCGTAGCATGGCTTACCTGGCAGGATAATTGCTATATTCCTCTCTCAACTGAAGCAGGGCATGTAGATTTTGCTCCGTCGAACTCGTTACAAGATAATTTTCTTGAATTTCAGAGAAAGAAATTTGATCATGTTTCTATAGAGAGAGTCTTATCAGGGAACGGCCTTGTAGATATCTTTAATTTCTTACAAACAGCTCTGAATAAAAATAACGAGCTTATACAAACAAATATAAATGTCAATAATTCTCAGATAGTTACTGATCTTGCACTAAACCGAAAACACCCAATTGCATTGAAGGCCCTTAATATATTTATTGAAATTTATGGGGCTTACGCTGGAAATCTTGCCCTAACAGGGCTATGTCATGGAGGAGTGTATTTAGCTGGCGGTATTGCACCAAATATAATTAATAACCTCAAAGAAGGTAATTTTTTAAAATCTTTTTGTAAAAAGGGCCGTTATTCCGAAATGATGAAAAATTTTCCTATATACGTTGTTATGAACCAAAAAATAGGTGTGATGGGTGCAGTGCGGGAAGTACAACGTATGAGAAGTTGCAAAAATTAATTTCTGGCAATTGTATATGTAAAAATATTTCTTACTATATTAGTAAACTATTTTGAAAGATTCCAAATATATAGAAAAATTAGAAGGAAATAGTCCTGATGACTAACTTGTCAGCTAGTTATAAAAATTACATTACTCCAGGCGGTCATGCACGGTTGATGGATGAGTTTTTATGGCTCATGAATAAAGAGCGCCCGGAAATAACTGCGATTGTTTCCTGGGCTGCCGGAAACGGTGATCGGTCAGAGAATGGTGATTATATTTATGGAAAAAAACGTTTGCGTGAAATAGACAAACGTATTCGTTATCTCACAAAGCGACTGGATATAGCAGAAATTATTGATCCGACTGTTCCCAAGGAAGATGAAACACAAATTTTTTTTGGTGCCACAGTTACTTTTTCTAATCTTGATGGTACGACTGAAACGATTTCAATAGTTGGAGTTGATGAGATAGATACTACTAAAGGATTTATCAGCTGGGTATCACCAATGGCTAGGGCTTTAATTAAATCACGACAAGGTGACGTAGTAAGACTACTGACACCAGCGGGAGTAAAAGAAATTGAAATTCAAAAAGTTAACTATAAAAAAATTCCAACAAGATTATTTAAGCCGCCAACCAAATGATAGCAAGCATATGAGTTAATGAAGGTTTACTGGCATTATCTTTTATTGTTAAATCGGAATAACTAATGAAATGTATTACATCCCATAACAATATTATTTACAAACAGTTAGTCAGACTGGAAGAATCATCTAAGAAGCGCAGAGTGAGCGGGTTAACGCTACTTGATGGGATACATCTGGTAAACTCTTATTATGAGAGAGTTGGCTCGCCAAAATGTTTGTTTATAAACGAATCAGGCCACAAAAATAAAGAAATAATAAGATTGTTAAATTTAGAAAAGAGTAGGGTAGTAAAAATTTATGTTTTAAGTAATAACTTGTTTAGTAATATTTCACCTGTCAAGACACCTACTGGAATTATTGCACTAGTAACCAAACCTACTCAAAAAGATATTGCTGTTAGCAAAAATGAGAATTTTTGTGCTTTACTTGAATCAATTCAGGATCCTGGCAATCTTGGATCAATACTTCGTTCAGCCGCAGGCGCAGGTGTTTGTGATATATATATGTCTGAAGACTGTACTGATGCATGGTCACCAAAAACACTACGTGCTGCTATGGGTGCACACTTTTTATTACATATTCATGAAAAATCTAACCTGATAGAAATTGCCCAAAAATTTAAAGGAAAGGTTATTGCAACTTCACCAAGATCTGAAAAGAGTTTATATAGTTTATCTTTAAAGGGACCAGTAGCTTTCGTATTCGGTAACGAAGGAGCAGGCTTATCAGAGACAATGTATAAGGCTTCCAATGAAAAAATTACTATTCCAATGCCTGGTAAGGCAGAATCACTGAATGTTGCTTCAACTGCTGCTGTTTGTTTCTTTGAAAAAGTGCGACAACTCCAATAATTAAGATTTAATAGCCTTATATAAGGCTTAAATAGTGAGTTATAGAGTATTACTAATTTTAACTATGTGTATTAAAGATAATGATTTCATGAATGAAGCGATTGATCTTGCGAAACATGCAAGAGAAAAGGGTGAAGTACCTGTAGGAGCGGTTGTAGTAAAAAAAAACATAGTTATTGGGCGTGGTTATAATTGCCCTATAACTACTGATGATCCTACTGCCCATGCAGAGATAATAGCGTTACGTGATGCAGCACATTATCTTGGTAACTATCGCTTATCAGAATGTAGTCTTTATGTAACTTTAGAACCATGTGTAATGTGTATGGGAGCAATCTTTCATGCTCGTGTTTCTCGAGTGGTCTATGGAGCTAAAGATTTTAAAACCGGAGCATGTGGTAGCGTTATAAATTTAACGATAGAAAGACGGTTAAATCATCATACTCAAGTAATAGGAAAGATCTTAGAAAACAAATGTAGTTCTTTATTAAAAGAGTTTTTTATTGAAAAACGAAATTTAACTAAAAAGAATATTTATGAGAATTGAAGTTAGAATAGACTTACAGCGTCTTGATATAATTGATAATAATCAAGAAATAGTTAGATCTTTTCAAATTTCTTCTGCAAAAAATGGAGCAGGGCAAGATCAGGGAAGCTTCTGTACTCCACTAGGAAAACATGTAATCCGCGCTAAAATTGGTGAGAGTCAACCTATTAACACTGTTTTTATTAGGCGCAGACCTACTGGAGAAATATATTCCCCTAGTCTAGGTAAGAAATACCCAAACCGTGACTGGATCTTAACAAGGATATTGTGGCTTTCTGGCTGTGAGCCAGGCTTTAATCGTTTAGGAACAGTTGATACAATGCGTCGTTATATATATATTCATGGTAGTCCAGACAGTATAGATATTGGAAAACCTGGCTCTATAGGTTGCATTAGAATGCTAAATACTGATCTACTGGAGCTATTTGATTTAGCAGATGTTGGAACAGAGGTTAATATTAAACCTAATTAATGCATGTAAATTTACTTGTTTGAGATAAAAAACTCCTACTTGAGATAAAAGATTCCTATCTTGTCAAGTTTGTTCCCCCACCTTTTTTGAGTTATCATAACTGTCCATGACCAAATATGTATTTGTGACTGGCGGTGTCGTGTCATCCCTTGGTAAGGGTATTGCTGCCGCCTCCCTTGCAGCCCTCCTTGAATCCCGCGGTATCAAAGTAACCATGCTTAAACTGGATCCCTATATTAATGTGGATCCAGGCACTATGAACCCTTTTCAGCACGGAGAAGTATTTGTTACAGAAGACGGAGCTGAAACTGATCTAGATTTGGGCCATTACGAACGTTTTATCAGTGCCAAAATGAGTAAACTTAATAACTTTACAACTGGCCAAATTTATGAAAGCGTAATAAAAAAAGAACGACGTGGAGACTATCTTGGTGGGACTGTACAAGTTATTCCACATATCACAGATGAAATCAAACTACATATAAAATCTGGTGCAGGCGACTCTCAGGTGGCAATAGTTGAGATTGGTGGTACAGCTGGTGATATTGAATCTTTGCCATTTTTAGAAGCAATCAGACAAATGGCTATCCAGAATCCCTATGAAGATACCTGTTTTATTCATCTAACATTATTACCCTATATTGCTTCTGCTGGAGAACTTAAAACTAAGCCTACACAACATTCTGTAAAAGAAATGCGTGAAATTGGTATACAGCCAGACGTACTACTATGCCGCGCTGATCGTCAATTACCAACGGATGAACGCAGGAAAATTGCATTATTTACTAATGTGCGAGAAGAAGCTGTAATTTCAGCAATTGACGTAGACAGTATCTATAAAATTCCCGCACTGCTACATGAGCAAATGTTAGATGAGATAGTGTGTCATAAGCTTAATATTCTTGCGAAGCCGGCAGACCTAAGTGTTTGGAATAAGCTTGTCAGCGCATTAGAACACCCAAAGCAATCAGTTAATATTGCACTTGTAGGAAAATATGTGGATTTAACTGAATCATATAAGTCTCTATCGGAGGCCTTGATCCATGCAGGTATTCATACACACTGCAAAATTAATATCAACTATGTGGATTCAGAAAATATTGAGAAAGAGGGAACTAATTGCCTCATAGGTACTGATGCAATTTTAGTCCCGGGTGGATTTGGTAAAAGAGGCGTAGAAGGCAAAATTATGGCTATACGATATGCACGTGAGAACCTTATTCCCTATCTTGGTATTTGCCTTGGCATGCAACTAGCAGTAGTAGAATTTGCTCGTAATAAAGCGGGCATGAACGATGCACATAGTACTGAATTTAACCCTGGCACACCCGATCCTGTTATTGGGTTAATTACTGAATGGAAGACTAGAGAAGGTCAGATTAATACACGTAACGCTCAATCAGACCTTGGTGGAAGTATGCGGTTGGGAGGGCAGGAGTGTTTCCTTAAGGAAAATTCTTCGTCAAGGAAAATTTATGACAATGAAAAGATCACTGAAAGGCATCGCCATCGTTATGAAGTAAATAGTCAATATATTCCTCAGTTAGAAAAAGCAGGACTCCATGCCAGCGGCCTGTCAGCAGAAGACTCCCTCTGTGAAATGATTGAACTACCTAATAATGAACATCCTTGGTTTATAGGATGTCAGTTTCATCCCGAATTTACCTCAACACCCAGAACAGGACACCCCTTGTTTAAATCCTTTATACAAGCAGCAATTGCTACTTCAAATAAACACGATACGTCTGAAACAACAGGCCCTGGCAAAAAGAAAAATATAACTTTAGTACCTAATTTATGATGAGATTCTCCCGTTTTAGAGAGCTACTTTTACAAATTACTTAGCAACTAGGAAAAATAATATGAGTGCAATTGTAGATGTTTTTGCCAGAGAAATTTTGGATTCGCGTGGTAATCCAACTGTAGAAGCTGAGGTTATACTTGAATCAGGTGTACAGGGACGTGCGGCAGTACCTTCTGGTGCATCTGTTGGCACTAAAGAAGCTGTTGAATTACGAGATAACGATTCTCAACGTTATTTTGGAAAAGGTGTCCTTAAAGCTGTTGAGAATATAAATAGTGAAATTTCAGAGGCCCTTATGGGTCTAGATGCAATAGAACAAAATTTTATAGACCAGACTCTTATTGATCTTGATGGTACTGATAATAAATCTAGGCTTGGCGCTAACGCAATACTGGCGGTTTCGCTTGCAGTAGCAAAAGCTGCAGCGGAGGATTCAAATATTCCTTTATATCGCTATTTAGGTGGGTCAGGACCAATGTCTATGCCGGTACCAATGATGAATGTTATCAATGGCGGGGTACACGCCAATAATAATATTGATTTACAAGAGTTCATGATTGTTCCACTAGGTGCACAAAGTTTTCGTGAGGCGCTGCGTTATGGAACAGAAATATTTCATACGTTAAAAAAAATGCTTCATGAAAAAAATATGACTACTACAGTAGGCGATGAAGGTGGATATGCTCCTAATCTTAATAACAATGAAGCAGCACTACAGCTAATCGTAGAAGCTATCGAACAGGCTGGATTTATACCAGGGTCTGATGTTGCTATAGCACTTGATTTTGCTAGTTCAGAATTATTTAAAGAAGGAAAATATCACTTGGCCTCTGATAATCTGAACTTGAATTCAGAGCAACTGGTTGATTATATTTCTACCTGGGTAGAAAAATATCCTATTATTAGTATCGAAGATGGCATGAGTGAACATGACTGGGACGGATGGAAACTGCTAACCAACAAAATTGGAAAATCTGTACAATTGGTAGGTGATGATATATTTGTGACGAATCCAAGTATTCTTAAAGAAGGTATTGCACAAGAAGTTGCCAATTCTATTCTTATTAAGATTAATCAGATTGGCTCTCTTACCGAAACTT
>Ga0265309_10001463_pt1 | contig 10369 bp, 8 predicted proteins | sample Helome_FD_192492 | JGI IMG/M metagenome (GOLD analysis project Ga0265309, IMG submission 192492) | Marine sediment microbial communities from subtidal zone of North Sea - Hel_20160524 (Illumina Assembly) | ecosystem: Environmental > Aquatic > Marine > Subtidal zone > Sediment ...
ACTTCAAACGATAATTGGGCTTCCGATATGGGGTCGCTTATCGCCTCTGACTCATCGAATTTGAATGTCAGTTTTCCCGATAACGGACGCTGATATGCACTACCTGGGCTTCTGAGTTCGGCCAACAGCGGACACTGGTATCTGTAAAATAAATGTACCCTTTTTGATCATTTAGTCTTGTTTGTTTTCACTCGCTGTACGCAACATATCGGCAATCTCCGTATAGTTACGGGTTGTTGCATGGGCCAACGGAGTAACATTGTCTCCATCAGCTATATTTATATCGGCCCCAGCCTCGATCAGCAGTCGTATAATCTCGACATAAGTCGGCCCGCCATCGCCAAGAATGATGGCCTCCAGTAGGGCGGTCCAACCCAGATAGTTGATATGATCAATGTCTATTTCGGTTTTGAGCAGCTCCTGTACAGTTTCAATGTGACCGTGGTGGGCTGCTGGGATCAAAGCGGTACCGCCATATCGATTGACACTGGAGAGATCCGCACCATGGGCGAGCGCCATTCGCAGGATTTCAAGCCGGCCTTCGGCACCTGCGTAGAGATAAGGCGAATCGGTAATATTATCCATCGCGTTCACATTGGCACCCGTGTCGATCAAAATGCGTGCAACATCGATGGCATTGTGATGGGTGGCGAGTAACAATGCGCTGCGACCATTAGCATCACGAGATTCGATATCAACCCCCTGTGCCAGCAACTCTTGAACAGTAACCGAATCATTCTCCACGGCTGCATTCAAAAATTTAGCCTGTAAGGAGGCGGCCGCTTGATCAGCCTGCGAAGGACTCATTGGTGTCACTGCCAAACAAAGAAAGAGGCTAAACAACAGCAGTAGTCGTCCGTCCCTACAAAAGGCGTCACCCTGTAACATGCAATCAATTTCAACCCGCCAGGCGGCGGACTCCCAATTATCAGGTTGATTACTTAGTCAGCCGCAAAGCAATAGAACTTTCCAGCACCGCCGGTTTTCGTCAGCGCCTCCTGGCTACAACCACGAGAAGCATGGGCGGAGCTCCATGAAGGATTGCCACCCCCATGACGATCATGATGACCTACCTGCGCACTGCCTTCGCTGCTGCTAGTCCAGTTGTTGCAAGTGTGATCCTTATCATCCGGAAAGTAAGGGGTGCCATCGTCCTGAGACCCAGTCAGGATGTCGTGCTCATTGGGTTTATCATAACGGCCCTTAATGCGATTTCCGGCCTCGTCGAGCGCTGTCTCGAGCGTGATGGTTTTATTGTAAAGATGTAGGTCGGTCGGGTTGGTAGCGATCAAAATGCCACGCGCATTGTACCAGGGGCCATTGCCAATGCGGTTTCTGGCGAAGACGCCACGTTTGTTCGGTTCCTCGGTGCTCAAGTAAGCCTTCCAGTCGCGATTGCCTGCACCCACCGCTGAAGCCAGTTTTTTGCAGTGCGCATCAGCACCTTTCAGGCCACCCAAATCACCACCATTTCCCATACCAACACTAGTGACGAAAAAACCCATTGGCCTATCATCGGCGTGCGTTAAGAAAGAAGTAAATAATGTTGTTATGGCAAATGCCACAACACTAATCTTTTTATTCATGATCTTATCTCCATTTTATAAATAAATTGGCGGGACCGATTCGAGATGGCACTTAGTCAGCCCGGATGTGCAAGCTAGCTCAGCGAGCGAGGTTTAAAATATGCCTTCTACTCCATCAGGTCAAGATTGGTGGTAATAGCAAGGGGTTGAGGGATTGTCGCTATTCGGTCGGTAAACCGTATATCTTTTGCGGTAAATTTCGTAAGTCAGGAATTAAATCTAGAGACTGGATAGCAAGAGCTCTGCCTCCAATAGCAGACGCTGAAATGGGCTACCTGGGCTTCTGAGTTCGGCCAGGAACTGACGCTCAATATTATTACTCAGTAACCGAAACTAAACCCAAATCTCTCTCACATTGACCGGGGCGCCAATCTTCAAGCATTTTTTCTGCATCTAGTCGCTCCTCCGAAGTTAAGTAATTTAAATATGTTTGCCTTGAAGACAAATCTACACCCGATAGCGCATACCAAACATAAGCAAGTCTGAAATCACGTTCAACAATTCCCTCTTTTATCCAGGGATATCCGCCGTATTCATATATCTGTTTCAAAATTATTCTTGCTTCTTGGTCACCTGAATCAGCTGATTTGCAAAGCCATATAAGCGCTGCCTCAGGCTGTTCCTTACTAAGATTTTTAAATAGGGCTAACTGTGCATCGGTATTTCCGAGTTCCGCTTGCTCAAGTAGTTCAATTTTCTCCTGCTCTTCCCACCTTTTTGAAATTTCTATCCATTTTGGATCAAAATCCGTTGCCATCCGAAGGTTCGTTATTTCTTCCTTGTTCCAAAATACCTCCCGGCAGTTAGATTTTAAATCAATACTTTGCGTACTCGTATAGAACACGAAACCCGCTTGCATTTGTTTTGATTTGACTTGGTAGTCTCTAACAAAATTATCAGAATCAAGCTCGAATCTTAGGCAATGTATAACGTTTTCCCATTCGGTGTCTGCCCAAGCTGGAATATACAAAACCATTAAAAGATTGGTACCGGCAGACGTGGCTGAATAGACCATGAAATGCTTGTCGCCATCGGATAGAAATTCGTCAGGTAAACCTAATTTTCTTACAACACTTTCACTTTCTTGCCCGATAAATGAATCCAATAAATCGGTATTACCGAGTGGGCCTGGTGCTTCGTCTTTTACAGTCAGAACCCAACAGCCGGAAAGAAAACTGGTTAACAAAAGTAGTTTCAGTAATTGTGTAATTCGCATACAGCATTATGTGACCACGAAAGTTATTAATTCATACTGATACACATCAATTTTGCCTTTAGACAGGGGTCTGTTGTGGGTCGGACTCGGAAGCTTGTAATTACTTTCTGAGGGTCTGCTTTGGAGAAAACGAACTCTCATAAAGGCCTGGTGGGTGACGATCTTCGGCCAGTAACTAACAATACTACCACCTGGAATTTCTGCCTTCGTTGTGGTCTCTGTCAGGGAAAAGAATGGTTATGAGGGAACAAACTTTGGTGTTTAGTTGCAACTACTCAATCCATTTATCCAGCTGGTCAGCAAGTTAATTCCACCAGTATCCACCAGGTTGGAACCCAGTGGTGGCATACCGTGACTGTCGCGGCGATTAGCCCGTGCAACGATTAAGGAGCGTGCTGCATCACCGGGCGCGATAAGACGGGCCGAGGCGATTCCAAGATCGCCCTCCTGTGGTGCTGCGTCGCAAGCGTTTGTATTTGCAAGTGAGATAGTATAGCGGAGGTCCATCGTAGAGGGTGTCGGCCCACCTGGTCGATGGCATTGCGAGCAATTCGTATGCAGGTAAGCACGTGCGCGGTCGGAAACATTGGCACCAGAATCGATAGGATCAGTCAACATCGGAAGACTCGAGGCCGGCCCGGGTAACGGCGAGGTGAACATCATGACATGGTCGATAGTCTCCAATTGATTGGCCGTTCGCGAGGTAGAAGGATAGGTAAAGCCCTTGTTGAGCTGAGATGTTTCCGGCCCGAGCGCAAAGTTTGCAGCACTGGTGTGACACTCCATGCATTGACTCCCGGATGGATAAGTCCAAAACTGGCCATTAGTGAAAACGGTTTTGCCACCCTTTACACGAGTGGCTTCGGTTTGCAGCGCATTCCATTCGTAGGTGTAACCCGCCCAGACTCCATCAGGATGCCGCATCAAGTGACGCGTCTCGACCAGGTTGCCATTAAGGCGGAAGTTTTTAACAATTACGCTGCCGTTTGGAAATTCCCAGTCGTCTTCTGCATTTCGGGTTATTGTAGTGCCGTTGGGCAAGCCAATGTAGCGATCCTTTTGTGCGCCGTCGGACCAGAATGGCGCGTTGATATCGTAAGGCAATAAACCCGTGTAAGGCCGGGTAATATCAGCCGGGTCGGTGCAACCGGTAGCTGAAAGCAGAGTCGGTATCGTGTCGGCTGTTGGAGGCCCGGCTGGCACCAGCTTGCGCAAGCGGCTATTGTTGATATCGGTAAAATAAAGCTCGCCATATTGATCTACACCAAACGAAGTCGGGCCGGAATTCGTATTGATTAGCTGGTCATTCGTAAATCCACCCAGCCCGTCTGATTGTAACGCCCAGAAACGACCTGATCCGTAATCAGCGAACACGTAGCGGCCAATCAGTCCCGGAATCGCTGAGCCGCGATACACGTAGCCTCCTGTAATCGAATTGCCCTGACTGTGGGGATACTCGGAAACCGGGTCGATCAAGCCAGTGCCACATCCTGCTGGATTGTAATTATGGGCCCCTTCGCGACAGCGCCAGCCGTAATTACCGCCGCGTTCGATGACGTCCACTTCTTCATAGCTGCCCTGACCTACATCCGCGAGCCAGAGCCCGCCGGTAGCTGAATCAAAGCTCCAGCGCCACGGATTGCGCAAGCCCCAGGCGTAAATCTCGGGACAGGCGGCTGCATTTGCTCCGGATCCGCACTTTGCGTTACCGGCAAATGGATTGTCAACGGGAATAGCGTAGGGATTAGCGGGGTAAGATACTCCGGGTCCCAGCACATCGATGCGTAACATCGAGCCGAGCAAGCGAGTCGTGTCCTGTGCCCGGTCGTTCGGATCGCCACCGCTACCGCCATCTCCCAGACCAATATACAGGTTACCGTCCAGACCGAACGCGATATCCCCACCGTTATGATTGTCAAAGTCCTGATCGACTCTCAGTATTACCTGTTCCACGGTCCCGCCACCGGGATTGGTGACATTGTCCAGAATGAAGCGGGAAACGACTGAGCGCATCGCGGGACTGCTATGGTCAATCGTGTACGAGAGGAAGATTTCGGGAGTATTGGGGTAATCAGGGTGAAATGCCATGCCTAGCAAACCGCCTTCTGATGCAGTGCGCACAATCCCGGAAAGATCCAGGTAGGTCGAAGTCGTGGTCGCATTATCGGGATCAAAAGTTACCAACTGGCCCGATTTTCTCAGTATGAACCAGCGAGGATCGACACCAGGTTCCAGCAGCATTTTGGTCGGCTGTGAGATATTGGGCAGGCCGGGGAACGGATCGATTACAGCAACAGTTGAATCTTCATTGGGTCGAGTCGGGGCAATGCAGGTTTGATTATCCGGACGATTGTCGAGGCCGGGCAAGCTTGAAAAATCATCAGTGGTAATAATGCCGGTAGCATTGGCTTGAGAAATTGTGGCATTAACAGGTGCCGACAAGGTCACAACTAGAGTTTCATTTGCTTCAATCTCAGTGTCGCCCTCTATTATGACGTTTATCGTTTGATCAATGGTGCCGGCAGAAAACTGCAATGAACCATTGGTTGCCTGGTAATCGACCCCGGCTGTGGCTGAGCCATCCGACGTCGCATAGTCAACACTGACAATTGAACTGGAGCTGTCCGACAACGACGCGGTAAACACCATTGTTACTGTGCCCGAGTCTCCTTCCGAGATACTGACGTTATGAATTGAAATCGAGGGCAACATCGGGGAGACCGCATCCTGCTCCGAGCTGCCACTCCCACCACAGGCACTCAGCAGCAGGCTAAAGGAGAAAATAAATGCGAAGTACTCTCGCATGCGGTTGCACCCTCATAAATGATTATTCCGAATCTGCTTTGGTCTGGCCATTCTACTTAAGTGGCTAGGGGGCTTTTGTTTCGGATAACGTATTGTGGGCTAAAATCGTATTTAACGCTGCGAACTAAGTTACAGGGAAAGTCACTATAAACAGACGTATGGCGGCAATTACTAATACATTTTCTACCTGGGTATCGATTATCCAACCTTTTGGCGCCACATAATGATACTTCTTTATAATTAGTTGCTAAAAGCAACTAAATTACTATGGTATGCGAATCTCTTCAAATAACGTCAGGCAGGAGGTTCGGAAATGAAAACGATTATAAAAGGGCTGCTGGTATTGCTAGGGCTAACGAATTCGATGGTCAGTGCTGATGCGCTGCGCGAAGCAGATGATATCTACATCGGATTTCAGATGACGACTTCACTCGATTCGATATCAAGGGGACTATTCTCAGGTCACCATCAGTATAACTACCTCTTTGTCCAGCAAAGGAATGGCATCAAGGACGGAATAGTACTTACCCAGGATAACTATGGTAATCGAACCCTGAACTATCTGAGACCATCTGATAACTTCGATATTGGACGGAGCAGGGTTGTGGAATATGCGGTACCTATTATGCAGCTCGAAGCACAGGATAGTCCCAATACTGAGCCATCCACTACCGGGAGATCCAATACTAGTGTTTCAACAGCTATTGCAGTAGCGGGGTTGGTGGCTCTCGTGGCACTCCCCATAATGATCAAGAATGATCTCGAAAAGGACTGGGAACCGGATGATTGAGCTTCTAATTGGGGTCAGATCACAATTTTCGCTAGTAATAGGAATAATTGTAATCTGACCCCGATAAGATTTCCCGGTTAGTGCGTCATCGCAACCGCATCGGCATAGCTCGACCGCTCAGCGACGTGATCGAAGCCGATTGCCCCCAGTTCGTCCAGCAGCAAAGCAAGGATATCGACGCGTTCCATTTTAACCGCAGCATCGACTAACAGCTGGAAGAACAGGTCCCGTTGTGCGTGGCTGCCACCCATTTGCCATAAATTTCGCCTGGCTGGCATCATGATATCGATCACCCGCTGGTAATTCTGTTTGCGATGTGCGATCGCCGCTTCGCTTGCAGGCAGCACCGCTATGGCGTATCTCGGTCCGAGGGAACCGGTGTCGTCAGCGACGAAGGCCTTCATCATCTTGACCATTTCGTCGGCTTCCTGGTAACGCCCGGCCGCGGCCAGGGCCAGGGCGCTATGGGCACTGGTAAACGGGCTTGCATGGTTGCCGACCCGGGTCTGCGCGAGATCGCCGATCGGTTGCCAGCGGTCGGCGATATCCACTCCGCGCAACTCGAGCCTTTGTAGCAACGCGGTATCGTTCTGGATGTCGACATAGTAATCGGGAATAGCCTGCATTAGCGGTGAGTCGAGATCGCGCAGCCGATGATCGTACAGGTCAAGGGCGGCATCATAGTCGCCATGCTCGGTGTGAAACAGCGCCAGATGCCACCACAGGTGGTGAACGATGTGATTTGCCGCTGACCAGTTGACGGATAATTCGGACAACCAGGCGACACCGTCGAGCAGGCGGCCCTGCATGACCTGAACATGAGCTAACGCGTGGGCGCCCCAGCAATCTGCAGGATTACGTTCTACCGCTTCACGAGCGCATTTCTCGGCCAGTGCGTAGTCGCCATTTTCTTCCAGACCGAAGGCGCGGATGGAGAGATAGGAAGAATATCCAGGCACATCGGGGGTCCAGCTCGATGCGGCGCGTTCTGAAATATCCCGCATCCACGCAACCTCGCCGATCCAGAACAGCTCGGACTGGGCGATTCTTAGCGCGAACAGGTCGAGCGGATAGTCAATCGCAATCTGTTCGTAATGTGTCACCGCAGCGGTGACGTGGTCGACCAGGGCCGCTTCCAGGGCAGCCATGTAGTGGCTTTCACGTTCAGAGGTGGGTGCAGGGCTAGTTTTCGCCGCCTCCAGTTCGCTGCGGGCCAACGGGTAGAGTTCCGGCTTTTTCAACCCTGCGATCAGGCTACCCTTGATCAGGTGTGGCAGTGCAAACTGCGGATCGGCGTCTATTGCCGCATCCAGCTGCGCCATGGCATCGGTGCGAAATCCGACATAGGCGTCAAAGGCTCGATCAAGTGCTTCGACCGCGAGCGGATTACTGGTTGTAACCGGGTAGCCCCACTGATCCTTCTGCATTTTATCCGCCCTGCTATCTTTTCGATCGATCTATCATCCGCCTAAATCGCGCACTCGTCCAATTTTGCAGCGTGGTTCAGAGTCGAATAAAACGAGCCGTCAGCGAATATTTGTATAACAGCAGCAGGAAAAGTCTCAAGGAGACCAGCTGGTATACATCGATCGTGTAGCGTAGCCACGGGGTTCGATTTTCAGGTTGATTCCACAGGTAGGATGACACGAATCTGCCCGGCTCTCTGGTCGCAATCGACGCCATGGCATTGCGGTATTCGGTGCTGGCGTCAGGGTGCGATTTGAGGCCCTCGGTAATAAACCCGAGGTATTCTGTGGTGGGTTTCAGATCCGGGGTGGAGCGGTTGGTCTGATAAAAATACAGTGTCTCCCCGTCTTGCTCGACAACAGTGCGCCGGTACCTGTTGACAACCGGAACGACTTCGTAAAAATCCATGCGCGCGGCATCCCTGCCGGAGAGCGTGTAAAGAAATCCATGCACTGACTCACCAGGTGCAGGTTCGGCCGACGCGTAGCCGCAACCAGCCCATGGCGCCGGATGATCAAAGCGCAGACCATGGTCCCTGAGCGTGAAATGCCTGGCTGCAAACGGGGTGATCCGACGTTGTTTTAATATGGCGTCGCTGAGGTTGGCACCAAAGGCCAGATATTGAACCTGTTCGGGTCCATGGCCGAACAGGCGCTTGATATTACAGACTTCAAACAGAAGCCTCCAAAAAAGGTAACGAATCATGTTGTGCCAAACCTATCGGTAATTGCGGCAAAAATACTCAATCATGTTACCGGGGTCAATTGCCGTTTTGAAAGCCTCTTGTTGCGGTACCGGATGTGCAGCTAAAAATGCGGGTCAGATCTCAATTGTTTCTAATATTAGAAACAATTGAGATCTGACCCCCTTTAATTGTTGTCGCATTTCGCTTAGCTTCCTACTGCGGCTTCGGCGAAGTGGCAGGCGACCAGGCGCTCGAATTTTGTTTCCAGCGGGGGTGCGGTGCTGCTACAGATATCCTGCACAAAACGGCAGCGGGTATGGAACGGGCAGCCCGGTGGTGGATTGAGCGGGGACGGTAGCTCGCCGGTCAGTTTGACGCGTTCGCGGCGTAACTTGGGATCTACCGCGGGTGTTGCCCCCAGCAGTGCCTGCGTATAGGGGTGGGCCGGATTGGCAAAAATAGTTTTCGCCTCGCCCTGTTCAACCACCTTGCCGAGGTACATGACCATGATCTGGTCGGCAATACGGCGCACCACGCTGAGGTCATGTGAGATGAACACCAGCGCCAGGTTCATTTCTTCCTGTAAATCCATCAGAATATTGAGCACCTGCGCCTGTATCGATATATCCAGTGCCGATACCGGCTCATCCGCGATCAGAACCTTTGGCTTCAGCATCAGGGCGCGTGCGATGGCGATACGCTGGCGTTGCCCACCGGAAAACATGTGCGGGTAACGATCATAATGTTCCGGCCGCAAGCCCACTTTATCCAGCATGGTCTCGGCCAGCCGGCGGCGATCCGCGGCGGAAACGTTTTGATTGATGATGACCGGTTCCTCGAGGATCACGCCCACCTTTTTGCGCGGGTTGAGTGAGCCATAGGGGTTTTGAAATATGATCTGCACATCCTGTCGCAGTCGCGGAATTTCAGCACCGCCATGCGCGTGAGGGTCTGCTCCACTGATAAAAATATTACCCTCGGTCGGTTTCTCGATCATCGTGGCGAGCCTTGCCAGCGTGGATTTGCCACAACCGGATTCGCCGACGATTGCCAGGGTTTTGCCTGACTCCAGCGAAAAGCTCGCACCATCCACTGCCTTGAGAATGGTTGGTTTTGCAAAAAAACCTTCGCCCTTGACCTCGTAGTAACGTTTCAGGCCATGCCCTTCAATTGCCGCGGTCATGTCGCCTGGCCCTCGAGATCAACCGGATGAAAACAGCGCAAGGTAGTATCGCCCAGGCTTTGCAGTGGTGGAACGCTTGCCCTGCAGTCATCCTGTGCATATTCGCAGCGTGGTGAAAACAGGCAACCGTTCGGCCGGTCACCGGCGCCGGGCACGATGCCTTCGATGGTCGGTAGCCGATCCAGATCCAGCGATCGCTCCGGCAACGCGTCGAGCAGGGCATGGGTGTAAGGGTGATGCGGTGTTGCAAACAGGCCTTTGACTTCCTGCTGTTCTACCTGTTGACCGGCATACATGACGACGACCTGTTTGGCGGTTTCGGCGACCACGCCCATGTCGTGCGTGATCAATACCAGTGCCATGCCTTTTTCATTTTGCAGGTTAACCAGCAGGTCGATAATTTGCGCCTGAATGGTGACATCGAGCGCGGTGGTGGGCTCGTCCGCAATGAGTAATTTCGGGTTACAGGCAATGGCCATGGCGATCATGACGCGCTGGCTCATGCCACCTGATAACTGGTGCGGAAAAGCTTTCAAGCGTTCTTCGGGGGCCGGGATTCCGACCAGGTCGAGCAGTTCGATGGCGCGTTTTTTGCGCGCTTTGCGATCGAGGCCAAGATGCTCTTGCAGGGTTTCAC
>Ga0265309_10001467_pt1 | contig 10361 bp, 8 predicted proteins | sample Helome_FD_192492 | JGI IMG/M metagenome (GOLD analysis project Ga0265309, IMG submission 192492) | Marine sediment microbial communities from subtidal zone of North Sea - Hel_20160524 (Illumina Assembly) | ecosystem: Environmental > Aquatic > Marine > Subtidal zone > Sediment ...
GGCCGCTGAGCAAAACTGGCAATCGTTTTCAGACAATTCCGCCACCTCCCTGGGGGCCCTGGGCGAAAAATTGCAGCTGGCACTGGATAAAAAAAAGAGCACCCAATAGGCTTAAAGGTGACAATCCGAAAACAATCCTCGTTCCATCGTCTGATTTGAGTGCAGGCCCTGATCAACCCAACACCCGGGAACCCTTTCTTCCTCCCATGCAATGCGACACGGTTGCTGCCCAATTTATTACAGGCAAAATTAAGGGCTACCACCCACCAGGAACAGCAGCCGATTATAAAATTGAAGGACAAGTGCTATGCTAAAAATAAAAACTTCAAGCAGGCCTTGCAGTACACGCTTGATTCACTCGGGTTGCGTGCTTACATTGCGTTATTAATTTCACTCGGACAGGGTCCAATTAACGCTGCCTTTTTTGTAAGGATAAATTCATGCCCGTAGTCGAGGCCAAAAACATAACCAAAACCTACACCATCGCTGACCGGGAAATCCGCGTATTGGACAATGTGTCACTTTCGGTGGCCGAAGGTGAATTTTTAGTTGTCGAGGGCAGCAGCGGCAGCGGCAAGACTACTCTGCTGAGTTTGTTGTCGGGGCTGGACAAACCATCGTCCGGCAGAGTGTTGCTGGAAGAAAAGGATATCACCGATAACAGCGAGGATGATCTGGCGCCACTGCGCAATGAAATCATCGGTTTCGTCTTCCAGTCCTTTCATCTGGTGCCGTCTTTGACCGCCCTGGAAAATGTCATGTTCCCGGCCGAGATTAAAAGAGATCCCCGGGCCCATGATAAGGCTGCAGAATTGCTGAAGCGCGTCGGTATGCAAAAACGCAGTAGCAATTATCCGCACCAGCTGTCAGGGGGTGAAATGCAGCGGGTGGCCATGTGCCGGGCTGTTATTAACGATCCTAAAATCATTTTTGCCGATGAGCCCACCGGGAATCTGGATTCTGAAAACGGCAAGGCGGTTCTGGAGCTACTGCTGGAGTTTCAAAAAGAACGCCGGACCACGCTGGTTCTGGTGACCCACAGCGCCGAAATCGCCCGTATCGCCGATCGAATGATTGTTCTAAAAGACGGGCGAATCATTTAGACCGAAGCGTCCCGGAAATGATAGTTAGAGTCAATGATCTTGTTATTAATAGGCTCCATAATTACGCCCTGCTGGTGTCAGGTCTCAGGGACTAAACTGAACCATGAACTCAGTAGGGCGGGCTTCTGTGCCCGCCGGTTTTAGATCATCGTGCTGCATAGAATTAGGTCGGCACACAGGCCAACCCAACTGATCCGTGTCGTTCCTGACACCTGAAACCTGACACCGGGAACCTTAATATGGCGTGATGGCAGCTTGAAAGCCTCTATAAGTCGATATGAAATCAGGAATCCTGCATCCACAATTCATCCTCCGTCAGATCGTCCGCTCGCGCCGGCAGGCGATTGTGTTGGTGCTGTGTGTGGCGCTTTCCATTGTCACCCTCATCTCCCTAAACGGTTTTTCCGCCAGTGTTAATACTTCCCTGCTCAAGGACGCGAAAAGCCTGCAGGCCGCCGATATCATTATTCAATCATATCAAGAGATAAGCCCGGCGACGATGAACATAATCCGACAGCTTGAGGATCAAAATCAAATTATCAGCAATCGTGTATGGGAATTTTATTCGGTGGTTCGCAGTCAGAAAAGCCAGGACTCGTTGCTGGCCAAGTTGAAAATTGTGCAACCTGGATATCCATTTTACGGCCAGGTGGTGCTGAAGTCCGGCCGTATATTTGAAAGCGTTCTTACCCCGGGTGTTATTATCGTAGCCCAGCACCTCCTTGACCGACTCGGTCTGATGGTAGGAGATTCACTAAACGTTGGCAGTACCACTTTGACAATTAAAGATGTTGTTCTACAGGAACCGGACCAGCCGCTTAATTTATTCTTTCTGGGCCCCCGAATTTTTATAGCAGCCGAAGATATCGACCGTTTGGATTTGGTTAAAAAAGGCAGCCGGATCCGTCACCTCTATCTACTCAAGGTCCTGGATGAAGCCAAGATCCGGTCGATTGCCGACCGAATTAGAAAGGTAGCCGCTGCAGATCAAGAAAGTGTCGATACCTACCGAACGGCACGATCAAGGATCAAGCGCTTTTTTGATAATCTCTTCTTCGACCTGAGTCTTATCTGCATTTTCACGCTCATGCTGGCCGGCATCGGTATCCAAAGTGCCCTGACCGCCTTTTTAAAGGAGAAGGAAAGCACCATCGCCATCATGAAAACAGTGGGAGCAGAAAGTAATTTTGTTACCCGCCATTATATCGTTATTCTGACTATCATGGGTCTGGCGGGAACCCTGCTCGGCCTCCTGTCCGGGCTTATTCTGCAAAATGTATTAGATGTTCTTTTCGATGATTTCGTACCTGAAAACGTAACCCTGCAAATCTCCTGGCGTGCCGTCCTGGAGGGACTTTGCCTGGGGGTCTTTGTCGTCGGTCTGTTTTCCTTTATTCCGCTGCATCGATTAAAAGACATCAAACCGGTCATTATATTTCGCAAAGAGCGGATTAAATCCAAAGCGGGATTGCCCGTTTATCTGAGTGTCGTATTTATTTTGGCTTTTTTTCTGCTACTGGTGTTCTGGCAGGTAAACGAACTCAAAGCAGCGCTTTATTTTGTTGGCGGCGTCATATTGTTGATTTTTATTGCCACTGTTTTGACCTGGGCGACCCTGTACCTTTTCAGGCGTGTTCGGGCACGTTCCCTGTTGATCCGGCAGGCAATCAAAGGTTTGTTTCGACCCAAAAACGCCACCCGGCCGATCATAATAACCCTGACAGCGTCGCTGGCGGTGATATTTGCTATTTTTTTAATCGAACAAAACCTGGATGCCAATTTTATTCAGTCATACCCTGAGGAAACCCCGAATGTCTTCTTTCTCGATATTCAACCGTCACAGCTGAAGGAATTTTCAGATGCGCTGGGTATAGAGACAAGATATTATCCCATTATCCGGGCCAGGATATTGTCCCTGAACGGCAAGCAAATTGACCGCAAACTGGAACGACGGCGACGAGGTGACAATCTGGCCCGGACCTTTAACCTCACCTATCGCAATTACCTATTGGAAGATGAAGAAATCATAAAGGGCGATACCCTGTTTCGCGCAGACTGGGGTGATCTTCAGGTTTCTGTTTTGGATACGGTGGTCGAGATCAAGGAACTGAAAATCGGGGATCGCATCACTTTTAAAATTCAGGGGGTGCCCCTGCAAGCCCGAATTTCAAGTATCCGTACCCGCACAAAGGAGTCGTTGCGCCCTTTCTTCTATTTTGTATTTCCTGAAAATACACTGCGGGATGCACCCCAAACCATATTTACGGCTGTCAGGGTACCCAAAACGCAAATTTCAGCCTTGCAAACCAAAATAGTTGAAAAATTTCCAAGCATCAGTGTGATTGATACGACGGAACTACTGACCATTTTCACCGCTGTTGTCAAAAAACTCTCTCTAATCATTCGATTCTTCGCCGGTTTCAGTATAGTGGCCGGTATTTTAATTATTCTCAGCTCGATTTTGGCCACCCGTTACGCCAGAATTCAGGAAGCCGTTTACTATAAGATTCTGGGAGCCCGGAGGAATTTCGTGGTAAAGGTGTTTGCCCTTGAAAATCTTATTTTGGGCTTGACCAGCGCTGTCCTGGCGTTGCTGATCTCCCAGGCAGGCAGCTGGCTGATCTGCTTGAAAGTAATGAATATTTCCTATACCCCGTTTGTCTTTGAAAGTATCATTTTGATTGTCGTAACCGTATTATTGGTGGTAACGGTAGGCTTGTTGCCTTCAATCTCAATTCTGCGCAAAAAACCGGTGATTTTTTTAAGAGAACAAACCCAGGAATAGTGGGATTGCAGATTTGGAATTTGGGATTTCGGATTGAACAGCATTATTGCCTTTCGGTCATTAAAAATGAAAAGACTGATAACCATTGCTACGTTTAGTTTTTTTATAGCGCTGACCTTTCACGGATGCGGAGAGGAACTTGCGCCACCGCCGCCTGAGCCGCAAACGCTTGATTACGAAGGCACGATTGTGGCTGTGGGCGACAGCCTTACCGAAGGTTTGGGAGTTGAGGAAGAATTGGCCTACCCGGCAGTGCTTGCGAAAAAACTGCAAAACCTCGGGTATCCATATCAGGTTGTAAATGCCGGCATCAGTGGGGAAACTTCCAGCGGGACCCTGGGGAGAATAAAATGGATATTAAAATTAAACCCGGATATCGTTATTCTCGTGATTGGTGCCAACGACGGGTTTCGGGGGATTGATCCGGGTTTGATCAAGACCAACATTCACCAAATCGTCAAAGAACTCAAAGATAAAGATTTAATCATCGTATTGGGGGCCATGCAAATCGTCCGAAATCTTGGAAAAGACTATACCACCGCCTTTGCGAATATCTATCCGGAGATTGCCCGATCGGAGAACATCATTTTAACACCATTTTTCTTAAACGGCGTAGCCGCCAATCAGAAACTGAATCAGGCGGATGGCATTCACCCCACCGCCGAAGGATATCAAGTCATTGTCGACAACATCACGCCATCTGTGGTAGAAGCCATCAATACTCACCGTCAAAAATGAATTCAGTATTTACTTCTCCCGCTTGACACCAAGCGCCTTGGTACCTAGCTTAAACGAATTCAGGTAAAAGGAGATTATCATGAAAAGCTTTCTTAAATGGGGTGCAATTATTGTCGGATGCCTTGCAGTGGTCATCATCGCCGCCCTGCTGATCATACCGATGTTTGTAGATGTTCAAAAATACAAACCCGTTCTTGAAAACAAAGTGGTCGAGGCAACCGGGCGCCCATTTTCAGTGGGAAATGATCTTAAACTTTCGCTTTTCCCATGGGCCGGCGTTTCTTTTTCTGACCTGCAGCTGGGCAACCCAGCCGGATTCGCTGAAAAGGAATTTGTCAAAGTCAAATCCTTTGAGGTCAGAGTAAAACTTCTTCCGCTCATTAGCAAAGAGATAGAGGTTAAGCGATTTGTTATGGACGGACCGCAGATCGTGCTGGTAAAAAATAAAAACGGCCGCGGAAACTGGGAGCAGCCCAATCAGCAACAAAAGGGGGCCTCTACCAAAAAGTCCGCTCCTGCTGGTTCTCCTGCCGGCATGGGAGGGTTGCCCATCAGCGCCCTGACCGTGGGCAATTTTTCCATCCAAAACGGGTCAGCCCTGTGGATTGATCACACGACCAATACCCGCAAGGAAGTCAAGGATATCAGCTTGATTTTAAAAGATGTTTCACTGGATCGACCGGTACAGCTTAAATTTTCGGCTGAACTTGATAATAACCCCCTGTCCCTTGAGGGAACCGTCGGACCGGTGGGCAGCGGTATGGGAAAAGGTGCCATACCGTTGGATTTGTCGCTCAAAGCCCTCAAGCAGCTCGCCATGAAGTTGAAGGGAAACCTTGAAAATCCGGCTACCACACCCGGCGTAGACCTCGACATAACCGTGGATACGTTTTCCCCGCGGGAGCTGGTGGCCGCTCTGGGGCAAACCTTTCCGGTTCAAACCACCGATCCCAAGGCCCTGAGCAGTTTAGATTTTAAAGCCCATATAAAAGCAGATGCCAGTCAGGCAACCGTGTCTAAGGGCGTTATGAATCTGGACCAATCCAAATTAAACTTTTCGGCGACCGCGACACAATTCTCCCGGCCGGATCTGAAATTTGACTTAAATCTGGATAAGATAAACCTGGATCGTTATATGCCCCCTAAAAGCGACCCGCCGTCTACTGAAAAAACACGGAGCCCTGCCACAGCTAAAAAGGAAAAGACCGATTACACACCGCTGCGCCGACTGATTCTGGACGGTCTTGTAAGAATTGGACAACTTACGATCAGCAAGGCCAACATTCAGGATGTCTACCTGAAAATCAAAGCCAAAAACGGCATATTCAACCTCGATCCGATGAAACTGAATATGTATCAGGGCAATGCCAACGGCAAGGCATTGCTGAATGTCGCCCAGGATACTCCCACAAGCAGTCTGAATCTGAAAATAAATAATGTCCAGGCGCAACCGCTTCTCAAGGATGTGCTGGAAAAAGAAATTCTGCAGGGCAGTACCCGGGCTGACATCAATTTATCGATGAGCGGTGACGAGCCCGAGCAGATTAAGAAAACCTTAAACGGTGAAGGATTTTTAAAATTCAACGACGGTGCCATCGTCGGCATTGATCTGGCGGCCATGGTGCGCAATGCCGGTTCGGCATTCGGTCTTGCTAAAAAAGGTGGTGAGCGACCGAAAACTGATTTTACCGAACTGGATTTTCCTTATGCGATCAAAAACGGCGCAGTAAACACACCTCAGAGCACCCTCAAATCGCCTTTTATACGGGTTATCGCAACCGGAACGGCGGACCTGGTAAAGGAAACCCTTGATTTTCGCGTGGAACCAAAAGCGGTCGCCTCCATCAAAGGCCAGGGTGATGAGAACCAGCTTAAAGGGGTTATGGTACCGGTGGTGGTGTCCGGTACCTTTGCTTCCCCCAAATTTCGTCCTGATTTAAGTGCGGCAACCAAACAGAAGATTGAAAAGCAGATTCTCGAATCAAAAGAAGCTAAAAAGCTATTGGAGAAAGAGGAAATCAAACCGTATGAGAAGACAGCGAAGGACGCTCTCAAAGGCATTCTGGGCAACTAGCCGTTGAAGTTATTGGTTATACGTTATCGGTTATTTGGTTTATAAATAATGTAGATCGGATCAATGGCCTGGATTATAAATTAGGCTGAGAACTGGAATATATGAGTTGCCTGATAACGAATACCCAATCACGATTAACCTGAACGGGGGCGATTCTGATGAATATATTTTTGAATCCCAAAAAAAGCTTAGCCATACCATTTGTCATTCTGATTATAGCCGGTTGCGCCGGGGTTGGGACCCAGCTGGACCCACCCCGGATTTCGCTGGCCAATATCCAGGTCCAGGAGGTAACCGGCCTTGAAACAGCCTTTCAAATCCAGCTGCGGGTGTTCAATGCCAATGATGTCGATTTAAATGTCAAGGGAATCAAGGCCGAACTTGAAATCAACGAGCAGACCTTTGCCACCGGCGTGTCCAACACCCCTGTCGATATACCATCTTATGGGACCGAACTTGTGACGATTACGGTTTATTCCTCGGTTATTAAAATGTTTAGAAGCGTTTATGGGTTGAAGGATACTGAAGAGCTGAGGTATCGCTTAAACGGCAAGCTCCGGGTGGCCGGAAACAATATGCTGCCGACCACGCTTCCGTTTGAATCCGAGGGCCAGGTGACCCTGAAACCGTTCAAGGATCAACCATGACGGATCCAGCGCCGGACAAAATCTCCTGGATAACCAACCCCGACGCCCGACCATCAGCGCACATAAAAGCGGACATCTCTCATTTTTCTGCTGCCGAAACAAGCTATGTTCGAAATTTTCACCGAACCCTGCCCAATTTTCAACCGACGCCGCTGGCCAAACTCGACAACCTGGCCCGGCATTTAGGTGCTGCCAGTATCCGGGTCAAAGATGAATCCTATCGCTGCGGCCTCAACGCATTCAAGATCTTAGGGGCCTCCTTCGCCCTGTCCGCCCATCTGGCACAGAAATTGAGTCTGTCTCCTAAAAAATTGTCATTTACCGAATTGCAGTCTCCGGAACTAAAACAACGCGTCAAGGATATTACCTGTATAACCGCCACCGACGGCAATCACGGTAAGGCCGTGGCCTGGGCCGCCAAACAGCTGGGGTGCCGTGCGGTAGTCTTGATGCCCCGGGGCACAACATCCGCACGTCTGGAAAGTATTAGAAATCTGGCAGCCGATGCCAGCATAATCGATGGGAATTTTGATGATGCGGTTCAATTGGCTGCCGACCGCGCCCGGCGTAACCGCTGGCTGCTGATCCAGGATACCGCCTGGGTCGGTTATGAAGATATCCCTCTGCAGGTGATGCAGGGTTATCTTACCATGTTTGATGAAGCTGTCGAGCAACTGAGCCCGGAAAGGCCCACCCATGTATTTATCCAGTGCGGTGTAGGATCTTTAGCAGGCAGTCTGCAAGGTTATCTCGTGGAAAAATACGGCGACCAACGACCCCTTTTTACCGTTGTCGAGCCAACCCGGGCGGCCTGTTACTACCAATCCATCAAAGCCATGGATGGCAAGCCCCATAAAGTAGGAGGAGATTTAAACACCATTATGGCAGGGCTGGCCTGCGGGGATCCCAGTATTATCTCCTGGGAAATATTGCGGGATTATGCAGATGTTTTTGCGGCCTGTCCCGATGATGTTACCACTATTGGTATGCGGGTACTTGGAAATCCGCTGGCCGGTGATGATCGGGTAATCTCAGGTGAATCCGGAGCGGTGACCCTGGGGCTGCTGATCAATCTATTGAAGCGGCCGGAACTAGAACCCTTAAAAAGAGACTTGAATATTAATTCTGACGCCCGCATTCTTCTTTTTTCCACCGAAGGAGACACCGATCCGGAGATGTACAGACAGGTTGTATGGGGGACTGGAGATTTCGGGTTTTAGATATCGGATTGCAGATTTAAGAAGGAAAAAAATCAAATTTTGCTTTGATTTGCGAAGTCGAAACATGAGTTAACTGAGGGGTCGGTGCGTTTTTCAATCGCCGTTCTGTTCGTTAGGGGAATAGCCCGTGCGAGCCGTAGGAACATTTTCAGGCAAGTTAGACACGGGCAGTTATCGAGTGACCATCAACGATCAAAACCATCTTAACGAACGCAACAGGATTTATCCATGAAACTTGGTATCATCGGTCTGCCGCAATCGGGCAAAACGACAATTTTTGAAGCCTTGACCCAAAACATTTCCGGCTCAGTCCACACGGGTGAGGATCGCATCAGTATGATTCGTGTGCCGGATGGTCGCATTGATATTTTAAGTGCGATGTATGAACCCCAAAAAACCACCTATGCCCAGGTGGAATATTTTCTGCCGGGCACAGTCGCAGCTAAAAAAGATCAGAGTATCTGGACAGCCGCAAGAGACTGCGATGCCTTGATCCATGTAATACGAAATCATACAGCCCTGGGGTCTGAAAAAAAATCACCCTTTGAAGACTATGTGAAAATGGAGCAGGAACTGATCCTGGCGGATCTGGTGGTGGTCGAAAAACGTTTGGAACGCCTTGAACTTGATCAAAAACGCGGTAAAAAATTGGACCCACAGGAGCACACCCTGGTGGCTGAGTGCCGGGAAAACCTGGAAAATGAGACACCCTTGCGAAGGGTTGCCGATCTTGCATCCGCTCATAGCCTGAGGGGCTTCGCCTTCCTATCCGCCAAGCCGATGCTGGTCCTTTTCAACAACGATGATGAGGATGACCAATTACCGGCTGTCGGTGAAATCACCAGCGTGGAGGATTGCCTGGTGATAAGGGGCAAGCTGGAACAGGAACTGGCCCAGATGTCCGCCGAAGATGCGGCCGGCTTTCTAAATGAATTTAATATCAGTGAGTCGGCCATGGACAAAGTCATTCGTAAATCATACAGCCTTCTGGGACTGATCTCTTTTTTTACCGTCGGCAGTGACGAGGTCAGGGCTTGGAGTATAAAAGGCGGCACCGAGGCAGTCGATGCCGCCGAAGCTGTTCACACCGATCTGAAAAAAGGCTTTATTCGGGCAGAAGTACTTGCCTATGACGATTTGATGGATGCCGGGACCTATGCGGCGGCCAGAAAAAAAGGAACTGTCCGGTTGGAGGGTAAGAATTATAAGGTTCGGGACGGAGATATTATTAATATCCGATTCAACGTTTAGAACCCGCCTCAAATCTGCATCCAAAGGCCTCGGGGAAGACCGTGCGAAGCGATTTCACGGCTTTGTTAAAGTGAGTTGACATTTTTAGCCGATATTTTTATATCATAGAAACATCAGCAGCGAAGGGAGTTGTTATTGGTGAAAAATTCTGTATTGGAAATTATTGCTTACGGCGCCTGGAATGGCGGCACGGTCGTAGGCAACTCAATATATGAAAAAAAAGGCCTGTCTTTTAAGGGCGGTGTACCGGTTAACAATAAAACCATTGAAGAAAGAATGGGGGTGCGGACCAGAAGGACCGCCGGAACGGATGAACGCATCGGCGTAACGGCGCTGCAGGACCTGTTGGAAACCTCTGACATAGATCCTTCGCAAATCAAACTGGTCATCGGGGCTACCAACGTCGGGGATGATAAATATGATCCCGGCCCATTGGTCAGATACCCGTATAAAATCATTCAAGAGCATTGACCCAACGCGCATGTGTTTGACCTGTATGCGGGATGCCCCGGTTTTAATGTCGCCGTTGAGCTCGTTTTTATG
>Ga0265309_10001468_pt1 | contig 10361 bp, 16 predicted proteins | sample Helome_FD_192492 | JGI IMG/M metagenome (GOLD analysis project Ga0265309, IMG submission 192492) | Marine sediment microbial communities from subtidal zone of North Sea - Hel_20160524 (Illumina Assembly) | ecosystem: Environmental > Aquatic > Marine > Subtidal zone > Sediment ...
CGGGTTCGGCGGTTTCCTTGAGGGCGTCGCGCGCTGTTGTGGGAACGGCGGCGGCCGTGTCCTCCGCAAGCGGTGATCTCGACACTGCCGGGCAGGCCTTGCTCGACGGCACCGCTGCCGCGCTCTCAGGGCAGAGTTCTTCATTGGACGCGGGGCGTGGCGTTGATGGCGCTGCTTCCTCGATCAGCGATCAACAGTCAGACGCGGTGGTCGCACGGGATCATAACGGGACATCGCCGGCTATCTCCACCGCCAGCGGTGAGCTGACGGTCACGCGCGGCATGGACGGCAACGCAGTCGTGCTGAGCGACTGTCTAACGCCATCGCTTTTGGTCACGCGCCGGTTCTTCCTCTCGGCAGCCGCAGTCTCCGGCGCGAGCGCAGAGCTCCAACTTCAGGGGCAGGCGAATCTGAACGGTACGGCCGCAGCGCTCTCTGGGCACCAGGCCGATATGGGGCTACAGCGAGAGCTGCAGGCGACGAGCGCATGGGTCACTACGGCAAGTGGCGCGGTCGACCGCCAGCCCGTTCTCAGCAGCACAGCGGCTGCGGTGAGCGGCAGCCAAGCGACGTTCGAAGCTGTGCGCAACCTAATCGCCGATGCGCCGGTGATCGCTGGCCACCAGGCCGAGCTGGACGTCACCGCTGGGGCGACCTTGCTCGATGGAGCGGCGGTTGCGGTCAGTGGTCACCAGGCCGCGCTCGCCCGGACCGCCACGATCGCCGCAACGGCGCAAACGGTGTCTGGCGCGTCACCTTTTCTCGCTCGACTGGCCGCGCTCGACGCCCTGGCGACGATTCTATCTGGGGCCGATGCCGATCTTGCCAGCACGATCACCCCGACAACGTATCTCGATCTCGAGGGCGATCTCGACGAGCTCATTGAGCTAGGCGGCTTGGTCGTGGCGCAAATTGATTTGGCCGGCGGTGTGATTGCCCGGTTTGACCTTGAGGGCGGCGCCTAACCCGTCCTAGCGATTTTAAGCCCCGTCAACGGCCGACAGTGTCTCCATGCACAATCACCCATCCCGAAGCGTCCTTGGCTGCTGTGCCCCCAACGGCGCTACGGCATCATATAAATTTGCACGGTCGCTTCGAATAGCATGCCGGCGAGCATCGCCGCGAGCATAGCAATGCAGGTCCAAACGGCTGAGTGCATGTTTCACCCCTTTTCTTGATATGCGCATGGCTTTTCCACCTTTCGACGGAAAGCCCAGACCAGATTCAAAAAACCGCGACAGACGCGATGCCTCGGATCCAGTCCGGCCTTCTCGTAGTTGAACTTGATCATCGGCACGCCTTCCGGTGTCAGGTCGATTGGGATGCCCTTGTGGCAGTGGAAGGTGGTTGTGGTCGCCTCCGGCACAAGGCCGAACTCGGACCAATTATCGGCCATCGATACCAACTTGGCCCAGGTCTCCGGGTCTCTGCTTTCCTTTGAGCCCTTGCGGTAGGCGCAATTATCGCAGGGCTCCCGCTCGACGTCGTCGATCTGCCAGTCGACCGGCATGTGGGCGGGCCAGCTCTCCCAAACCGTGCCGCAATCGAGACAGCGCTGCAGCGGCGCGACCACATCGTTACCCCAGGCCCCGGCAATCCTGATGGCGAGTTCGGTCTCAACGCCGAGGTCAACGACGCGCGGGCTTTTGCACCCCTTGACCGGGCATAGCCGAGGTCGCGGCCAGGGCGTGCCGGCATTCATCGCGGCTTCGCGCTTCTTGGCATCACCCACCGTCGATCTCCACTTCTGGCGGATCTTCGCGTTTGATGTCGCCGCGGCCGGCGATCACGCCCAGATCCATACGGCATTAGGTAGCAAATACACCTTACCGTTGTTGATGGGAACCCATTGAAAATTATACATTCTTTCAATGGCCGATCCGCACGTCGTCACCGCGCTGCGAAAGCGCCGCGCCGAGCTGGCTGGTGATATCGAGCTGGCCACGCGACACCTACGGCAGCTCAGGGCGTCGCTGGAGCACCTGGACGCCACGCTCTGCTTGTTCGATCCGGCGGCCGTGCCGGAAACCATCGATCCCAAGGTGTGGCGCCCTAAAGCCGATTGGGCCAAGCGTGGCGAGATGTCGCGCGGCGTGCTGGACACGCTCAGGCGCGCCTCCGGGCCGCTGTGCTCGCGGGATATTGCCGTCGTTCTGATGACACAGCGAAGCATGAATACCGACGATGAGAAGCTGGTGCGGCTGGTTGGCAAGCGCGTGGGGTGCTGTCTACGCGGGCATCGCGACGCCGGGCATACTGTCTCGGAAGACGGGCCGGGGCAGACGTTGGTATGGCGGCTTGCCAGTGATAGCTTCCCTCAATCGTCAGAAAACCGTTCCAGCATCTTATAAATCACGTAAATCCACTTTGCCGAGACAGGCCAATCAAGGTCACGAAGTTTGACTAGCATTCTCAATAAGGGGTGGCGTCGGTTGATGGTCAAATTGCCGAAGCCACCACTGTGCGCAGCGCATGTGCCAGATAGCGTAACAACTGCTTTTTGAGTGGGAAGATAGGCTGTGGCCATAAGGCGCACTCCTCCTGATGGAGGTCGGACGCCTTGACGAATACAGAAGGGTGTGCGAACAGAATCTCTGTGTTCTCTGGATTCGCTGGCGTCCGACCGCTATTGAATCCAGGCAGGGGTCAAGGATCGTGCCTTGGCCCCTGCTGCTTTATTCCCACGAATTTTAGTTGAATGCAACCGGGGGCATCGTTGCCAATATCCGCACCACTGCCGCGACGGCTTGCTCGCCAGAGCAGCGCCCGCGACCAGCTGCAAGAGCGCTCCATTGGACGTGCGCCGGTAGTCCTCACGCCAAGCCATCTCGCTTGCATAGGCCGACAGGTGAACGCCGATCCGGTGATGTTGGCCAATCTCGGAGCGACGAAGGCGCAGCCGGGTTGTGACTCGTGGTCCTGCACTTAGGTCGATGGGCTGTGCAACCGTTCGGACCGCCATCGACTGATCGGATCTTCACGATCATCGGGAGGTATCACTGTGATACGGTCGCGCAATAGCTCAAGTCGTTCAGGCGTGTCAGCTATTGTGATCATAGTTAATTCGCATTTGCGGATGATACATCGTCGAACTTTGACTACACCACCATAATATTCATGTGTTTGCAGAGGGATAAAGGCGATATCATGGCTTTCTGCATCTGTAAGCAGGATGTCATCAATCACACAATCTTCTTCGAACATCAAAACAGCTGGACCGACTATCCGACAACGATCATAAATCGTGTCAAGAAGATGCCCCGAAGCCGTCACATGCTTTTCGATGTCGATGACCTTTTCCTTGAATTCCGATCGCCTCACACACCCATCCGAGCCAACTTTCACGTACAGGGCAGTTCCGTCGTCAGATTCTTTTTTCGCAACTCTCACCTCTCGCCGTCTCAAGAACGAATCTAGCCATAATCCCGCGGCAAGTCCTGTCAACGCAGCGGTTCCTACATAAACCCATGTCTGCTGGGCAACCGATAGCCACCCAGTCATAGCGGCCACCTTGGCAGATGGGGTTTCGTACCATCCCCATTCGCGAGCAAGTTCGATGAAGAACTCACTGACAACGGGATAGATAACGCCGGGGACGGCGATCGCGACAACCCCAGTGATTGCCCACCGAATGATTTTTCGCGAACTCCACATGGGGCGAAACATGCCCCCGCGAGACAATTTTGTAGAGTCCCTTCACGCATGGCGACCAATCCAGCGTGATTTTTCCTGGGCTCCCGCTTTGGTGCGTTTGCTACATAATTTCGGATCCATAGCGCTCAGCATGTCGGCGTCGCTGGGCGCGCAGAAGAGCGACACCTTGCCAGGATAGCCGGTGCCATCGAGCGAGATCTCGAGGATCGCCTCCTCTTTGAGCGTGGCGAGATCGTCGAAGGTCAAGCCAAGGATCAGCACCGGCTGACCCTGCTTGTCATCACCGCGCCGAATGAACATCCGGCTACCTTCGGCGTGCCCAAACGTTGGCCGCGTGCTCGCAGCCAGGGGGAATGCGCCACGCCGGCCCGAATGGATCGACGTTGCCGACGATGCTGGAGTCCTCTAGCGGGCCGAGGTCGACTGTCGGGATGGACTGCGTCTTCGGACACCGGATGATGTTGCCGTGCACGGTGAAGCCATAGGGCTGCCCCTGGCCGCTGCCCTGGATCTGCATGGCCAAGTGATCGTCACGACCGCGCATTTCGATCTGATTGCGCGAAAAGTCGCACATCACCGGTGAGCCAGAGCCCCAACCGCTACCGACCGCCGGCGCGGTGTTGTCGAAGGTGAAGCACTGAACCGCGCGGGCGTCTGTGTCGAGATCGACTTGGTTGCCCGAAACGGAGCTGAATCCGCCACCGCGGATGAAGGCGCAGCCATGATGGAACCCGGAGACCCCGCTGTCCCATTCCCAACGGTTGTTGTCGATTCGACCGCCCTTGAACATATCGATGTGCACCCGGCCGCCGTGTCTGCCGTTCTGCTTGTGATGGATAACCACGTTCTTGAAGAAATTTCTGTAGATGTCGACTGCGCCGCCGGCGCCGAAGCAGTCGACTTGAGCTTCGACCTCGGTGCCATTCAGGCAAATGATCTCATTGCCATGCAGCCGAATCCTGCGGAGCTTGCCAGTGAACTTCAGCAGGTCGACATCGCCGCCGAAGCCGCCCGTGCTCGGCGGTGCCAGTCTGGCGTGGATGTTGTTGTCAGAAATCCAATAGCCATCCTCGACCCGGTCTTCGGCGCTGGTGTCGAGACCATCGTCGCCATAATCGCAGCACAGAGCGTAGGTGACGAGATCGACCGAAAAGCTCTCTAGCAGATTGCCGATGAACCATAGCCGGTCGCGCTTCGAGTTCAGTTTGACCCGGCCGTTGATCATCTTCATGCGGCTGATGAAGGCGAAGTCGATCGAATGATTCGGTCCGGTCGGATAGCCTCCATGATCGGCCAAATCACCGGTCGAGAGCAAGATCACCTTGCCGTCACCGGTCCGGTTGATCAGCTCGATGCCATCCATGCGCAGATACTGCAGCGGTGGCGCGGCTGGATCTACGCCAATACCACCGGCTGGATTGTGGAATGTGATTCGACTGTCACCGACGCCGAGGATCGTTGTGTTCTTTTTAAGCCAGAGCGGCCCGTTGCAACGATAGCGCTTGTCGAAGTACAGGCCGCCGCCGGCATCCAGGGCGGCCTGAAGCGCTTCTCGGTCATCTGTCTGTTCGTCGCCGACTGCACCGAATTTCTTCACGTTCACGTAGGCGTCATGACCCGCGGGCTCGCCGTTGCCGGTACCCATGTAGCGAACCCGAGCGACCTGCTGATCTCGACTGATGCTCCAATTCGGACCGGCAAAGTCGAGCACTTCGGCATCCGGAACGACCGTAGATCCATTGCGCTGGACGACCACGCCGGCGAGCCCGGTGCCGGGCGGCTTTGCCTCGATACGGACATGGCCTGGCTCGGTCTGCTCGATCGCCCGAAAGCCCTCCATGTGCAGATCAGTGACGTCATTCGCGACGCCACCGGCATCGTCATGGACATTGATACCGGACGCGCCAGTGCCAGGATCGGGGGGAATGTACTCTGCCCGACGGTCCCCGAGATCGTTGACCGTGCCGCGCCTGAAGTGAAGCTCCTTGGCGTCGGCCACGACAAGTTCGTCGTCCTTGTTGAAGACGTCGAGCCCGTCTTTTGGTGGTTCGCCGCCGTCCGGGTCTGCGGTCACAGTGACGCTTTCACCAGCTTTCAAAACGACGTCATCGGGCATGTCGATCTCCGCTCTATGGTATCACCAAGGCTAAGGCGCCGCCGGTTCCGGCGATCACCACGAAGGCGATCAAAAGCACGGGCCACTTGAGAGAATCCAGTCGCATCGCTACATTCCTTCTGTTCGGTGTTGGGGCTCGGCCGTTCCTTCTGTCAGCGGCCGGGCCCTTTTTACGTCATGAGCTCAGACTCAAGAACGTTCAGCCAGTTCCGCAAGATCACAACCTTCGAGATCACCGCGTCCCGGTCATCTTCGGCGACCGAGCGCGCCACCTCCGCGGCATCCCTATCCAGCAGCTGCTTGTGCGCCAGCAAGGCAGAGAGACGCCCGGCAAGAGCGGCAGGAACCATCTTGTTCTGTTTCGGCTTGCTCGCGCTATCGAACATCTCTTTGCGCAGATCCGGATCGGGCTGCTCCGCGATCGCCACGACCGACCCCTTGGTGATCTTCCGCTCGCCAGCCTTCGGCGAGAGAATGCGCTGGCGGTTGCCGGGATCGTCGCTGGCCAGCTTGTTGACCGCCCGGGCAAAGCGGGCGTCAGCTTTCACCGTCGCCGGGGTCACGCCGGTCCTCTCCGCGACCTCTGCCGCCGCTGGCTTCGAGGGCTGCTTTCGAGCCTTTGATCGCCGGTCACCGCCATGCGGCTGCTTCACCTGCTCGTAGAGCTGGCCGCGCAACACGGAAGCCTGGGCCGGGCTGAGATTGCGCCGGCCGAGCTGGTTCTCGATCACCCAGCGCTTGGCGTCCTCGCGCGTCTTCAAGCCTTCGACCACGTCATATTCGAAAGAGACGCCCAGCTCGGTCGCAATGGTGACCCGGTTGTGGCCGTCGAGTACCAGCGCGACGCCTTTCAAATTCTGCTGCGGCCAGACCTGCACCGCATCACGAATGCCCTCGCGCTTGATGCTCTCGACCAATCGCTCGCGCTCGTCCGGCTGCAAGGGCGGGCACAAAGCCCGGAACTCCGAATCGAGGCGCAACTTCAGCTCAGGCAGAGAGATCACCGTCTCCGAGGGGCCATCGGCCAAATCCCATCCGGTTACCACACTGCCGTCATCTAGCATCTCAAAACCTCGCCTTTTCACGCTCGATCCGATGGATCGACTGCTGGTTCACCCTGGTGAGCTGGTATTGTTGCGCGATCGCTCTCAAGAGCTGATCGAGCACGTCCGGGTCGATGACATCGAGCCTGATCCCCAATTCTGTCACTCGGGCGTCCAGCTGCGAGACGTCACGGTCGAGAGAGAAGGTTGCGCGCTGCTGACGGTCCTGGCGCTCGTGCACCAGGTAGAGACTGCCGGCGGCAAGGATGACCGCCGCGACTGTCGCGACGATCGTGGTTCGCTCGGCTCGCCGGCGCGCTCGGACCTGGACGTCGAGCTCGGCGCGCCAGGCTTTCAGCTCCTCCGGCTCGGGGCGGATATTCATGCCCGGGCCCAATGATCGACGATGGCCTGCAGAGCAGCAGAGCCTGGGGCGTCATTGTTGGCGCTCAACAGATCTTCGCGCAGCTTGATCGGCGTATTCTGCCAGTGATCACCGCAGAGGCGGGCAGGGGCGTTAATCGTTATGCCGCATCCGGTGATCGCGCATTGCCTCGTCACCTTCACATCACCCGTGGCTGTGATCTTCATCTCCGAACTCCTTAGTCAGCCAAGCCTCTATCTCTGAGCCACCAATCTGCGACGTCCGGATTCGTGTCGCCGGTCGATAGCGCGTCACCTTCGGCGCAGACCGAGCGGGGAATCCAAATCCCGTCCTCGTCGGCGCTGGCATACTCGCTTTCATCCAACAGGACCAAGATCGCCTGATCCGTCTCCGCGATCACCTCGCCGATCAGCTCTTCATGCTCAGCCATCAGAACGGGATCTCGCTGTCGGCAAGCTTTTCGATCAGCTCCTCGGTGTCGATGTACAGGGAGAGCGCTTTCACTCGCCGCCTCCAACCTGCAGTCTCTGTTGCGTGCGCCTGGCCAACTCGTCCTTCTGCTGAGCGGTTTCATCAGCCGCAGCGAGTATTTCAGTCGCAAGCGCCTTCGCCTCGGCTACCGTCATCCTGATATCGGCTCGGCCTTCCTGCAGTAGGCTGACAACCCCCGGCCTATTGCGATCGATCGACACGTCAGGAATATCCAGGTTCACTCGCCGCCTCCGAGATCCCCCGCAGTCAGCCGCCGCTCGCCGCGCCCATCGCACACGTCGCGGATGAAGCGCACGGCCATCGCATTTCCGTCGACTGAGAACTGTCCCGGAGCGCTCATGCCGCTTTCTCCAACTCGATCGCCTCGGCCAGCGGCATCACCTTGCCGTTTTGCACCCAATAGGTCCGGCCGATTTCGGTGGCGGTCGCGCCGAGGTCGGGCACCTGCTCGGGCTTGGCCACGGCCATCATCACCACCGCCTTGACCCCGGCCTGCTTGATGCAGCGCATCAATGCGGTCCGATCGGTGGCCTTGACCATGGTGCTGGCCTCGTCGAGCACCACGTAGGCGCTGCCGTCGAGCTTGGCGATGTGGATCTGCAACAGCGCCCGCACGCGCCACTTCTCGGCGCCACAGAGGCCGAGGTAGTGGCGATCGCCGAGATAGACCTCCAGCATGTCGTCATCGCCGGTGCCGAAGCGGACTCCCTTCGACAGGCCGATCGCCATGGACGATTTATGAAGTGTCTCATTCACTGCGCCGAGACGCTGGCGCAGGATGTCCTCGCGCACGCCGCCCGGGCCCAAGATGCCGGCGATGGTCTGCCAGCGCAGGATCTCCTGGTTGATCTTGGCCGCCCTGGATGTCACCTCGGCCGATTCGTCTTCCTTCTCCTCGGCCTGAAGATGGAGAGCCTTGGCATCGCTGAACGCTGCCATCGCCGCTTCATACGTCTCTCTGGCGCACTTCAGATCCCCCTGCAGGTCGACCCGCTTCATTCGAACTTCTTTGAGCTTCGCCTCGGAAACCTCGACATGCTTGAAGGCTGCGCCGTTCTCCCAGCGGATACCCTTTTGACAATGCGGGCAGAGGACCGGATTGGCCTGGGTCGGCGGCTCCGGCACCGCGGCGAGCGCTTTGTGCGCCTCGTCGACCGCAACTGCCTGGGCTTCGGCGTCTTTGGTCAGGGCGTCGAGGTCCGGCAGCTCGGTCTCCGCCATCGGGTCGGCCGGCGGCTCAGCCTTCCAGTCTTCAGCGATCTTCTTGCCCCATTTCTGCCGCCCGGTGACCTGGCACCAGCGCCCCTGCATCTCGGTGTCGTTCTTCTTGGCCTTCTTCCAAGCTGGATCCCAGCCCTGAGCGTCGACCAGATTCCAGATATCCTGGTAGGGCTCGTCACCTTCGCCGCTTCTGTCCTGGATCTCGGCCGTCTTCAGCGCTTCGCTTAGATCTTCGTGGCTCGGGTTGGCCTTGAAGATCCGCTGGAAAGCTTCGAGCCTTCTCCGGCGCTCCTCCGTGTTGGTCGGCACCTCAGAGACGAACTGCTGAATGCCGGCGGCGAAGACCGAAGACGACGGCATATGCGGAGCCGCGTTCTCCGGATCGAAGTTCTGCCCGCCCTCCGGCCAGGTCATGGTCATCTGACCGGCGTCGGTGATCAGCCGGGCGGCGCCCATCTCCTGGCCCTCGGCGCAGAGCAGCGGGCCATCGATCGCGGGCTTGCCGGTGATCGGCCAGGACGCCGTGCACAACAGCGCCCGAAGCGCATAAGCGATCGAGGTCTTACCTTCTTCGTTCCATGCGGCGATCAGGGTGATGTCGCGGTCCAGGTACAACGTTGCTTTCGCGATCGAGCGAAAGTTCAACAGCCTCATTTGCGTGGTCATCGTTCGGTGTTCCTTTTTGCTAAGGTTTGGAGGAAGTTTTCGAACTTCCTTTTCGTCTCTTCGGGGTCGTCCTTCTCGAGTTCCGGCATCTGCTCCATCCGCCAGGCGGCGTATTCGGACAAGAAGATCGAACCGGTGAGTGCGTCCTGTTTGCTGATCTTCATCAGCACGATCGCCGCAACCAAGCTGTCCTCTTCGCAGCGCTGGAAGCACAAAGCTTTGTCGGTTTTGAGAAACGCCGACTTGATCCAGTCACCGATCACATTGTCGGCCTGCTGGATCTTGGCGTTCATCCACTCGGAATGTTTCATGGTTCGGCGTCCCCTGCTGAGCTTTTATAATCTAGAAAAACGGAAAAGACGACTCACATTTGGACGGTTTCTCGCTTGGTGATCTCGTCGTAGATCAACATCGCCCGGCAGGCGTCGGCCAAGCCCCGATGCGCCGGGCGGTGACCGAGCGTCCACTTCAAGAGATCGGGGTCAATCAGCGTCTCGACCGCCTCTTTGAGGTTCGGGTCTTTGTAGCCTTTCCCGTTTTTTGCTGGGATCTTGCAGTGGTTCGTCGCCCGCTTCATGGCGCAGAAGTGGCTGGGACGTGACAGCGCGGCCTCCATCTCTCGTTCCTGGCCGATCTGCGCACCGAGCACCCGCAGCATCTCGAAGTCGAACGTCATGCTGAAGGCGACCGCGACCTCCGCCAAGTTGAGAAACCAGATCGCCATTTTGCCGGCGGTCGTCGGCCCGACGCCGAAGCCGTTGCACATCTCCGGGGTGATCTTGTG
>Ga0265309_10001469_pt1 | contig 10360 bp, 8 predicted proteins | sample Helome_FD_192492 | JGI IMG/M metagenome (GOLD analysis project Ga0265309, IMG submission 192492) | Marine sediment microbial communities from subtidal zone of North Sea - Hel_20160524 (Illumina Assembly) | ecosystem: Environmental > Aquatic > Marine > Subtidal zone > Sediment ...
CAGACCTGGTAGAACGAATTACCGGAAAGCATCTTTGGATTGGCATCATTGTCTTTTTCTTTTTTGGGATCTATGGCGGTTTTATCAATGCAGGGATCGGATTTGTAATCCTGTTATTTCTGCATTATGTGAATCATATGAACCTGGTGCGCGCCAATGCCACAAAGGTCGCCGTGGTATTTACCTATACACTGGCGGCCCTCCTGGTTTTTATATTAAATGACAAGGTTATCTGGGAAGTAGGCCTGGTGCTAGCATTAGGTAACGGTCTCGGGGCATGGTTCTCGAGTCGTATCGCTGTTGCTAAAGGCGATGGATTTATAAAAATATTCCTGATCATCATGGTTGTTGTGATGGCCATAAAACTCTGGTTTTTTACATAATTGACACTATGCCTGGATTTGAACTTTTTGGGGAAGATGAGAAAAAGGAAGTACAAGATGTACTTGACAGTGGCGTTCTTATGCGATATGGCTTTGACGGGATGCGCAATGGGCATTGGAAAACCCGAGAATTGGAAGAGGCTCTTGCCAGACGAATGCAGGTGAGTCACGCCCATGTGGTAAGTAGCGGAACAACTGCGCTAACGACAGCCCTGGCTGTGGCCGGGATCGGGCATGGCGATGAAGTTATCATTCCAACTTTTACATTTGTGGCGACTTTTGAATCCATCATGATGACAGGGGCTATACCTGTTATGGCCGATATTGATGATACACTAACGCTTGACCCTAAATCTGTTGAAGCGGCCATCACTGAACACACCAAAGCCGTGATGCCTGTCCATATGTGTGGCTCTATGGCCGATCTTGGTGCGTTAAAAAAGATCTGTGACACTCATGGTTTACTCCTGATCGAAGATGCGTGTCAGGCTATTGGGGGCAGTTATGCAGGGAAACCACTGGGAAGTTATGGCGACCTTGGTTGTTTCTCCTTTGATTATGTAAAGACAATTACTTGCGGAGAGGGAGGTGCCCTGATCACAAATAATGCCGACTACCAATCTCGTGCACATATGTACACAGATCATGGGCATGATCATATAGGGAATGACAGAGGTGCAGAAACCCATCCTTTTTTGGGTTATAACTTTCGAATCTCCGAATTAAATGCGGCAGTAGGTCTGGCGCAGCTTAGGCGACTCGATGACTTTATCGGCATACAAAAACACAATTATGAATTGATCCGTTCAGCTTTGACAGAGGTTGATGGTGTAAGTTTCCGCAGGATCCCGGAAACCGGCATTCCTAATTATTCATTTCTAAATATATTCCTGCCTGATGAAGCAACTGCAAGTAGATCAGCTATTGCATTAAAAGAAGCCGGGGTTGATGGATGTTTCTACTGGTACGATAACAATTGGCACTACTACAGGAAATGGGGACATTTTCAGAAGCCGGAATCTATTTTCCCGCTCAGTTCGGAGATGATCGATCGAATCCAGGAAAGAAATTCGAATAGCTATCCCAATTCAGATAAATGGATGGGTCGGAATATTTCCATCTTGATAAAATTATCATGGAGTGAACAAGAACTCCAAGCTCGGGCAATAAAAATGGCCGAAGTGTTAAGTCAGGTGTTAATATCTTAATAAGGAACGTAATCGACGATCTCTAGTCCATAGCCTACGATCCCAACTCTTTTAGCTTGTTCAGAATTGGTCAATAAACGGATCTTACTGATTTTCAGATCGTGCAGGATTTGCGCCCCGATACCGAAGTCACGGATGTCCATGGATTTTTTTGGCGCCTTCATGATGCCTTTTAGCTGATTTTGTTTCAACCCATCTATACGTTTCAAAAGGTCAAAGGCCTGGAATTCGGGATTGATAAACAGAATGGCCCCTTCACCTACGTCATTGATCGCCTGGAACATCAGGTCTAATTTACTATCCGCATTCGTTGTAAGTGTACCTAGGATGTCATTGTTAACCAATGTAGAATTTATCCGTGTCAATACAGGGTCTCCGGCTTTCCAATTCCCTTTGGTCAAAGCAATGTGCACCTGATCATTGGTTGTTTGCTGGAAAGCGTGGAAGGTAAAACGACCAAATCGTGTATCCAATTCAAACTCCTCTTTCTTGTCGATCAGACTGTCATGCTCCATTCTGTATGCCACCAGATCATCAATGGATACTAATTTCAGATCGTGCTTTTTGGCTACTTCTGCCAATTGCGGCAATCGGGCCATAGTACCATCTTCGTTCAGGATCTCAACCAGCAAGCCTGCAGGCATAAAGCCGGCTAACCGCGCAAAATCCACGGCAGCTTCTGTATGTCCGGTTCGCCTTAAAACACCCCCATTTTTTGCTTTAATAGGAAAGATATGGCCTGGTCTGCCCAGATCACCGGGCTGTGTAGATTCGTTCGTGAGCGCCTTTACTGTTTTGGCACGGTCTTGCACGGAAATTCCCGTAGTACACCCATGTCCGATCAAATCCACAGACACCGTAAATTGAGTGTTGTGCATGACTGTATTGTTCTTCACCATCATCTGAAGCTCCAATTCATCGCATCGATCCTCCGTCAGTGGTGCACAGATCAGCCCGCGTCCATTCTTGGTCATAAAATTGATCATCTCAGGGGTGACCATTTCAGCAGCTGCGATAAAATCGCCTTCATTCTCTCTGTTTTCATCATCTACCACAATGATGACCTTGCCTTTTCGAATATCTTCGATGGCTTCTTCTATTGTATTCAATTCTATAGTTCGCGTTTTACTGCTGATCATTTTTAGTTCTAAATCTGAAAAATGAACGGATGCGTTGGGCAAGGAAGCCGAAATCTGTTAGTCCCCTGTCTGCCGTAGCTTTCCGTGTCAAAAAGATGCCCAAAGGTAGTATTATTATAGTAGAAAGCCATGCACCTAGAATGGGGTGGATATTCCCTTCTTTTGAATAATTTCCGGCAAAAACCCCAATGAAATAATAGCTGAGAAAAATAATGATGGCAAAAACAAGCGGTAGGCCAATTCCTCCTTTCCTGATGATAGCTCCTAAGGGTGCGCCGACAAAGAATAGAATGATGCATGATAAGGCAAGTGCATACTTTTTATGCAACGACAGGATGTGCATATTATAGATCTTATACCTCCTGTCAAAATCATCCTTTTTTCCTGCTACTGAATTGTACATATTAGCCACCTTGTTTCGGGCTGTTGCCAGCAGCTGGGTTTGCTGGAATTCGGGGTACAAGTTCATAATATCGGCCGCAGTTTTGATCGAGTCAGCCTGAATCGTACTTATCGTATCATTTAATCCTGCTTTCTGCCGTATTTGATCTTGTTTAGCCTGGACGATCGCCTGATCAATGCTATCTACTTCCAGAAGTGGGCTAAAGATCCCGACCCGATCTACCATATTCTCTGAAAATGCCCGTACCAGGGTTTTATTGTTCTTTTCGAGTGAGTCGATATCCCGAATTAAGCGCCCGATATTTTTCATCTTATCCGTTCGTACATTGCGTTCTTCTTCCAGGTCTTTATCGTCATCAGGAATCTCAATGTTCAGTGTATATGTTTCAAATTCAGCTTTCGCAAAAGGAAAATTTCGTTTCTGATTACCTGATTGGGGCACAACATCCTCGTAGTAATGGCCATCTTTTAACAACAGCTGTACGATATCTGAACCCTCAGAACTGATCAATTCACCAGATTTGGCCTTGATCACTGTCGTATTTCTTTGCAGCCGGGATTTTTTGTGGATAATGATCTGATCCAAAAAGCGGTCGTTATCTCCATATTTTCTATTCACTTTGATATTCATCCCTTCAAAATCGCTAAAAATTCCCTCTTCAATGACAGCGGCCGGTTTTACAGTAGCAATATTTCTTCGCAAGTTGTAGATCTTTTGCTGAGAGATCGGGATGACGTTATTGGCGAAAAAGAAGGTGATTATACCTAAAAAGAAAACAAGTATTGCTAAAATCCTCATGGCCCTTTGTAAGGACATGCCCGAAGCCTTCATAGCTGCAAACTCATAGTTTTCCGCAAAGGTTCCAAAAGTGATTATGGAAGCCAGTAACACAGTTAATGGTAACACTTTTTCAGTCAGGTCAGGCAAGAGGTAGAAAAGGAATTTGGCAATTATAATAAAGTCAAGTCCCTTACCTGCAAGATCATCAATAAAGAGCCAGATCGTCTGAAAGATGAAAATAAACATCAGGATCAGGAATGAACTGAGAAAATTGTAGAGAAATCGTTTTAGGATGTACTGGTCAAGTATACGCAACGCTTAATTTCTTATGATGTAGTACCCTTCGTCTTCGTACTTCTTTTCATCAAAAGTAAATAAGGTTTTTGATATCGGCTGATTGGTTTTAAAAGAATTAACAGTGATGGTCGTGCGCGTCCCATTCTTGCCTGTCTCGATAAGTTTGTAAATATGTTTTGTTTCTACATCAATACCCAGGAGGATATGCGCTATCTCTGAATTGGAATCTATCGGCACCAGCTTAACAAACTGAACCTTGTGTCCTTTTACGTTTTGCAGGATATCCCAGCTTGCATTATGTCCTTTTCTGTAAAAACTGAACATTTTTGATGGGGTTACGGTATCCTCATCTTCTGTTTTATCATCAATAGTGACTTCCTCATTCTCAGGAACGATGGTATATATCTTATTTCCGTCGAACATTTGCTGTGCTCCTAAATAATTGAAGACGTATTTATCTCCGGACATCGTCACATCGCCACGCGTTTCCTGGCTGATATTTGCCTCTTCATTGTTGAGGGCATATTTAAAGTCGACCTGGATATTGTCATACTTATTTACTTTGGTATAAACTTCATCGAGTAGGGCATTGGCCTTGTCCTGGGCTGTCAGGCTCAAGCTCAGAATCAATGCACTCAGGAAGATCAGGGTATGTTTCATCTTATTCAACTTCATTTTTTAATAATTGGTCTAAGGCGTAAATATCTGGCACTAACACTTGTCTTGCTTTGCTGCCTTCAAAAGGACCTACGATCCCGGCGGCTTCTAATTGGTCTATGATCCGACCAGCCCTGTTATAGCCTAATTTTAATTTACGCTGGATCAGGGAAGCAGAACCTTGTTGGGCATTTACGATAACTTCTGCCGCATCCCGGAACATACTGTCGCGATCCGCGATATCATAATCAAGACTTGTGCCAGAATCATCGCCCACATATTCAGGTAGCTGGTGGGCCTCAGAATAGCCTCTTTGAGATCCTATAAAGTCTGTGATCTTTTCAACTTCCGGCGTATCTACATATGCACATTGCAAGCGGGTCATTTCATTCCCCTGCGTGATCAACATATCACCGCGACCGATCAATTGGTCTGCACCCGGAGAATCCAAAATGGTTCGGGAATCTATTTTAGAGGTTACCCTAAAAGCCATACGGGCCGGGAAGTTGGCCTTGATGATCCCTGTTATAACATTTACCGATGGTCTTTGCGTGGCAATGACCAGGTGGATCCCCGTTGCTCTCGCCAGTTGTGCCAGGCGCGCAATTGGGGTTTCTATCTCTTTCCCCGCTGTCATGATCAGATCGGCAAATTCATCTACCAAAAGCACAATATACGGCAGGAATTTATGACCATCATTCGGGTTTAACTTCCTGGCCTTGAATTTTGTGTTGTACTCCTTAATATTTCGTACCATGGCCAGCTTAAGGAGTTCATAACGCTGGTCCATTTCAATGCACAAGGAATTAAGCGTATGAATGACCTTGGTCGTATCTGTTATAATGGCTTCTTCCGAATCCGGTAGTTTGGCAAGAAAATGTCGCTCTATTCTATTGTAAAGTGTTAGCTCAACCTTTTTGGGATCTACTAACACAAATTTCACTTCAGCCGGATGCTTTTTATATAGCAGGGAAGTAATTACGGCATTGAGTCCGACCGATTTACCCTGACCGGTAGCTCCTGCCATAAGTAAGTGGGGCATACGTGCCAGGTCGACCACAAAGGTCTCATTGCTGATTGTTTTGCCAAAGGCGATAGGAAGCTCCATTTCAGATTTCTGAAATTTCGTGGAAGCAATTACTGATCGCATGGAAACTATAGATGGCTTATTGTTGGGCACTTCTATCCCAATCGTTCCTTTCCCGGGAATAGGGGCGATTATACGGATCCCTAGTGCTGCCAGCGATAAGGCTATGTCGTCTTCAAGGTTTTTTATCTTGCTTATTCTCACTCCAGCTTCAGGTACGATCTCGTATAAAGTAACGGTAGGACCGATGGTTGCTTTAATCTGGGCAATACCGATCTTGTAATTCTTTAGCGTAGTGACGATCTTATTCTTATTTGCCTCCAACTCCTCCTGATCGATCGTAATACCACCTGTGGAACCATGCTTATCCAATAGATCTAAATGCGGGAATTTATACTTGCCCAATTCGAGTGTAGGGTCGAATTCACCAAAATCGGATACCAGCTTGTCTGAGAGAACATCCTTCTCTTCTTTTTCCTCTTTAACTTCTTCAACCTTCATTTCTATGTCCGAATCAACCTCTTGTACGGGTTTTACAGCTGCGGGGGTTTCAGGCTCCAAAACAGGGATTTCTTCCTTGTGAGTGTAAGTATCTTCCAGGACAGGGGTTTCATCCTCAACGGACATCTCAAGTGTACTTTCTATGGGTTCTTCGGTAATTTCTTTTGGCTTTCGTTCCGGGATCTTTGATTTGATAAAGTCGCCGATCTCTGCCGGCGTCACCTTAAACAGTCGGACCATGATGATCACCAAGCCAAATAGAAGGAGGAGGAGTACTCCCATGGTCCCGGCATAATCCTGGAGGAAGTCGTTCATTTCAAAGCCGATGAGTCCACCGAGCAAAGGTTGTTCAGCTGCAAAGAATCCGAATGCAATAGAGATCCAGATCATAAAGACCAGGCCCCATACCCATTTGTTCAGCAAACCTTTGATCGGGATGCTTAAGAAGTAATAAAGTCCAGTCAGGGACAACAAAGCGGGTAAGATCAATGAAGATATTCCAAAACCGCGATACACAAAGAAATGGCTGACACTGGCCCCGAATTTATTAAGGAGATTTTTGGCCTGCTCATTGCGTTCTGCAAATTGCGCTAGCAGGCTTTGATCATCTTGCCAAGTGAAATAATAGGAGATAAAGGAGAAAAACAAGGCTATACTGAAGAGTACCAGGAGGCTCCCCAGAATTATTTTGTTTTGTTTGGATGGTTTAAAGGAAGAGCCTTTTTTACGCGTGGAAGTCCTAGATTTCTTCTTCTTTCTTGCCATTAAACCTCAAGTTCTACTACAAAAGTACAAATTAATGTAAGCCACCAAAATACGGGGGCTGACTAAAAAATCTTAGGAAGATAGATTATAAGTCCTACGATACTGGCGCCAATGGAGACAAACATGACGGCACCGGCCGATATATCCTTGATAAAACCTATGCGTTTATCAAAGTCGGGTTGCACATAATCAGAGAGCTTTTCAATGGCCGTGTTCAGTCCTTCAATTCCTAAAACAAGAGAAATTGCCAGGGTCTGAAAGATCCACTCAACAGCACTGATCTCATAGTAAAACCCTGCCGCTGTGACGATGAGGGCAATTAATATCTGTATCTTGATGCTCGCCTCGGTGCGTATCAGCAGGAAAGCACCTTTAAAAGCCACTTTCACGCCTCTACCCCGATTGTTCCAGAAACTTTCTTTAGGCATTGTACAACGCTTCTAAAGCAGCTTTGTAATTTGGCTCATTTGCTGTTTCCCCTACCTGCTCTGTATGCAAAACGGTTCCATCTTCAGAAAGAACGACTACAGATCGAGAGAGAAGACCTTGAAATTTCCCATCGGCAAACGTTACTCCATAGGATTGGCCGAAAGAGCCATCCCTGAAATCGGAGAACATTTCTACATTCTCTATTCCTTCCGCCCCACAAAACCGGGTTTGTGAGAAAGGGAGATCTTTTGAAATACAGAGCACATGGGTATTTTCCAATTCTGCTGCTTCCTGGTTAAACTGTCGGACCGAAGCTGAGCAAGTGCCGGTATCTACACTTGGGAAAATGTTCAGTATCACTCTGCTGCCTTCGTAATCAGACAAGGAGCCCATGCCCAGGTCACTTTTTAATAATGTAAAACCAGGGGCTTTGCTCCCCACTGCAGGTAATTCTCCAATCGTATTCACGGGCGTTCCGCCCAAGGTAATAGAGGCCATATGTCTTAGATTTTAGTTCGCTGTGAAATTAAGAAATTAATGCGTGTTATGCGCGCACCAATTGCTTGATCTTTATCCCCATGGCTGCAAAGAAAAGTGTCGTCATCGGACTCAACCAATTGAAAATAGCATATAGGAAGTAATCGGCAACAGAGACGCCAAGAACCCCGCTGTGATAGGCGCCACAGGTGTTCCATGGGATCAGGACTGAAGTAACGGTCCCCGAATCTTCAAGTGTCCGGGAAAGATTTTCAGGAGCCAATCCACGATCTTCATAGGCTTTTGAAAACATCTTTCCGGGGACAACGATCGCTAAATACTGATCCGAAGCAGTTACGTTTAGAGCTAGACAGCTTCCTACCGTGCTGGCAAACAGACCAAATGTGGTTTTTGCCATTGACAACAAGGATTTGGTTATTCGGGATAGTGCCCCGATACCATCCATAACACCGCCAAATACCATGGCGCAAACGATCAACCAAATGGTACTTAGCATTCCCGCCATCCCTTTAGCCGTGAATAAGTCGTTTAAGGCCGGATTATCTGTCGGAATAGCTGTGTTTACCGTAATGGATTTTAATATTCCTTTATATCCGGATTCAAAAGTGAGTTCATTTGTACCTGTGATACCTGCAACTACATCGGGTTGAAAAATGAGGGCAAAGACGCCACCCAACAAGGTTCCGATCAACAAGGCTACCAGAGGCGGGGTTTTCTTTATGATCATTAATATGACTGCTACAGGAACAAGGAATAACCAGCCATTAATATTGAATGATTTATCTATTGATTCCAGGATAACGGCTGTATCAGCCTGTCCGGTTGTTTCCAGGTTAAACCCGATTATGATGAATACGATCAATGTAATCGTAATGGTAGGGATCGTTGTATAGGTCATATAGCGGATGTGGCCAAAAAGCTCACCACCGGCCATGGCAGGTGCGAGGTTTGTCGTATCGCTTAAAGGCGACATTTTATCTCCGAAATAAGCCCCGGAAAGAACTGCTCCGGCGGTCATACCAAGTGATATCCCCAGTGCATCTCCAATACCGATCAAGGCGATTCCCACAGTCGCAGCCGTTGTCCAGCTGCTTCCCGTAGCAATAGAGATAATGGCGCAAATGACAACACATGCACCTAAGAATATTGTTGGATTTAAGATCTGTAGGCCATAATAGATCATCGCCGGAATAATGCCACTGACTAACCAGGTCCCTGCTAACGCACCTACCATTAACAAGATCAGTATAGCGCCTGTAGTGGACCTCACATTTTCGGCCACTTCAGCGAGCATTTGCTTATAAGATACTTTATTAAAGAAACCTACAATGGCTGCAACGGCCCCACCTAAGAGAAGTATGAACTGATTAGATCCGCTAATGGCATCATCCCCGAACACATATACATTGTAGGCCAGCATACCCACAAGGGCGATCACGGGGATCAGGGCCTCCCAAATATTCAACTCAATGTTCTCAACAATATTTTCTTCTGTGCGGAGGTTTTTCAACTTGTCCTTGGCCATCGGTCAGTTATTAGTGGTTGGTAATATTAGCGTTTTTGACACGGTTGTGCAAACAGCCACCTTAGGTCAATTTCATCACCTAAAGTAAATAAGAAAATAAAGGAATCTGAAAGCGAGGGATCAGCGGTTTATCAGCTCATTCTCAAGAATATCAAGTTCAACCATGCAACGCCTCATTTCCTGATACGTACGGTCGATATCATTGTCCAAACCGATGGAGAATCGGATGAGCCCGTTAGACAATCCCATTTCCTCTTGTTCTTCTTCCGGAATTTCTGAAGAAGTAGAGGTGCCCGGGGCACTAAAAAGAGTCTTATAGAATCCAAGGCTTACAGCAAGATATCCCAGATTGCGATGTTGCATTAACTCCATAAGTGAATTGGCCTTGTCCAGTGAACCGATATTCAGGGTAAGGATCCCGCCATATCCGAATTCCACTTCCATTTGTTCTGAAAATGTCTCATATCCGGGGTGATCTGCCAAGCCCGGATACACTACTCGTAAGCCATCTTCCTTAAATCGTTCTGCGATGTAACCGGCATTCAGGCTGTGCTTTTTCATCCTGAGATGCAATGTGCGCATGTTTTTGAGAATTGAGGCAGCCCTTAGGCTGTCTAAGGTGCTTCCCAATAACATAGCCGCGCCGGAATTGACATCTTTTAAGGAGAGGCAAAATTCTTTTGTCCCG
>Ga0265309_10001470_pt1 | contig 10360 bp, 9 predicted proteins | sample Helome_FD_192492 | JGI IMG/M metagenome (GOLD analysis project Ga0265309, IMG submission 192492) | Marine sediment microbial communities from subtidal zone of North Sea - Hel_20160524 (Illumina Assembly) | ecosystem: Environmental > Aquatic > Marine > Subtidal zone > Sediment ...
AGCTCCAGCATTGATCTTTGAAATATCAGAATCGGGCTTGTAGGTAGACATGGAGGCGTTGATATGAAGGAAGGTAGAATCAATCTCTTTCTGAAGGTCCGCATTCTCTTGAGCAAAGAACAGGATGCTATAGTTAGTACCTAAGGCCCCACCGGCATACTGGTGTAGAACACTATTGTCTTTTTCCTGGCAGGAGATCAATGCCAGTAAAAACAAACTGATCCATATAAGGTTATATTTCAATAAGTCCTTCATAATCCACAAGATAGGGTTCATTTAGGTATACGGGTAAAGCATTATCCTGGGCATTAGCTAAACCCACACCAGCGAAATAAGTACGTGCCTCTTGTTTTAAGGCGTGAGATTTGATCTTCTCCATCAGTCCAATATCGTAATCAGCAGGAACATCGGGATGGGTAACCGGTCTGACTACAATGAAATGAAGCTCTTTATCTTTCAGACAAACGAATTGTGGATTTTTTTTCAACTTGCTGTTTACAGCCATGAATTCAAAGCCATCTGCCTCCAGTTGGCGCCCTACGATATTCATGGCCAGGTAATGTAGTTCTTGTGCTGTTAACGCTTTCATGAGTACAGATAAAAAAACCGATATGGAAGTATCGGTTTTTTTGTTGGTTAACGTTTGCGATTATCCTCCGAAATCATCGAATCGGATATGTTCATCCGGGATTCCAAAGTCCTCTCCCATTTTCTGGACGGCCTTATTCATTAACGGGGGCCCGCAGAAATAAAGTTCAATATCTTCAGGGGATTCATGGTGTTCTAAATAATTATCGATCACAGAATTATGGATGAATCCAACAAACCCATCCCCGGGGGCATCGATGTCTTCTTTGATCTTCCAATTATCCACATCCAGTGGTTCAGAAAGGGCCATATAGAATTTGAAGTTTGGAAATTCTTCTTCCAGGGATTTGAAATGATCTATATAGAACAATTCCCGCTTCGATCTACCTCCGTACCAGAAGGTCACCTTCCGGTTCGTTTTTAAGGTTTGGAATAGATGGTATAAATGTGAGCGCATAGGTGCCATTCCTGCACCTCCACCCACATACAACATTTCAGATTCTGATTCATTGATGAAGAATTCTCCATAAGGCCCTGAAATGGTCACCTTATCTCCGGGTTTTTGCGCAAAAATGTAGGAAGATGCAACGCCCGGATTTACATCCATCCAGGAATTCTTTGAACGATCCCAGGGCGGTGTTGCGATCCGAACATTAAGCATGATCTCCCTACCTTCTGCAGGGTAAGAAGCCATGGAATAAGCGCGCTCTACTGTTTCGTTGTTTTTCATCACCAAAGGCCAGAGATTGAATTTATCCCATTCGGTCTGGAACTTATCCGGTGTCTCATGCTCCTCGGGGTGCGCCGTGATATCAAAGTCCTTATATTGTATCTCACATGGTGGGATCTCGATCTGGATATAGCCACCTGCTTTATAATTCATTTCCTCAGGGATCTCGACCACAAACTCCTTTATAAAAGAGGCCACATTGTAGTTTCTCACTACAGTCGCTTCCCACTTCTTGATACCAAAAACCTCTTCAGGTATGGTGATGTCCATGTCCTGTTTTACCTTGACCTGGCATGCGAGCCGGACTCCCTCGTTCAATTCGCGTTTCGAAAAATGCGGGGTTTCCGTAGGCAGTGCTTCACCTCCACCTTCCAGGACATGACATTCACATTGAATGCAGGTACCGCCCCCTCCACACGCCGAGGGCAAAAAAATCTTTTGATTCCCTAAGGTAGATAGCAAGGAACTTCCTGAAGGTACTTGAATTTCTTTCTCGCCATTAATAGTAATGGTCACAGGGCCTGATGGTGCCAGTTTTTCTTTTGTAAACAACAATAAGGCTACCAACATTAGCAACAGAACCATAAAGGCCAAAACAGTGATCAGGATAGTACCAAGCGTGCTTGCTAAGATCATTCGTTCGTATTTATATCGGTGTATGAAACAGCATTCGCAGCCATTTCATCTTTTTTCTTTTTCTCTTCTTCTTTTTTTATCTCCTCCTCTTTAGCCGTAGTCTCTTCAACAGGGGCCATAGAATCGCCTCCACCTGTAAGCATTCCACCGAAACTTTGAAAACCAATACCCATTAATCCTGTGATAATAAATGTGATCCCTAAACCTCTAAGGGGAGGAGGCACATTGGAATACCGGATTTTTTCACGGATAGCAGCGATGGCCAAAATTGCCAGGAACCAACCTATTCCGGAGCTAATTCCGTAATTAAGTGCCAAACCGAAAGTGGCTATCTCGCGCGATTGCATAAAAAGGGAACCACCCAGGATCGCACAGTTTACAGCAATAAGCGGTAAGAATATCCCAAGGGAATTATATAAAGCCGGTGAAAATTTTTCAACAACGATCTCTACCAATTGAACCATGGTAGCAATCGTGGCTATAAATAGAATAAAGGATAAGAAGCCAAGATCATAATCGGCATACTCTGGTCCTAACCAAACCAAAGCTCCATCTCGAAGTAAATACTGATCCAGCAACCAGTTAAGCGGAACGGTCACGGCCAATACAAAAATTACTGCCGCACCGAGGCCGACAGCAGTTGCCACTTTCTTTGAGACGGCCAGATAAGAACACATGCCAAGGAAGACAGCAAAGACCATGTTGTCTATAAAGATCGATTTAAAAAATAATTCTAAATGCTCTAACATAGTCTCTTAGTTTTCTTCGATTAATGCCCGGTTTTTAGAGCGTTGTACCCAGATGATTATACCTACCACGATCAGAGCCGCCGGAGGTATGATCATAAAACCATTATTCTCATAGCCGGTAGCATATAGCCCTGTTTTTGTAACGGGATCGCCTAAGACTTTAAAGCCAAAAAGGGTTCCAGATCCAAGTAATTCTCTAAAAAACCCAACTATGATGAGGATAACACCATATCCCAATGCATTACCAATCCCATCCAGAAAAGCTTTCCAAGGCCCGTTACCTAATGCAAAGGCCTCAAACCGACCCATAATAATACAGTTGGTTATGATCAAGCCAACAAAAACGGACAGGGTTTTGCTGAGCTCATAGGCAAAAGCTTTTAGCACCTGATCTACAATGATCACCAGTGTGGCAACAACGATTAACTGAACAATGATCCGAATCTTGCTGGGGATCATATTCCGCATTAATGAGATCACAACATTCCCCACGCCTAACACAAAGAGTACGGATATAGCCATCACAATGGAAGCTTTTAGTTCAGCTGTAATAGCAAGTGCCGAACAGATTCCCAGTACCTGGATGGTAATGGGATTATTGTCCGCCAGGGGGTCAAGGATCAGGTTGGTATCTTTCTTTGAAAGTAAAGCCATCTTAATTTGATCTGATTGATTCGAAATAATTTCTATAAAGGTTGACGCTCTCTCTGATCATTGCCGACACTCCGTTCCCGGTAATGGTGGCACCAGCTAGGGCGTCTACTTCATTGTCATCTTTTATTGTATTCAAAGGATCATTATTTCCTTTGACCACTGCGATACCTGCATATTGTTCCCCATCCAGGATCTGCTCCCCGATGAAATCGTCCATGAAATAGCGCATTTTAATGTTTGCTCCCAAGCCAGGCGTTTCCTGCTTATGGTCAAAATAGATCCCTTGTACTATCAACTGGTCATCAACGGCAACAAATCCCCATATAGCATCCCATAGTCCTTTACCGTGCATTGGAATGATGTGGTATTTTTTACCGTCTTTTTCACCGATAAAGACCGGAAGTCGTGCCGGATTTCCTCGCTTTAAGGCATCCAACTGTTTTTTCATGTCTATCAGGTAGGCTTCATTATCAGTAGTGATCTCTCCACTACTAATGACTAATTGCTCTTTTATGTATTCAGTAAAGACCGATTCGACTTCAGTAGTGGGGATAAAATTCACACTTCCTTCGCCTTCATTCTCATTTACGCCCATGGCGTAAAGAATATTCTGCTGCTTTTCAAAACGCTCATTTTCTTCAATACGAGGTTTTAACCCGGTTGCCAGGTAAGCAAGCAAGGAACCGACAACGATCACCATAATACAGGCGAACAAGACGGTGTACATATTTTTTTCTGTATTCAAAGCCATAACTAAACCGTTTCTGCTTCTAATTCTTCTGCTGCGGCTGTCGGAGCGTAGATCCGTGCCTGCTTCATTCGTTTCATGCGTCTTCTCACATTCCCTCGGATCACATAATGATCAATTGTCGGTGCAAAGACATTCATTAAGAGGATCGCCAGGAAAACTCCTTCAGGATAAGCCGGGTTAAATACCCGGATCATTACGGATAGAAATCCGATCAGGAATCCATAGATCCATTTTCCTCTATTTGTCTGCGAGCCCGTAACCGGATCCGTCGCCATAAATACAATACCAAATGCAAGTCCGCCCAGGATCAGGTGCTGCCAGAAATCTAAACTCATAAGGCCGTAAAAATTGCTGCTCTCTGAGATGATACCTGCATCAGCAATACCATTGAATATAAGCCCCATTATCAGGGCTCCAATAACAGCGCTAACCATAATACGCCAACTGGCGATCTTACTAAAAACCAGGAATAAACCTCCTAATAAGCATAGAAAGGCAGAGGTTTCTCCTATGGACCCCGGTATAAACCCGAAGAACATGTCAGATATACTGTAAACCTCTTCCACACTATTATTCTGGGCTAAATATCCCAAAATGGTTTCACCTGAAATAGCATCAGCTGTCCCGGTACGCTCCATGGCCTGGTGCACCCATACTTTATCACCGCTCATCCAGGTGGGATAGGCAAAGAATAAAAAGGCACGTATGGTCAAAGCCGGATTAAGGATATTCATCCCTGTTCCACCAAATACCTCTTTTCCGATCACTACGCCAAATACAATGGCAACAGCAAGCATCCACAAAGGAGTATCTACAGGAACGATCAAGGGAACCAGCATTCCTGTCACCAGGTAACCCTCTTCTACTTCATGTCCTTTGATCACGGCAAAGATGAATTCTATAAGTAATCCAACTCCGTAGGACACAATTACAATGGGCAGGATCAATGTCAGCCCTAACCAGAAGTTCTCAGCAGTGAAGAAGTTCCCAAACAACGATAACTCTCTTGATACACCAGCGGCTGCATCTATGGCTGCAAAATGCTGATACCCGGTATTGAACATGGAAAAGATCAGAATAGGGATCAATGACATGATCACTGTATTCATCGTACGTTTCAAGTCGTCCGCAGCCCGCACATGAGAACCATTATGTGTGGTTTCATCCGGAGCAAACAGGAAGGTATGAAATGCATTAAAAGCCGGAGCCATCTTCTTACCACGCATTTGGTGCTTGATAATGTGTAGTCGCTTTTTAAATGTCAATCGTTTATCTCTGCTCATATTAGCCTATTTCTTGATGCAACAGATCCAGTCCTTCCCGGATGATCTGTTGATGGGGTTGTTTAGAGATGCACACAAATTCTGTGAGTGAAAAATCCTCAGGGATCACTTCGTATAAACCTAATTGCTCCATTTCATCGAGGTCTTTCACCATGCACGCTTTAAGCAATTGTAAGGGATAAATATCCATCGGAAAAACTTTCTCATACAATCCCGTCACCACAAAGGCGCGGTGTTCCCCATTGGTATTGGTATCCAGATCAAATTTCTTTTTGGGCAGCATCCAGGAAAAAGTGAGGGCTCGTGTGGCCGAAACTTTATTAAAAACGGGCTTATTCCATCCAAAAAATTCATAGTCATCCCCTTCCGGAATACAGCTCACTGTATTATTGTAGAATCCGAGATGGCCATCCTGTTTACTTCTTAAGCCTGTAAGAACGTTGCCATTGATTACCCTGAATCGCTTAATATTTACACCACTGCCATAAAGGAAAGTGGCTATTTCTGCTCCAATTTTAGTCGTAAAATACTTGGGATTCTTTACCGCAGAACCAACAAGTGCAATAAGGCGTTCGGGGTTGAAAATTCCACTCAACAAGCACTCACCTATGATTACCAGGTCTTGTGGACTCAATGTCCACACCAGTTCTCCTTTGTTAATAGGGTCTATTTTGTTTATCTGCGTTCCTACGAGTCCGGCCGGATGTGGACCGCTAACTTTATGGATCTTAGCTCCTGAAAGTTGGGCCATGGGAGAATTCCCATTCTTCCCAATCGAGACGTGCACATCTCCTGGTGTTAGTTTGCCAAGAGCAGTCACCGCCGCCTGAAGTGCTTTTTCCTTTCCTTGTAGCACATAATCCGCATCCGCTGCCAGGGGTGCCGTAGTGTATGCTGAGACGAAAATGGACTTTGGTGTTGTTTCCGGATTAGCGATAAAATCGTAAGGGCGTTGCTTGATAAAAGGCCAACATCCTGTTTTAAGTAAAAACGATTTGATCTCTTCTGTACTTGCTGAGGTAGGATCTACCTTTTCGTATTGAACTTGAGATTGCTCCTTGTCGGCCAGGATCTTAATCATAAGGATACGGCGCCTGGCACCGCGTTCAATAGCTGCGATCTCTCCGCTAACCGGAGAAACGAAGAGCATTTCGGGAAAATCTTTATTGTAAAAAATAGGCTCCCCAGCTTTTACCTCTGCACCTTCCTTAACAAGCATTTTAGGAGTCATGCCGTGAAAGTCATTCAAATTCAAGGCATAAACATTAGATAATACAGCTTTGGAGGTGGTTAGTTCAGCAGCGCCAATAAGGTTAATCTGTAAGCCCTTTTTAATTCGAATGTCTGTGGACATTAAATAGCCGTTTGGGTTAGAAAAATTCGCGTCAAAAATACTACTTAAAGCCTTTCTATCATAATAATTAACCAGAAAATTGGGCATTACAACGAGCTTACTTTTTTAGGTATGCTTTTTGTTTACCTTTGACTGTTTTAATTAACAATGTTGGCAAAATTCCTTAAACATATCTTATCGATACTGATCGTATTTCCGGGGGCAGCCCAGGTACAGCAAGAGGTTAATCCACCTGAGAATATAAAAACGATCATATTTCGGGGTCCTACCGAAGACCAATTCCCCATTGTACAATTAGGGGACGAAATGTATTTGGAATTTGATGATCTGAATGCATCGGAAGATGATTATTATTATAAAATCGTCCATTGCGATTATGACTGGACCCCAAGTCAACTGTTAAAATCCCAGTATTTAAAAGGCGTAGATAACCAGCGTATTATTGATTACGGCAATAGCTATTCTACACTTCAACCCTATTCCAATTACCGATTGCGTATTCCTAATACGAATGTGAGCCTGAAAGTTAGCGGCAACTTCATGTTGGAGATCTATGACTCCTACAATGAACTTGTTTTTTCCAGGCGCTTTGTCGTTTATAAAAATCTGGTTGGTGTAGGTGTGAGCCTGAAAAGGGTACGTGATTTTGATTATTTAAATGAAAAACAAAGCGTTCAATTCTCCATCAATGCAGGAGATTTTCAATGGGTGAATCCAAAGAAAGAAGTGAAAGTGGCCATTTTGCAAAATTATCAGTGGGATTCAGCCTTATATAATATTGTCCCTCAATATACAGTTGGTCGACAATTGGTTTACCGATATGACAAGGAAACCAGTTTCTTCGGGGGAAATGAATATCTGAATTTCGATACGAGTGATTTACGAGCCCCAACGGCAGCGATCTCGCGTATAGAATATAATGAGCTCTACCATCATTATTTATTTGCGAACAGATACAGAAGCAAGGAGCCTTATACCTACTTCCCGGATATCAATGGTGATTTTGTCCTGCGTACTCTTCAAGGAAGGGATACTGCCAGAGAAGCCGAGTATACACGAGTACATTTTTATTTGCCCTATGAACCCGAACTTGGCTTAGACGATGTGTTTATTTGCGGTAAATTCAACAATTACGCCTTGGAGGAATCATATATAATGACATACAATCCGGATAACGGAATGATGGAAGCTGTGCTACCTTTTAAACAAGGCTTTTACAATTACAAATATATATTGGCCAATAAGGAGGACCCCACTAAGATGAGTGTTATTAGCGGCGATTTCCATTTCACTGAAAATAACTATACGGTTTTGGTGTATTACCGAAACTTTGGAGATATCTATGACAGCATTATTGGCTTGGGGTCTGGTAATTCAAGGAATATCACCAATTAAGAAATATCTCATCTAAATTGATCGTTCTGGCTGGGTTTCAGTTAGAACCGTTCATCGATTTTTGCTCATACAACCTGAAAATAAAAGGATTCACCGATAATTATCTGCAATACTTTCTAAAACTTATTCCATTCCTTATCTTGCATCGGACTATCATATACCTGATTCCAAAGTTAAACACTAGACCATAACTCTTGATTCTATGATCACAAAGGTAACCCGAGGCATAAAGATCTCTGTCGATACAACTTTCGAAGGCACATTCTTTAAAAACTACAAAATGCACTTTGCATTTGGCTATACCATCACAATAGAAAATCAAAGCAATGATTCCGTTCAGCTTACTTCCAGGCATTGGGAGATCTTTGACGCGTTGAATGAATTTGAGGTGCTCGATGGTGAAGGGGTGATAGGCAAAAAACCAGTGATTCGCCCAGGTGAATCTCATACCTATAGTTCCGGTTGTTTATTAGCTTCCCCTGTAGGTTCCATGAAAGGGCATTACAACATGGTGAATTTTGCTACTTCGGAGAAATTCAGGGTCTATGTCCCTACCTTTAAGTTCAATGCACCTTTCGCACTGAACTAAAATCTCGTTTGTAATTCCTAGCTTTTTTTAACATCCGGTTTCGTACCTTTGCCCCCATTTTAAACGTCAAATAGTTAAACATGGGAAAAGGCTTTTTTCAAGTCCCCTGGGCCACCAATGAACCCATCTTAGGGTATGCCCCGGGAAGTCCGGAACGCGAAGCAGTTCAGGCTCAATACAAAACATATTTTAACGGAAAGGCAGATGTGCCATTATATATTGGCAGTGAGGAAGTACGCACCGGGAATACACGCAGTATGTCGCCTCCACATGACCACACCCATTCTGTAGGACAATACCATCTTGCGGAGAAAAAACATGTGAGTTCTGCCATTGAGGCTGCTCTTGATGCCCGGATCAAATGGGCGCAACTTCCCTGGGAACAACGTGCGGCCATTTTCCTAAAAGCTGCTGATCTGATGGCGGGCCCGTATCGAGCAAAAATGAATGCAGCGACGATGATCGCACAATCAAAGACCATCCACCAGGCCGAGATCGATTCGGCCTGTGAGTTGATCGATTTCCTGCGATTCAATGTACAATTCATGGCCGAGATCTACAGTCAGCAACCAGAATCGTCAGAAGGGATCTGGAACCGGGTAGAATACCGCCCGCTAGAAGGATTTGTTTATGCGATTACCCCCTTTAACTTTACGGCTATTGCCGGGAACCTGCCATCCAGTGCAGCCTTGATGGGGAATGTAGTGATATGGAAACCTAGCTCGAATCAGGTCTTTTCGGCCAAGGTCATCATGGATGTATTTAAAGCGGCAGGGCTACCAGATGGCGTGATCAATATGATCACCGGGAATCCCGCAATGATCACTGATACAATATTAGATCACCCCGATTTTGCCGGCATCCATTACACCGGGTCAACAGAGGTTTTTCAATCCCTTTGGAAGCAGATAGGAAACAATATAGCGCAGTACAAAACCTACCCGAAGATCGTTGGAGAAACGGGGGGGAAAGATTTTATCATTGCACATCCCACGGCTCCAGCACAACAGGTAGCAACGGCCATAGTTCGCGGAGCTTTCGAGTACCAGGGACAGAAGTGCAGTGCAGCCAGTCGGGTGTACCTGCCAAAAAGCACGGCCGATAGCATACTGGACGCGGTTAAAAAAGATGTCGCCTCCTTCAAGCCACCGGGAAGTCCGGAAGACATGAGCAATTTCATAACTGCCGTGATCAATGAAGGCTCTTTTGACGATCTGGCCGGGTATATTGACAGGGCTAAGGCTGACAAAGATGCCGAGATCATCGCCGGTGGTGGATATGACAAAAGTAAAGGCTATTTTATTGAGCCTACCGTGATCCTTACAACCGATCCGAAATATGTGACAATGAAGACCGAATTATTCGGGCCTGTAGTAACCATATATATCTATGAGGATAAAGACTGGTCTAAGACCCTCGAGCTGGTAGACGGGACTTCTGAGTATGCCTTAACAGGGGCGGTAATGGGTACGGATCGATATGCGTTGGATGAAGCAACTCGTTTTCTGGAGAATTGTGCCGGAAATTTCTACATCAACGACAAACCCACAGGAGCTGTCGTAGGTCAGCAACCTTTCGGCGGTGCCAGGGCTTCAGGAACGAATGACAAAGCAGGTTCGGCTCAGAATCTA
>Ga0265309_10001471_pt1 | contig 10350 bp, 9 predicted proteins | sample Helome_FD_192492 | JGI IMG/M metagenome (GOLD analysis project Ga0265309, IMG submission 192492) | Marine sediment microbial communities from subtidal zone of North Sea - Hel_20160524 (Illumina Assembly) | ecosystem: Environmental > Aquatic > Marine > Subtidal zone > Sediment ...
GTCCTCGTTCGTGTAGGCGATGAGTTGTCCCTTGGCCGTGGCCCGGCCGATTGCGATCAAGAGATCACGGTCGTCCTTGGTGTCTTCGGTTGCCAGCAAGCCCTCAGCCGGAAGGGTATCCAGCGAGGAAGGGGCGATCGAGCGTGTTGCTACGCCGTTGGCTGCCATTTGGGCAATGTCAGACTTGGCCGAGGAGTAAGCCTGGATGTCGTCGTTGTCGAATGCGTTCTGCACCGTGGCTGCAGCCGTGCCAACCTCGATGATTTCCGCGTCCTGGTCGGGATCCACACCTGCCTCGACGAGCAGTGCTCTCAGCAGCGGCACTTCGCCGCCTGCCAGTTCAGAAATGCCGATCGTCAAGCCGCTGAGCTCATCCATCGACTGGATGGTTGAGCTTTCGGGCACGACGACGTCAAACACCTCGCCGTACGCGTAAGTAAAGAATGGATAGAGACTGGCCCCGGCCTCGATCGCCGGCAGCATCGCACCCGGGACTCCCATGCCCGCTTCGGCGTTTCCTGCCGCCAAAATCTGCGCCACGTCGGACGAACCGCCGGTGCCTTGCAACGCCATGTCGAGTCCTTCGTCGGCGTAGAAACCGAGGGCTTTTGCGATGTGGAACCCGTATCCGAACGAGCTCGTTGTCGAAAGCGCCAGCGTGACGCTCTGCATCGACTCACCCTGGGTGGTAGCGGTTGTGCCGCCACCGCTCGTGGTGGTGGTCTCGTCGCCGTCGCTGTCACCGCAGGCGGCTGCCACCATAGTGAGGGCCAGTAACAGAGCCCCCAGCCTGAACCATTTCTTGTTTGCTCTCTTCATGTTCTTTCCGTTCTCCCTTTCGGTGTCCCCTTGGCGGGACATCATGGTTTCTCGTCACCGCTGTTGTGCCAGAAGATCAACCTTCGCTCCAGATAGGACGCTGTCCCAAAAAGAACCAGGCCGAAGATCGACAGCATGAACAAATAGGCGAATACGTCGTCCATTCGGAATTGGAAAGACGCAGTCTCGATGAGGTGTCCGGCCCCCTCATTGGCTGCCGTCAGCTCCCCCACGATTGCCCCGATCACCGCGAATGTCAGTGCGGTCTTGAGGCCGGCGAAGATGGCCGGCATGGCGGACGGAAGCCGGAGCTCTCTGAACACCTGGAAGCGGTTTGCCTTCAGTGACCGCATCAGCACGAGGGAGTTCTCATCAACGATGGTCAACCCGGTGATTGTGTTGATAAGGACAGGGAAAAAGCAGATTGTGACCGCCAGGCCGATCTTCGAAGACATTCCGAAACCAAACCAGGCGATGAAGATGGGAGCCAGCGCCACTCGCGGAGTCGATTGGAAAAGCACCACAACCGGGTAGACCGCTTTGCGGAATATTGGTGACAGCGCCACCAGGGCCCCGAGGATGAAACCCCCGCTGGCGCCAATGACGAAACCGATTCCAGCCTCCTGGAAGGTCACCCAGAAGTTCTCCCAGACGAATCCTGTGGTAATCGCTTGGGAGAACGCTGGGACGATCTCGGTGGGTCGGGAAAGCACGATCTCGGGCCAGAAGCTCGGGTCGATCGCGCTAAGCAGCTGCCAAAGCCCGCCGAGAGCAAGAATGGTGGCGCCGGTCAGAACAACGTTGCTCGCCAGAACTCGTATCACGAGGCTCTGCTTAGGCGCTTGGGCTGGCGTCAGCGTTCTGGCCAGTTCGGCCAGATCGGCGTCCGTGTAAGTGGTGTGAGTCGCCATTGGCCGTTTCTCCTCAGCCGAGACCCAGAATGTTCCGGATGTAATTCGTCACATCTGTGTACTCCTGGCCCGAACGCACACTCGGGGTGCGAGGGCGTTCGAGCGGCACATCAACAACCTCGAGTATCCGTCCGGGGCGGGAGCCCATTACTGCTACGCGATCGGACAGAAACACCGCCTCACCAATGTTGTGGGTTACGAACAGCGTGGTCTTGTTCTCATGCTCGGAAATCCGAGCTAGCTCTGCATTGAGGTTTTCGCGGGTGAACTCGTCCAATGCTCCGAAGGGCTCATCCAGCAACATGAGGTGCGGATCGGAAACCAGAAGACGGCACAGCGCAACCCGCTGCTGCATACCACCCGAAAGCTCTCGCGGATAATGGTCTTCGAACCCACGCAGCCCAACCAGGTCGAGGACCTCAGCAATCCGGGAATCCCAATCGAATCCAGTTTCTTTCCGGATCTCTAGTGGAAGTGAAATGTTCCGCACCGCCGAGCGCCACGGGAACAATGTTGGCGTCTGGAACATCAAGCCAATCTCGTCTCGAGGGTCCGTCATCAAAGAACCTTCGAAACGAACCTCACCCGAGCTGGCGGTCATTAAACCCGCCACGATATTCAAGAGAGTGGTCTTCCCGCACCCGGATGGTCCGACTAGCGAGATGAACTCGCCGGGTCCAACGTCCAGCGTGACGTTGGCTAGCGCCACCAGGCTCTGTGATTTTCCCACGAAGACCCGACTCACATCATCGATTTCCAACGCCACGGGGGATCGACCCACAACTGCGGGATCGACGTCTGTACCAGCGAGAGAAGATATGGGTGGGTGTGCCAAGTTTGGCTCCGGCTCGAATTCAGACTGAATTGCAAGCAACCATAGGTGGCACGCGAGTCGCATACAACCCCGTGCGGCAATAGCGCGAAAACTACTTCCTGAGGCGCTCGATGAGCCAGTCGGCCATCCTTGGTCTGACGATGTGCGCCATGTTGTGGCAGCAGTGATCGCCATCGGGTTCGACGCGAAGCTGAAAATTCTCTTTGCCAGCAATGGCTGATGCCAACAGCGTGGTCTGGTGGGTGGAGAAGATTCGGTCGTGCGCCCCTTGCAGAATATAGGTCGGGCATTCAATGGCGCCGATCAGGTCCCCGATGTTGAGTGCTTCCTGCAAAATCTCCGCGGCCTCGGCTTGAGTGTTCGCGCCTGTCAAGTATGCGAATCCGTCATGGACATGAGGGGGCATACCCTCCCAATCAGACATGTCGACGAAAGCCCCCCAGGCGACGCACACCTGTACGCGGTGATCGACTGCGGCCGAACGCAACGCGTAATGGCCGCCCAAGCTTCGTCCGAGGACCCCCAATCGTCTGGAGTCGAGCTCAGGCCTCGTCTCGAGATAGTCGATCACCGCCGACGTGTATCGCTCGAAGTCCGACTGTATCTTGACATCGAAGAACATTTCGCCTTGACCGGGTCCATCGAAGGCGAAGGTAGCGAGACCTCGCTGCAGGCACATGTTCTCAAAGAGGAGGCTTTCTTCCTTTGTCGACTCAAGGCCGCCGATCAGCACGACGCACGGATGCGGGCCCGCACCGGGGGGGAGTCTGAGGTAGGCCGGGATGCTCGCATCGCCGAAGCTGAGGTCTACCCGTTCGGCTGCCGTCACCAGATAGGGGGAGGCTCGCCGGTACAAAGCGGCCTTGCTGTTCTGTCCGCTCTCTCGAAGCTCGGGTTCATGGAACCAGAGGAACTGAGCGTAGTGAAAGCTGAGCGAAGCTTGCCACAGCAACTCGCCCGCCGACACCAGGTGTCCAAGCCCAAGGGCTCGTTCACCGAGCTCTTCGTAGCGCTCGGCGGTTTTAGTCCAGAAGCCGAACCATTGTGATGCATCATCGAGGCGGCGGGCAGCGTCGTAGTCCTGAAAAGGAACACCATCCGCCAGCATTCGACCGGGGTTGAGAATTGCGTCCAGTTTGGTCGTGGCCATCAGGTTGTGAATCTACAGACCGAATGCCGGCTCCGCAGCCAGATGCACCGTTGCGAGCCAGTCATGTAGGGACTCGATCGCCCAGGCTCCTCAGGGGGCTGGGGATATCCCAGTTACCAGGTCCCGTAGTGAACAACGTCGTCGAAGTCGCGCCGAGAGGGTTTGCGGATCGGTTTGAGCGGCCGGTCAGCCGCATAGCCAAGAGCAATCAGCAGAGCGCATTGCCTTCCGTCGGGGAATCCGAGCACTTTCTGGGCGAGAATCTGGTCTCGGCAGACAGCTTGGCCACTGGCGATGCCGAATCCCGTTGCCGCCACCATCATCTGCATTGCAGCTTGGCCAAGGTCAAACCGGTCGATCAGAGCCTCGTCGCCTTCGGCACCTGGCATGACCAGGGCGATTGTGGCCGCTGAGCCTGCTATCCAACCGGCCCCCTGCCAAACGTGGGACAACCGGTCGAGTTGACCCTCGTCCGATACCACAACAAAGTCCCAACGCTGTCCGTTTCGAGAAGAGGGCGCTCTTCTGCCTGCCTCGAGGATACGTTCGAGGTCTTGCTTGGGGATTGGGTCCGAAGTGAAACTCCGGACCTGTCTGCGTGAAGTGATCGTGTCCCATGTGTCCATAACGGAGGACAGTAGCCAGCTCACCCGACTCGTCGGATCCAGCTCTCCGTGCCCGGAGCCACGGATCGGCGGTACGAATCGAATCGAGCGACACCTAGCCCGGATTCTCTTGCGGGTTATCGTTGCACCGCAAACCAGCGATGCAGGGGTCGCTCGTCGATCACGTGCCGGGAGCGCGCCAGGTGGACACCTGGCACTACCAGGAAGACCGAAGTCGGCAAAGCACTCCATGCGGCCCAGCAGGCGCTGCACGACGCGGGAGTGCCGAGACCTCAGTGGTTCTTCCTGATGCCGCTAGGCCAGAGCGACATCGACGGTTGACGCGGGACGCCGTCGGCGCTCCACCCCGTGCCTTGGTACGCTCCCCGCATGGATTCGATACGCCGCTTGTCCGACCCCGACCTCCGCAAGCCCGTGGCGATCGTCGCCTTTGAAGGCTGGAACGATGCCAGCGATGCTGCGAGCGGCGCGGTTGCCTACCTCATCGGACAGTTCGATGCCGAGCCGTTTGTCATTATCGATCCTGAGCTGTTCATTGATTTTCACGAGACCCGGCCGACCGTAGTAGTGGAAGATGGCGTCGCCGAGGAGCTGACCTGGCCGGCGACCAAGATGTACGCCGTGCCCCTCGATGGCGAACAGCGAGATCTCGTGCTGGTGCTGGGTGACGAACCTCAGTTGCGGTGGCAGACCTACGGCGGCCTGCTGCTCGATGAGCTCCAGCGGGTCGGGGTCGAACAAGTCGTGCTGCTCGGGGCCTTCCTGGGCCCAGTGCCCCACACCGGACCGGTGCCGATACTCGGGACCGCGACCTCCACCGACGAACTGTCCGATTTGGGCCTAACGGGAGCCGACTATGAGGGCCCGACCGGCATCGTCGGCGTACTGTCCCATTTGTTCCGGGAGGAGGGGTTCTCCACCCTCAGCCTGTGGGCGGCCACCTCCCATTACCTTGGCACCAACCCGAACCCCAAGGCCATGCTGGCCTTGTTGGACAAAGCCTCCCGCATCCTCGACATTCGGGTCGACGCCACCGAGTTGGCCGAAGTGGCGGGCGAGTTTGAAACGCGGGTTGATGCGGCCATGGCTGCATCGGAGGAATTCACCAGCTACGTACGCCGCCTCGAGTCGCTGCAGAGTGGCTCACCGGACTTTGACCCCTCGGATGCAGCCGACCTGATCTCCGAGGTCGAGAGCTTCCTCAAGGACAATTAGTACCTACCTGGCGAAACGCTTCAAGCGAACGCTATTGAGCACCACGCTCACACTCGAGAAGGCCATGGCGAGCGCGGCTATCGAAGGATCGAGCTGGCCAAACGCTGCGAGGGGAATGGCGGCGGCGTTGTAGAAGAAGGCCCAGAACAGGTTCTGTCCGATGGTGCGGTGGGTGCGGCGGGCAAGTTTGACCGCCGTCACGACCTGGCGGGGATCGCCCGACAAAAGCACAATGTCGCCGGACTCAATGGCGATGTCTGTGCCGGAGCCCACGGCCATGCCCAGATCAGCTTGCGTGAGAGCGGGCGCGTCATTCACGCCATCGCCGACGAAGGCCACGATCTCACCCTCTTGCTGGAGCGCCGCGACTGCAGCTGCCTTCTCGGCAGGAACCACACTGTCGAGCACCCGCCCGATGCCGACGTCCTTCGCCACGGCCTGAGCCGTCACCGGATTGTCGCCGGTCACCATGACCAGGTCGATGTCCATGGCCCTGAGGTCGGTCATCGCCGCCGAGACGCCCGGCCGGGGGGCGTCGACCAGAGCGACGTGGCCTCGCACCTCCCCGTTCCAAGCCGCGACGAACACCGTGCGGCCCCCGCTTTCCAGCCGGGAGATCTGCTGCTTCATTTCCCCTGACACGGGGATGCCCAGGCTCTCCAGAAGACGCACGTTGCCGATCTGGACGGCGGTGGTATCCACCGTGCCGCGGATGCCCCCACCAGGCAGTTCTTCGACGTCGGTCGGTGGAATGAGTGTCAGGTCCCGCTCCTCGGCCTCGAGCGTTACCGCTCGCGCCACCGGATGGCCACTGGCCGACTCCAGTGAACCAACCAGGGTTACGAAGCGGTCGGGATCGACGGTGGTTTCGATGTGCTCGACCGTCATGCGGCCGGAGGTAATGGTCCCGGTCTTGTCAAACGCGACGGTGTCGATGGTCCGGGCCCGCTCGAACACTTCGGCCGTCTTGAAGAGCACTCCAAGCTCGGCGCCGCGGCCGGATCCGACCATGATGGCGGTGGGGGTCGCCAAGCCGAGAGCACACGGGCAAGCGATGATGAGGACGGCAACCGCGTTTCTCCACGACGTCTCTACTTCCCCGCTCACCGCCAGCCAGACGATGCCGGTGGTTATCGCCACGAGGATGACGACGGGCACGAAAACCGAAGACACCCGATCGGCCAGGCGTTGGGCGGGCGCCTTCGAGGCCTGGGCCCGCTCCACCATGTGGGCGATTTGGGCGAGGGCGGTGTCTGAGCCGATGGCTGTGGCCTCGACTACCACCCGTCCCTGGTGGTTGATGGTGGCGCCATAGACAACATCACCTGGGCCCTTGTCCACAGGGAGTGCCTCGCCGGTGAGGAGGCTCTCGTTGAATGACGAGCGCCCGGCGTTTATGAGGCCGTCGGTGGGGATCTTCTCGCCGGGGTTGACCACCATGAGATCGCCGGGCCGGACGGTCTCGGCCGGCACGAGCGTTTCGACCCCGTTGCGGAGGAGGCGGGCTTCTTTGGCTCCCAGCTCGAGCAGTCGGCTAATCGCTTGGGAGGCGCTGCCCTTGGCCCGGGCTTCGAAGTAGCGGCCAAGGAGTATGAAGGTGACGATGAGGGCGGCCGTTTCGAAAAACACTTCTTCGTCAGCGAAGACCGCCCACACCGAATAGCTGTAGGCGGCCAGCGTCCCAACCGACACGAGGGTGTCCATGCTGGTGTCGAAGGCCCGCAGGCGCAGCCAGGCGTTGCGGTGGAACTGCCAGCCAAAGACGAACACCACCGGTGTAGCCAGCGCCCACACGGTAAGGCGGACGGCGTCGCCCCCATCGGTGAGCAACATGATCAACATGAGGGGGATCGTGAAGGCCGCCGCCCAGGCGAGGTTTCGCCGCTGGAATCTGACGTCCCGGTCGAATCGCTCGGTGGGGACTTCGCGCTCGTCATCCTCGGTTATCTCGGTGAGTTGGTAGCCGAGCTTGTCAATCGCAGCCGTCAGCTGATCGACATTGGCGCCTGGATCCAAAATGACGGTCGCGCCGGCGCCCGGGTAGTTGACGACCGCCGACTCGACGCCGTCCTGCTTGCCGAGTACCCGCTCGATCCGTACGGCGCACGAGGCACAGGTCATACCCTCGACGGCGAACTCGACCGATGTGGTGACCTCGGTCGAGGGAGATTCGATCATTGAGCTACTTCGTAGCCTTGTTCCTCGATGGCGGTAACGATTTCGTCGAGCCCGACCTGCGCGGTCTCGTAGGTAACGGTGACAGTTTTCTCCGGGATGTCGACGACGGAATCGGTCACACCCGATAGCTCGGACGTGGCTCCTTCGATCGACATCTTGCAGTGGTCGCAGGAGATATCGGGGACAGAGAGTGTTTGGGTTTCCATAGCGCACAAGCATATCCCGCGATCCGGCTTTGCGGGGCCCGTAAACTCAACGGCCATGGACATCCGACCCAGCATTTTGGAGGCGATTGGCAACACGCCCCTGGTCCGTTTGGCCCGCCTCCACCCCCCGGGCAACCTGGTGGCCAAGCTCGAGTACACCAATCCCGGCGGCTCGATCAAGGACCGGATCGGGCTGACAATGATCGAGGCCGCCGAGCGGGATGGGCTGCTCAAACCCGGCGGGACGATTGTTGAGCCGACGAGCGGCAACACGGGGGTTGGTCTGGCCCTGGCAGCCGCAGTCAAGGGTTACCGACTGGTGTGCGTGATGCCGGACAAGATGTCGCAGGAGAAGATCGACGGGTTGCGGGCCTACGGGGCCGAGGTGCACGTCACCCCGACTGATGTGGCGCCGGAGGACCCCCGGTCCTATTACTCGACCGCCGCCCGGCTGGTGGCAGAAATCCCCGGTGCGTTCAGTCCCAATCAGTACGCCAACCCGGCCAACCCGATGTCCCACTACGAGACAACCGGGCCTGAGATCTGGGAACAGACCGATGGCTCGATCGGTGCCCTGGTGGTTGGGGTTGGCACCGGAGGGACCATCACCGGAACGGCTCGTTTTATCAAGGAACAGAAACCGGGCGTTGAAGTGGTCGGCGTGGATCCGGTGGGGTCGATCTACACCGCGACCTCCGAGGCCGAAGTGCACACCTACCTGACTGAGGGCGTGGGTGAGGACTTCTGGCCGGAGACCTTCGATCCCGATGTCGTCGACCGGTTCGTGCAGGTGAGTGACGCCGCCGCCTACGCCATGGCCCGCCGGTTGGCCAGTGTCGAGGGTGTGCTGGTCGGCTCCTCGGGAGGATTGGCAGTCGAGGGGGCGCTGGAAGTGGCCGCCGGCGCGCCGGACAAGCTGGTGGTGGTGATCATCGCCGACTCAGGCCGCAGCTATGTTTCCAAAGTGTTCAACGATGAGTGGATGATCGCCAACGGGCTCATGGAGGCGCCGTGAGCAAACGCAAGTACGAGACGATTGCCATCCACGCAGGCCAGGGTCCCGATCCGACCACCGGGGCGGTGGTCACTCCCATTTACGCAACCTCTACCTATGCCCAGGAGGCACCCGGCAAGACGGTCTACGAGTACTCGCGCACCGATAATCCCACCCGCACCGCGTTGCAGACCGCCCTCGGAGAGCTGGAGGGTGTCGGAGCCGACGGAGGGGCGGTAGCGACCGCTTCCGGGATGGCGGCGGTGGCCCTGCTGGGGTATCTGCACAAGCCGGGCGACCACGTGGTCATCCCCAACGACGCCTATGGAGGCACCTACCGGTTCATCGCCCGGGTACTTGGCGAGCAGGGTGTCGAATGGACCGTGGTGGACCAGACCGACCTGGCGGCGGTCGAGCAGGCCCTCCGTCCCGAGACCACCTGGGTGCTCACTGAGACGCCGACCAACCCCCTGCTGCGGGTTGTCGATATCGCTGCCATCGCCGGGATCACCCACGCCGGTGGGGCGCGGCTGGTAGTCGACAACACCTTTGCCACGTCCTACCTCCAGCAACCCCTGGCACTGGGGGCCGACATGTCGTTGTACTCCACCACCAAATACGTGGGGGGGCACAGTGACGTTGTCGGGGGAGCGCTGGTGACCGACGACGCCGAACTACTCGAGCGGCTGCGGTTCTACCAGAACGCGGCCGGCCCGGTTCCCGGCCCCTTCGACGTCTATCTCACCTTGCGCGGGTTGAAGACCCTGGCAGTGCGGATGGACCGCCATTGCGCTAACGCCCGCGCCATCGCCGAGTTCTTGACAGGGCACCACGCGGTGGGCGAGGTGTTCTTCCCCGGCCTCGAGTCACATCCCCAGCACGAGCTGGCCGCCACCCAGATGGCGGATTTCGGCGGCATGATCTCTTTCCGGACCAAGGCCGGTCCCGATGTGGCCGAGAAGGTGGTCGCTCGTACCGAGCTGTTCTTTCTGGCCGAAAGCCTGGGAGGGGTTGAGTCGCTGATTGAGGTCCCGGCCCTCATGACCCACATGTCGGTGGCCGGCACAGATCTGGAAGTTCCGGCGGATCTGGTCAGGTTGTCGGTGGGCATCGAGCACGTTGATGACCTCATCGAAGACCTCGATCAAGCCCTAGCCGGGTAGTCGGCTGGTGAGCGGGTTCGTTGAACGGGGCGGGGTGTGGGTGGCCGTGCAGGTCGGGCTGTTGGCGGCCATCGTGCTCATCGGACGCCTCGATCTGGCCTCCTACCGCTTGGCGGGAAGCGGCACCATCGCCTGGGTCTTGATCGGCATCGCCTTGGTGGTGGGGGTGGCGGCCTCGTTGTCGCTCGGCCGCAATCTCACCCCCTACCCGAAGCCGGTCGAAGCCGGCACCATGATTGAGCGCGGGCCGTAT
>Ga0265309_10001472_pt1 | contig 10348 bp, 9 predicted proteins | sample Helome_FD_192492 | JGI IMG/M metagenome (GOLD analysis project Ga0265309, IMG submission 192492) | Marine sediment microbial communities from subtidal zone of North Sea - Hel_20160524 (Illumina Assembly) | ecosystem: Environmental > Aquatic > Marine > Subtidal zone > Sediment ...
GAACATACTCGTCCCCGAAATCATCCCTAACTCCGACATGCCAGCATAATTTGTTGGGACGAAGGTGTAGAAGCCAAGCCCGGTGGTCACCGCACACAACATTAATGCAGGGCCAACTTCCTGCAGGGTCTTTCTGATTGCCTGATAGGGCTCGTTCCCCAATCCAAGAAGTTCCTGATACCGCAAACACAGATGGATCGCATAGTCTACCGCCAGCCCGATAAAGAGCACCGCGAAAGCCAAGGACAGAATATTGAGTTGCCCCACCGCCACGGTGGCAAAACCCGCGCTCAAAGAGAGCCCCACAAGTAAGACAAGCAATGTGACGACCATCAGACGCCATGAGTGGAATGCGACCCTCAGAGTGAAGCAGACCATGGCAAGCGCAAGGATGGCGGCAATCCCTGCCCGACGGCTGACAACTTGGAGCTCTTCATGTGCCAGCGCCACTTCACCTGTCACACGAACTCGAACTCCGGGAATGGCGGACACGGCCGATTCTTGAATTATCCGATGAATGGCCTGAAGGGCTGTTCCGGCTGGTAGTAATTTTTGATAGTCCAGATGGGGTTGGACGAGAATGAATCTCTGTGTCCGGGAAGCGTTAAGGTCCTGTTTCAAAATAATGGAGTGCCAGGCAAGTATATAATCCAGGCCAGCCAAACTGGACTGAATGCCTTCTGCCATTCGCCGAAACAGGGAGTCGAGGAGAGATTCATTCACCCAATGCGTTTTATGGTAACTATCAGTCAACATGGTAAACAGACCATGGAGATTCCGATCTCGCATAAATTCTTCAATAAAGGGTTTCGATTCAGCTACCGATTCTGCCAACTGTTCAAGTTCCGGAAGATCAAGATAGAGAAGAGCATTTTTTTCAAAAAATGATCCTCCGAATGGCGTGTATACCGACTTGATGTGCTCTAATTCCTTTCTTAATCTCACATCGAGAGTTTTGACAGCTGCATGCGCCATCTCTGGTGTACTGGCCTCCACAACAAGAAGGATCGAATCTGTATTCTGCGGAAAGATGTGTTTGTAATGTTCGCGCGCCTCTTGAAAAGGGACATCGGCCGCAAGCATTTCGGTGGTGTTAGTATTGATACCCAGGTACATGAAGGCATAGGAAAAAGAAATGGCTGTCGCAAAAGTCGCCAAAGCCAGAACCCACCACGCCCTATGTTTCACAAAGTCAGCAACGCGACCTAGTGCACTGGATAACCAATCGGATGATGAAGGGGCCATAGGTATTACACGGTCTGTGATTAAGGATACAGGTCTGAGGACATCCCCTATGATGTCGTCATCGTTGCCATACATAGGCACCAAGCTAGTTTCCTAAGTAGCTTATTCCGCTAGTCGAAGGGGAATATCAGCTAGAACGCAAGAAGTGAAACCAGAATTTCATGACTTGATTCATGCGTACTTCTCTCCTGAATCACTTTCTAGTTTTGAGGAGATACAGACCAATCCCCCCCAACCATTGCAGGATTCACTACCAGCTCAATGATCAAAGCTTAATAGGGCACGCGAAGGAAACGAGACGGGCCAGATGTTCTAACGGGAGTGGGAACAAAGATTACGGTACCGCGCCAATGCCCATAGAGGAAAGTATTTATAATAACCATAATATTTAAGGTACAGGACACGTGGAAAGCCTGGAGCAGAAAACCAGTCATCCTTCCACAACCCGTCCCCCTTCTGCGTGCGAAGGAGGTAATTGATACCTTTTCGCACTTCAGGACTCTGTACTTCCCCGGCTGACATGAGACCCAGAAGGGCCCACGCGGTTTGATACGAAATGCTGGCATAACCCTGTCCTTGGCGGGTGCCATCCCAGTAGGAGTCATTATCCTCTCCCCAGCCGCCATCCTTTCGCTGAACTCGTTTGAGCCAATGAACGGCACGCTGAACATGGGGAGTCTCAGGCGATTCTCCGGTGCTTTCCAAGGCCATAAGAACCGTCCATGTTCCATAGATATAGTTAGTCCCCCATCGTCCCCACCAGGAACCTTCAGGCGTCTGTTCTTTCAAAAGGTAGGTGAGACATGACTGCCTGGCTTGTCGATATTGTGGGGAATCCCGGTCTAAGGCACTCAAAAGCAGCAAGCACCGCGCGCTGACATCGCTTGTGGGAGGATCCAACAGCGCCCCATGATCAGCAAAGGGTATCTCATTGAGGTAATAACAGGTGTTATCGGCATCGTAGGAAGCAAAGCCACCATTTTTGGATTGCATGCCCGCGATCCAATCTGCCGCACGCTGAATAGAATGCTGGAAAGAAGGGTCCTTTGCCTGATACATGGCATAGGCAACCGCTGCGGTGTCATCCAGATCCGGGTAATAATTGTTTTGGAATTCAAAGGCCCACCCACCGCCCTTCAGTTGAGGGCGATACTCGCGCCAATCACCGGGGTCATCAAGAAGCTGTTTTTGCTGTAACCAACGAAGTGCGGCCGACACCTCAGGGAAATCTTGCCGTACATTCACTTCTTGCAGCGCGAGGCATGACAAGGCAGTATCCCAGACAGGCGAAAGACATGTCTGACACCACGCCGACCGATCCCCAACAACCAACAAACCTTCCAAAGCCAGCTTGGCCGTGATTCGATGAGGATGATCCGATGGATATCCCAGGCAATCCAACACCTCATAGGCACCAATCATTGCAGGGAGGATCGCGCCCAATCCCCCGGTTCCATTTAAACGTTCCACTATCCAACGTTCGGCTTCCTTTAGCGCGCGTTGCCGTATCCGCCCTGGGATGAAATATTCCAACCGTCTTCCAACCCAATCCAAAGCCAGAAACATTCGGTTCAGCGCTGAGCGAACAAACTGGTGGGGCTTAACCTGATCAGATGGCTTCACAAACAGTTCGGCAATACCTATTTTACGAGGATTTTTTGCATGAGGTTTCAGGGTACACAAGATTAAAAGAGGAACCATAACCGTGCGCGACCAATAGGAAACCTTTTGAATATGGAAAGGAAACCAACGTGGCAGCAGCATAATTTCGATGGGAAGGAAAGGAACCCCTCTCCAGGAAATTTGCCGAAATAAAGCAAGTGCGATCTTAACAAAGACGCTTGAAGAGGCGGCCCCGCCCTTGGAAAGAATCATCTCCCGTGCTTTGGTCATATGCGGAAGATGGGGATGGTCACCAGAAAGTTTGAGAGCAAAATAGCTCTTTACCGCACAACTAAGATCAGAAGGCCCACCATAGTAAAGCGGCCAACCTCCATCTGAAGACTGGTGTTCACGAAGGTATATGGCAATTTTTGCCTGAAGCGCCATATCAATCTCATCCATATAATGCATCATCAGGATATAGTCCGCTGACATTCCTGGATCTGATTCCAGATCAAAGCGCCAATAGCCTTCTTCATGCTGCAAATTCAAGAGGGCCCGCGTAGCCAAGCGTATCGCCAAATCTTCTGTTGGCAATTGCGAAGGGACTGTGGGAGAGAGAAGATTGGGGGATGATGTCGGATTTCCGCTCGTCTTCATTTGTTGATCTTCAAGAATTAGGAAATCAGAAGAATAAAGACCTTTTGGAGACAAACAAATAGCTGCGAAAATACCGAAGGAGAAGCGTGGTGTCAATCATAAATCTTGTAATGAGGGAGGATTGTTGGCTCAGAAATTGATTTAGAGGGCATCAGATAGCATCGGTGCTCGGCTTGGAGGTCATCGAACGTTGTTTGCGAACCTTTCCAGGCCTTGCTTCTTGCCGGAGATAAGGAAGAATCCCAAGGGCAAAACACGCTAGATTTATCGCTACGAAACGATAATGATGCCGTATGACGAGCTGAAATTACCCCCACGAACCACCGTGCAGTTAAACCCCGGACTCAGGTTTGCCATATTCGAGAGGATCGCGCATCAGCTCAGTGCTATCTACGCGGCGAACCGTCTGCAGAAAGCCCGTCTGCAAGTATTTATTACAACGATTCATAACCGGACGTAGAACACCAGCTGATGAACTCGCCACTGACTCGGAGTTCAGGCTCATTTACGGATTGGAAAATACTGCATCAGGGTTATCACGTGGCTCTTTCTTCACCCTGGAGGACCAGGGTATTCCGAAACGCTTATCTGTTGCAAAAAAATTTGCGCTTGTGGTCGTTGAATACGTTCCCAAATCCATCGTTTCTTGATGGGAGGTGTGTTAAGTACTCTGATGAATTCCTTTGCCGCCTCCTGAGAACGCCCGTGTTTCAAATACCACTTTCCAAGATCCAATCGGGCAGGAGCATACCGAGCATCAAGAGAGATGGCTTTTTTGAGGTGCGCATCTGCAGCCTCTGTATCGCCTCCTAAAAACCAAGGTAAATCTTCATACATTCGCCCTAACATATGATGAGCAGGAGCATATTCAGCGTCAAGTTCCAACATTCGATTCACATGATTCTTTAACGTCTGTAGGCTAAGCGCCGCTGCTACCAAGCCTTGCAACTGGACTGCCTTACCAAGATTGGCAGCATATAGAAAATGGGCATCAACTGAAGACTCTTGTTGCTCCAACGCTTTTTTGGCCAATCGGGCGCCCTCTTGAAAAGAGGCCAATTTTTTCTCCGGATCGATGTACCACCCATAACCTAAATCTAAATACATACTGGCTAGGTGGAGCAATTGAACAGGATCGTCAGATTGATCTGCACCGGAAGACACCAAAACTTGAAGCTCTTGTTCTAGCGCCAAGGGAGTTTCATCCTCAGTAAACCCTTCACCTCCTGCCCACACAAGAGAAGAAAAAAGCACCACGATCCATCCACCTGCACTTCTTAGATGTATCATGAGGATTCGCTCAAAAGGGATAACTTAACCCTGCGAAAACTGCTCCGCCTTCCCTACTATATCCCCAATCTACTCGGCTGACTAAATTTGGCCGCACAATCCCTCGTAACCCCACACCAGGAGTCACTTCCCATTCATTAAATTGCCGGTACTTAAAATCCTTGTAGGTCCGTCCCATATCCACAAATGGAGCCAATTCCAATTCAATTGTCACATTAAGCATTTTCAGGGCCATCACATGCATGCGTTCCTCAACATTCACAGCCACCATATGTTTATCAATAAATCGATCTCTTCCAAATCCTCGAAGATTGTTCTCACCACCCAAGGAACTTTGTTCATAAAACGGGATCCCATCGCCAAAACTTAATTGCATCATGGCCCGCGCCACAAAAATATACCGCTTGTTCCGGCTTGGAAACAGTTGCCTGACATCAAACCCATAGCGTGTATACAATTGATCATCAATATCCCGCCGCTCAAAGTTCTGTGCTAATTCTGCAAAAGCTTCGAATCGAGTCCCCGCGGTTGGACTCACAAGATTATCACGTGAATCATACTGGAACACCAAACGATGGGCGAGAATGGTCGCCCCATCCATTCCTGGATCGTCGGGAAAACGGTTTTTGGAAAAGGGTTCATCGTCGACCCCTCCCCTTTGGATGTCCACATCACGAAATCGCTGATTGACCGACAACCGGGTCACATCATTCAGATGAATCCCAAAATCCCAATGCACTTCAAATTCACGACCCGTATAGTTGGTTTCATGGTCCTCCGGGGTCGTTTGTCCCAACCCAAAATACCGCTTCGTAGCGTTTTTAAAAAATTGCGCTCCGATGTCCACAAAGAACAGCCCTTCTATAAACCCCGGATCCTGGTATCGAAATTTCAATTTCCGCTCTATCTCATCCGTGTATGAACCTACCGTCTCTAATTGGCTGCCTCCAGTCCAGTACCGGAAATAATTCACGGTGCCTCTTACCCCCAAATATGAATTATGGACCACCATAGGAGCCAGGAGAGACCGAAGATTCCCCTCCTCATCCGAGTCCAACACGGGAACAATGAGTCCAAAATCCTGCCCATCGTTTTTGGAAGTCGAAATAGCGGGAACAACAAAAAAGGATTTTTCAGCACAGACAGAGGAGGGGATAACACTTCCCGTTAAGGCCAGGCAGACCATTGCCGCCAAGCACGGCGCACGGAAAGGCAACATCAGGCGGCTCCCTAGGACGAGGCCGCCAGATCATTCTTTGTTCGAAGTTTGTCGAGAAGGGCTTCAAATGAGGAGGACTTGATGATTCGCGAGAACTGCCCTCGATAATTTTTCGTCAAACTTATTCCATCAATAATGACATCATAGACCCACCATTTGTCATGTTTTTTGAGAAGACGATAATCCAAGGGAATTTCTACTTTCGGCGACACCACTTTTGTCTGGACTTCAGCAAAATCTCCCTTCAGCCGCTCCTTCAGATACTCCACTTTTTCTCCAGAATACCCATCGACATTTCCCGCATAGGAACGAGTTAAAAACTGTTGAAATAATCCTACAAATTCTTTTTGCTTCTCACTACTGAGTTTTTTCCACCGTGCCCCGAGGCTGCGCTTGGCCATTTCTTCATAATCAAATCGCTGTCCGATACTGGCTTCTAATTTCTCCCGCCGCTCAGCTGTTCGTGCAGGATCTTTCAAGGCTTCATCTCCAAGAACCGATAACACCTGGTCTACCGTTTCTTTGACGGCTTGAGTTGGCGTACCTGCTCCCCACGCTACAGAAAACGAAACGAGCGAGATACCAAGCCAAGCCAAAACCAAAATACATCGGGGGCAGGTCGTCCACTGGATCAACCGCCTAGGTAGAAAAACAGTCCCTCTGATCATTTCCCCAATTTTTGGCATAACTCCTCCTCGTAACGTCAACACAATTAATTATTCTACGTTGCCATGGATAAATTGGCTAATGACTTGCTCTAAATCAATACCAGATTCCGTATCAACAATTGTTCCTCCCTTGGATAAGAGATCCCCAGACCCACCGGGAGAAAGTCCCATATACTTTTCACCAATAATCCCACGAGTTTTGATCGAAGCAATGGCATCATTGTAAACGGGGATCCCATCCTGTATCGCTAAGACAATTTGCGCCTGATCATCTTTCAGTTCGATAGACTTTACCCGGCCAACTTCGACACCAGCAATTTCGACCGATGCCCCTTTTTTTAAACCGGAACTCGATGAAAAGTCCGCTGTGAGTTCATAATAATCCCCGCCCACTAACTCTAATTTTCCTAGCTTAATCGCTAGATAGCCTAAGCAGAGTATTCCGACGAGCACAAACAAGCCGACGACAAACTCCAATTTCCCACGTTCCATCATAACATCACCTGGCAAATGAATTGTTTGGTCATTCACGACTCCTCAGAAGAAAGGTCAAACAGTTAACTACCACCATAGGGAATGTTGAAAAAAGCCACCAGCGGCGTTCTCGCAATTTTGTCGTGCTCACGTACTGAAAGTACGCTCCGCGCGTCAAAATCGCTGCGGCCTTGCTGGGAGAATTTTTTGATCATTCCCGTCGGCTACCGATATTGAAATCTTTTAGGGCATATACGGGCTTTTTTGCGAGAAATATTCAACAGGCCCACCATATTAACGCTCGAAATTCATCTTATGTTGTGGCCATGGCATTCGGAACGGAAATAAATTCACGGACTAAAGGATCCGACAGCCGTTGAAATTCTTCGGAACGCTCCATCGCAAGGATTTTACCATTCTTCAGCATGGCGACCCAATCTGAAATGGGGAAAATTCTGGGAATTTCATGACTGACCATGATTCCGGTAAATCCAAACGTTTTATGCATCGCTAAAATCAAATCATGAATGGCATGGGCCATTAAAGGATCTAGGCCCGTGGTCGGTTCATCGAATAAAATAATTTCCGGCCCCATCACCAACGCCCTGGCTAACCCTGCTCGTTTTTTCATCCCGCCACTCAGTTCAGCAGGAAACTTGTGCCCCATTTTCCCCAACCCAACTCGTTCCAACATTTCTGGCACATATCGCTGAATATCGGAATCGGAAACCAACCGTTTCTCCCTCAGGGGGAACGCGACATTATCAAAGACATCCATGGAATCGAACAGCGCAGCCGACTGAAACAACATCGAAAATTTCTTGCGAATCTGATTCAATTCTCGACCATGGATTTGTGCAATATTCACACCGTCAATCAGCACCTGGCCTCGGTCAGGCCGCATCAAACCAATGATGTGCTTCAATAGCACACTTTTTCCTTCACCACTTGGACCAATAATTGTAGTGATGGCGCCTTTGGGGATAGCCAAATCCACTCCTCTGAGCACAGGCTGACCACCAAGCGTTTTTTCAACCCCCTTTAACTGAATAATAATCGGTGTCCCCATTTCGGATATGCAAATTCCTACAAAAGGACGGACGTTAAAAAGTAATCCCACACCAAAATGAGCACCGACGCCAAAACCACAGACTCGGTCGTGGCTTTCCCCAACCCTTCAGCACTCATCTTCGTGAAGTATCCCTTATAACAACAGACCCAACTGATGATGATACCAAAACTAATCGACTTCAATATTCCGCCATATACGTCTCTCCATTCCACTGCGGATTCAATAGAGCTCCAATACGACCCTCCACTGACACCCAATAGATTTACACCAACCAAATAGCCTCCTCCAATTCCAACCACGTCAAAAAGGGCCACTAGGAGCGGCACAGAAATGAGTGAGGCTACCATCTTTGGTGTAATTAAGTAATGAAGGGAATTGATGGCCATCGTTTCCAAAGCGTCGATTTGCTCCGTAATCCGCATAATACCAATTTCAGCGGTCATCGCAGATCCCGCTCGAGCGGTCACCATCAGCGAGGCGAGCACAGGGCCCAATTCGCGAATCATGCTCAGCGCCACAGCAGAACCCAGGAGTCCTTCAGATCCAAATTTCCTCAAGGAATAATATCCTTGAAGAGCGAGAACCATTCCAGTAAAAAGGGCCGTCAACACGACGACAAACGTTGACTTAAAACCAACAAAATGCATCTGCTTGATGATTTGAAACAACCGGAATGGCGGCTGAAACAACCAACCAAATGACCGCAACAGGAACAGCAACATTGCGCCCATTTCTTCGATCTGTGCAACGACTCGAGCCCCAATGCCTTGAATAACATTCATCGGTTACGACTTCATCGTTAAAGGAGTTGCCGATGTTGGCGTTGTCGAAACAGCAGAGAAAAATTCCTCAAAAAATCGCGTGAGTTGCAACGACGCTTGCTTCGAATGCCGGTAGAGATCAAGGAAGCCTTTCCAAGATCTCGGGGTCGTCAGGATATGCATGACTCCAGAGAACCATCCGGATGGTTTAAGGAAGAGGTTAAAGTCTACCGGCAAATCCTCGTTGACGCCATCAGAAATCGCCCGAACAATCAGAAATGATAGGCCATGCCCCTGAGCGACTTCCCCAATGGCTGCGCTTTCCATATCGACTCCCACGGCTCCTGTGGAGCCTTTTAATCTATGCTTGGCAACCGAATGGGTGAGCACACGATCCACGGTCACAAATAATCCCGTCCGTAGAGGTTCCTGTCCCATCCAGCTAAGGCTCAATGCTGATTGGACCCAATCAGGATGACACACGATTCGTTGTGGGGTGAAGGAGCCGTGGGACGTGGAAGACGGCTCCCAAAATACTTCCTTCCCGATAAGTACCGACCCGATAGGACCCGTATCGAGAGCCCCTGCAAAACCGGTGGAAATCATGACATCCCATGATGTGCCGTCAAGAAGTTGCTGGGCAACGATGCGGGCCTTATCAGGGCCTATTCCCGATTGAATAAGGAGGATATTCAGTCCATGATCGTTACTGGCTAACGCCCGATGACCATAGTGGGAAACGGGGTGAGGAAATCGAAGGGCACGGGCAACGGCATGAAATTCGATTCTGGTTGCCGTCACTATCGCTATTCTGGTCAGAACCGGCTCCTGACATCATTTTTTAAACAAGACAGGGTTTATGTTGAGCAAGAATTACCCCAACCCCCGTTGGCGTCGGGAAGCCTGAGCTGTTTTTCGCAACTGGTCGGCTTTGGCTTCCCCATTCATTTTTACATTCCGGTACATTCCCAAAGCCCAGATAGGAAAATATTTGAAGTAGCCATGATACCGTAAGTAAAAAACCTTTGGAAATCCTGTCCCTGTGTGGAATGGCTCATCCCACACACCATCTTCACGTTGATGGCGAATAAGCCAATTCACGCCACGAACAACGCTTAAGGAATCTGAGGCACCTGCCTGAAGCAGGGCCATGATCGCCCATGCCGTTTGTGAGGCGGCACTTTCCCCCTGCCCAGCTTTTTCAATATTCGCATAGGACTCGCAAGATTCGCCCCAACCCCCATCAGAATTCTGAACGGATTCCACCCAGGTCACGGCTTTTTGAATCCAGGGTGCCGTCATATCCACTCCAATCGCCCGTAGGCCAGAGAGGACACACCAGGTCCCATAAATATAA
>Ga0265309_10001474_pt1 | contig 10348 bp, 9 predicted proteins | sample Helome_FD_192492 | JGI IMG/M metagenome (GOLD analysis project Ga0265309, IMG submission 192492) | Marine sediment microbial communities from subtidal zone of North Sea - Hel_20160524 (Illumina Assembly) | ecosystem: Environmental > Aquatic > Marine > Subtidal zone > Sediment ...
GATGCGCACCAGCGAGCCGGACATCTTCGCCGCCGGTGACGCGGTCGAGGTACGGGATTTCGTGACCGGCGAGTGGAGCCTGGTGGCGCTGGCCGGCCCCGCGAACCGGCAGGGGCGTATTATCGCTGACGTGATCGCTGGTCGCGAATCGCGCTTTCGCGGCACGCAGGGAACGGCCATCATCGGTCTGTTCGAGGGCACCGCGGCCTGGACCGGCGTCTGCGAAAAGACGCTCAAACGGCTCGGCGACGAGGACTACGAGAAAATTTACCTGTTCCCGAACTCCCACGCCGGTTATTATCCCGGGGCGAAGCCGATCGCGATGAAGGTCCTGTTCCGCAAGTCCGACGGGCGCCTGCTCGGTGCGCAGGCGCTGGGCGAGGACGGCGTGGACAAGCGCGTCAGCGCCCTGGCCGCGCTGATCCAGATGGGCGCCACGGTGTACGACCTCGAGGAGTCCGAACTGTGTTACGCACCCCAGTACGGCAGCGCTAAGGATCCGGTGAACTTTTCCGGGATGGTCGCGGCAGGCGTACTCGGCGGCGACATGCCGATCAGCCACTGGCACGAAATGGGCGAAGGCATGATCCTCGACGTGCGTGACGCGTTCGAACTCGCGGTGGAAAACGTCGAAGGCGCCGTCAACATTCCCCTCGGGCAGTTACGGTCCAGGCTGGATGAACTGCCGCGCGACCAGACGATCCACGTATTTTGCCGTTCGGGGCAGCGATCGTACTACGCGACGCGGCTGCTGCTGCAGCACGGCTTCGACGTACGCAACATTTCCGGGGGCACGCTGGCGAGGACGTATTCCTCGTTCTTTCTGACGGAGGGGCCGATCGAGTAGCGGATCCGATCATTATTCACAACAGGGAGTTCTACCATGGTGGGACTCCGCGGAGGAAACATGATAGCTGAAAGCCATTTCTATTTTCATAAAGTCGCCGATGTGCTCGCCATCCGCCGTGTCGGGCAGGTGGCCTTATCAAGGGTCCACGTCGAGCAGGAGCTTCCCTTCTGATGTGCCGCTGGCTTGCATATTCGGGCTCGCCAATCGCGCTCGATACCTTTCTGCTCGAGCCCGAACATTCGCTGATTGACCAGAGCCTGCATTCGCGAATGGGTGTCGAAACAACCAACGGCGACGGCGTCGGTGTTGGCTGGTACGGCGACGGCGGGGAGCCAGGACTTTATCGCTCGATCGCACCGGCATGGAACGATCGAAACCTGCGCGAGCTCGCGGTGCACGTCAGCTCGGGATTGTTTCTCACGCACATCCGTGCGTCAACCGGCACCGCCATACAGCAGACCAACTGCCACCCGTTTCGCCATGACCAGTGGCTGTGGATGCACAACGGGCTGATTCGCGGGTTCAGCACTATCAAGCATGAACTGGCCATGGCCGTCGATCCCAGCCTGTTCGCTTCGATCGAGGGATCGACGGATTCGGAGCTGATGTTCTACCTGGCGCTGTCACTGGGCCTGGCCGACGACCCGTTCGTAGCGGTGGAGCGAATGGTGGGTCTGGTCGAGAAGACCGCCGAGCGCCATGGCATCGAAAACCCTTTACAGATGAGCCTGGCGACGACCAATGGCGAACAACTGTGGGTTTTTCGCTACTCGACCGAACAGCGCTCGCGCTCGTTATTCTACAGTTCGCATGTGCGCGCTCTGCGTGCGCTCTACCCGAACAATCCACGCCTGGCGGGTGTTGCGGAAGAATCGCGATTGATCGTATCGGAACCACTCAGTGATCTTGCGGGCGTATGGCACGAAATCCCCGAAGCGAGCTGCGGTATCGTGCAGGCCGGCCAGGACGAGCTGCGGCCGTTTCGGCCGCGGAGATAACCCTCCGATGCAAGCCTTGTCCACGCTCACCGGTCATTGCGAGGCGCGCAGCGCCGAAGCAATATCCCAATTCCAGGAAGATTGCTTCGCTACGCTCGCAATGACCAGATTCCAGGAAGATTGCTTCGCTACGCTCGCAATGACCAGATTCCAGGAAGATTGCTTCGCTGCGCTTGTATGATGACTTGTGCCTGGAATTCGGCAGAATTAAGGGCGCCGGGGTGTCTTAAATTGGCTGTCAGCGGGATTTTTGAGATCAAGGCTTCGCTTGATTCCTGTCATGCAAGTCACCACCTTCGATACCGAAGGCGAACAGGTAAATGCCGAGATCGGTCCAGGTTTCCTTGGCCATGGCCGGTGCCGTCGCGAGCACCGACAGGGCCAGGGCCAATTAACTGATCTGCATCAGGATTGAAAAATTCAACTCTGACATAGTCCCGAATCATTCATGCTAGATTTTGAGCGTGTATAAATACACCGGCTGGCGTATAAATTGATCGTTAAGGACGTTAATATGGGGCTAAATAATATGGGCAGGGGTAGATCCGGATACACCCGGTTAGCGTATAAATCTTTTTAAGGCGCCAAAATCCAGTCCGATAAGCCATGGACACAGATAAATCCAACGAATATCAACAGGTTCAGCTTGGTCCATTTTCGCCAGGGGCTGAACCCGACTGCCCCAGGCGCGGTACCGACCCGATCAGGCTCAGGCCCGTGAGCCTGCAGCTGTTGCGGGTACTTGTCATCGCGCCGATCCTGCTGCTAGCCCCCGCCACGAACGTGCTGTCGCAGGCTACTGAATCCAGGCAGGTCCTCATTCTCAATACTTACAACGAGGGTGCGGGAGTCTTCGGCAGGGTGAACGAGAGCTTCAGGAAAGCGCTGGAAAGACATTACGGTGGGCCGATCGCGTTCTATTCGTTGAATCTCGATGATCAATGGGGCGAACCAAATGTCCGCGAGGAATTGGTCGCCCAGCTGTTGCGCGATCACTTCGCTGACAGACCACCTGATTTGGTGTTTGCCGTAGGATACCCACCCATCAGGTTCTGGATCAATTACAGGGATTCGATACCCGGGCAGGCACCGTTGATTGCCCTCAACCGAGAAGGGCTCTTCAGCCCGGAGGATCTGCGCTCCGGCGATGTCACAAGAATCACTCGCTTCTCATTCTCAGATAAAGTGGACGACTTTCTACGCCTCAGACCGCGCACGTCACATCTCGTCGTGGTCTTTGGCAGTACACCTTTGGAAAGAGCGGCCGCGGCCCAGGCGGAAAGGGAACTTGCTGCATATTCGGAGCAGCTGTCGATCGAGTTCACCAACGATATGACACTGCATGAGTTGCAGGGGAGGCTGGAGGGCTTGTCGGAAGAGTCCGCGGTATATTTCGGACTATTGATCACCGACGCAGCCGGCGTTAGCCCACAGGACTCGGGATTATCGTTTACAAGGTTGGCCAGCGCCGCCCCCATATTCGGCGCCTTTGACTACCACCTTGGGCAGGGCATCGTGGGCGGCAGGCTTATGCAATTGAAGCAGCTCACTGTCGATGCTGCCAAAGCGGGCGCTGCAATCCTGCGCGGTGAAGCAGTTGATGACGCCTGGAAAATATTCGAACTGGGAACGCCCGTCTACGACTGGCGCGAGCTGAACAGATGGGGCATCGATATCGATCGGCTTCCAGCGGGTAGCGAGATCCGGTACCGGCCACCATCGCTGTGGGAGCAATATGCTAACTGGATTATTCTCACCGCCGCAGTGGTCGTATTACAGGGTCTGCTGATTGTCGCGCTAGCGATCCAGCGCCGCCACCGTCACGCCGCCGAACTGGGCCAGAAGAAGCTGAGTATAAAGCTGATCGACGCCTATGAGGACGAGCGCAGGAAGATTGCGGGCGAGCTGCACGACGATCTGTCGCACCGGTTGGCGCGACTGGCAATCGATGCTGGAATGATTGGGCACGATTCAAACAGTGGCGCACTGGACCAGGAGCTCAAGAACCTGCGTGAAGATCTCGCGAGGGTCAGCGAGGACGTACACGATATTTCTTACCGGCTGCACCCGTCGCTAGTGGAAGATCTGGGCATCTCGACGGCGTTGCAAGCGGAATGTCAACGTGTGAGGAAATACACCGATGTCACTATCAAGGAGCAACTTGGCGAGATACCCCAGCGAATACCCAAGAACGCGGCGTTGTGTGCTTATCGAGTGATACAGGAGGCGCAGAACAACGCCGTCCGGCATGCCGGAGCTGATAACATCGAAATAGCACTCGAAAAGGACGGCCAGACGCTGAAACTCAAGGTCTCGGACGACGGACGGGGATTCGATGAGGCCCGGGTGGCTGCAAACGGAAGTATCGGACTGTCGAGCATGCGCGAGCGGGTTGAGGCGATGGGCGGCACGCTCAGCATCCAAAGCACGCCCGGTGCAGGTACGACCGTGAGCGCCGTAGTGCCACTAACGGGAGACAATACATGAGGCGTACGCGCGTGCTGCTTGCGGATGATCACCGTATCGTTGGTGATGGTTTGAAACAGATCCTGGAGCCGGAGTTCAAGCTTGTCGGTATCGTCGAGGACGGCTTTGCCTTGCTCGAGGCGGCGGCCGAGGAAAAACCGGACGTCATCATTACCGACATCAGCATGCCCGGTCTCAATGGCATCGAGGCCCTGGAGGAACTCAAGAAGACGGACCCGGACGTGCAGGTCGTCTGTATGACTATGCATACGAATGTGGCCTATGCCCGGCGCGCACTCGATGCTGGCGCGCTTGGATATGTACTCAAACATTCGGCTGCCGACGAACTCGTTATGGCAGTGCGCGCGGCAGCCGCGGGGCGCACCTTCGTTTCGCCAGCCATTGCCGGTGAGGTGCTGCACTCGTTACAGAACGGGGATGACACTATAACGGACCCGATTGGCAAACTGACTCTGCGGCAGCGTGAGATCCTGCGCCTGCTGACCGATGGTCATTCGGCCAAGAAGATTGCCAAACTACTGAATATCTCGCCACGCACGGTCGAGTTTCACAAATACGCGATGATGGAAGCGCTCGAGGTGTCAACGAGCGCAGAGCTGATCCGGTTTGCCCTGAAATACGATATCGCCGATAGCTGATTATCCTGTGACCCGCAAACTCCTGTAGGTTGACTGGTAAATTTTCGAGTACCCCCAGCGATTGCAATGGCGTTTACTGCCACTATCGCATTGCTGATATTCATCCTGACGTTAATCTCTAATCATGATCATCGACAAGTGAAATCCCTGCAGAAATCCTGTGCATTACTCGCGGACACGCACACTCGTTATGTAGAAGGCGTACGCGCACTGCTCGAGACGGCGTTCGACACGACCTTCACGGTGGCCGACACTGGCTCGCTCATGAAAGATACAGAGCGTTTGCGACCGACGGTGATCGTCGTCGACCTCTCCTTCGCGCACGAGGAATTTGCTGGCCTGATCAGACAGTTTCGGAGATCGTCGCCTGCATCGAAGGTCATCATGCTGACCGTACACAATGACCCGGCTGTCGTCGACGCCTTGTTGTCCGCCGGTGCGAACGGTGTCGTACTGAAACACTTGGTTGCAAGAGATCTTATGGACGCCATAGATATGGTACTCGAAGGCGGCACGTTCGTGATGCCTGGTGTTCGCCCGGTCCAGGGACAGATTTCGACTCATCCGAACGAATAGCATACGGTGTCGTCTGGTTAGCGGTCACGACCCTGTGCTGTGGTAAAGCGGATTCCTGAAACACGAGAAACTTGTTGCTTTGCTGCATGATTCCAAAACGAGTGAGACCGGCAGCCATGCGGTTGGACATTGGCGTCGCCCGGATATAGGTTTGCACTGCCCTGGTGCTCGCCCGTAAAAGTCCGAAGCTCATGCTGGTAAAAATACGAGTATGCTAATTGCCCCGGATTGGATAACGTCGAGGGTGACCAATTGCCGGTCCGTACATCCGCTCGGGGGAGTAAGGAAATCCTGGAGTCGATCGTGACTCCGGGTCTGTACGAGACTTCGATCGGCACACTGAAGTTTCTTGATGGAGCGCCTTATCTTGAAACAGCACGAGCGGTCTATGACCAGAGTGAGGTATGGATATGGCTAAATGCAGTGAGTATGCCCAGGTTCAGTTTGGCCCTTTTACGCTAGGGGGTGAACCCGACCGCCTCAGGCGCGGTGTCGATCCGATCCCGCTTAGGCCCATGAGCCTGCGGATGTTGCGTTACCTGTCGGAGCGGCCGGGCCGGTTTGTCAGCAAGGATGAGTTGCTGGAGCAGGTCTGGACCGGTCGCGTCATCAGCGACAGCGGCCTGCGGCTATGCGTGCGTGAAATTCGCTCCGCGCTGGGTGACGACGCTAAAAATCCGGATTACGTCGAAACCGTCGTCGGCAAGGGTTATCGTTTTCTCCAGGGTGCCGGAGGCGAGGCGCCTGACCCGGACAACACGGGGCCGATCGTCGGGCGCGATACCGAATTGCGTCGCCTGGATGAACTTTACCAATTGGCGGCTGCGGGCCATACGCAGTTGATGCTGCTTGCCGGTGAGCCCGGGATTGGTAAAACCACGATGGTCGAGTCGTTCCTCGATCGTATTTCTAAAAACCACGGTGCTCAGGTGATCCAGGGCCAGTGCGTTATCCATTATGGCAAGCAGGAAGCCTATGGCCCGGTGCTGGAGGCCATCGCGGCATTTTTTCGCGATCAAAAAAGCGACACCGGGTTTATCAAGGATATGGAACGCCATGCACCCGGTTGGCTGTTGCAACTGCCCGAGATGCTCGATGCGATGCTGTTCGAGCGGGTAAAACACAGGACCGAGGGCATGGCGCCCGAGCGAATGATGCGGGAATTCTGCCAGCTGGTTGCCGTGCTGGCCGAGAAAAAACCGCTGGTCATCGTGATCGAGGATTTGCACTGGGCCGATGTCACGACTATCGATCTGCTCGCTTTTCTCGCCGAACACGACAAGTTACCGTTGATGATCCTCGGAACCTATCGGCCCGCGGATGCCGTCCTTTACAGCCCGAGCCTGCGCGACACGGTCAAGGAATTAAAAGGACGCGGTCTGTGCCAGGAACTGTTACTGGAGTTATTGACCGAGCTGGATTTGGCGAATTACCTCGCGGGCAGGTTAAATGGCGAAGCTGCAGACGATTTGATCACAGGATTGTTTCGCCGCTCCGGCGGTAACCCGCTGTTCATGGTCAAGCTCGTCGAGGAGCTGATCCGGACACAGGCACTGGTTTGTGACGATGGTCTCTGGGGAGTTGGTAGCCAGGCCGGGGTGCTGCAAGCCGATATACCGGAATCGCTGCGATCGCTGATTTCGCGCTACCTGGAGGCGTTGCCGCAGACGCACAAGGAAATGCTGGAGGTTGCAAGTGTCGTCGGCATGGAGTTCAGCGCCGCCGCAATGACCGATGCGATGGACAAAACGATCGAGGAAATCGAAAGTATGTGCGACGATTTATCGACAGATGGCCTGTTTATCGAGCCGGCTGATCTTTTAACCTGGCCCGATGGCACGCTCACCGGTAATTTTCGCTTTCAGCACGACCTGTATCTCGAGGTTATTTATCGCCAGATCGCTACAGCGCGACGGGCACGGATTCACCGCAAGGTTGCCAGACGGCTGCAAAATGCCTGGGGTGTAGACTCTCGGGAGATGGCCGCGGTGCTGGCTAAGCACTTCGAGCAGGGACGCGACTCCGAGAACGCGGAGCGGTATCGGCGGATGGCCGGTGCGGATGGCCGACGAGTGGGCCCTCGGCCTGCACTGTACCGCTTTCAGCCGCATGGATCGGTGAATGTGCCAGCAGCATAAATAAAAAGGGGATGGAGATAAAAAGGGGACGGAGGGATTATTTTTTAATCCCTCCGTCCCCTTTTTTAGTTTTTGAATTGCTGGTACTCGAGCCATAGCAGGAATTCCTGGTATTCCGCCGAGTTGGCGCCCTCGCTGCGCAGCCGATTCCATTTTTTGAATGCTTCAAACTCGGCTTTATCATCCATTGTCGTCACCGGCGCCGCTTGAGGCGCCGTCGCCGAAGACTGTTCGGGCTCAATCCCGGTTGCAGCCTCGGCCTCGATTGCCGCTTGCGCGGGCTTTTCGTCGGACGGTTCAACCTTTGTGCTCCATTTCAGTGTATTTTCGCCGTTTTCGTCCGCGAAAATACCCGGCCCGGGCATGTCGTCCCGTTCGCTCAGGGTTTCGTCGATGTTGCCCAGGTCGGCGGAACTGCAGCCGGCAGCCACCAGCATGACCAGGCATGCTAATATTGTCGGCTTCAGCTTCGCTGCCGTCATCTTCGATTCAGCCATTAAAACTTGATTCTGGCGCCGCCGGCCAGCGCAGTAATATCGTCTTCGCCGGCTACGTCGTCGAGACTGTCGACGCGGTAGGAGGCATACACCTGGATACCCTGCATCATGTCGCGCACCCAGGCCACGCTGACCGAGTTGGCGTCGCCATCGCCCAGGTCCTTGGTTTCGGACCAGTCAATGGCGAATGAATCTTTGTCCATTTTGTAACCGGCCTTGACGTAGACATTGGTCGGATCTTCGTCGCTGTCGTCGCCGCTATAGGCGCCGGTCAGGTTGAAGCCGTTGGCGGCGAGCCAGCTGGCGGATATCGCCTCACCCTGGACGTCGTCGCCGCTGTCCTTGTCGTCCCACAGTCCCAGCATAATTTCGAAGCTGTCGCTCTTGTAGCGCGCCGAAACTTCGACCTTGTCGCCGTTACCCAGGCTGGCTGCAAGCGCGAAATCCTCGATTGCGGCGTCATAGCGAATATTATCGTTGCGGCCGAGGCCATCGAAGGCCGAGCGAGCGTCGCCAACGGTAACCCCTGAAGTACCGTATTCCATCGAGCCCAGCAGATCTCGGCTTGCATCTACGTACTGGATAACAGTGGTGCCGGACTTATCGATTTCGGTCGAGCCGTCGGCCGCGCCGCTGCCCTGACCGATCGCAACCTTGCCGAAATTACCCTTGAACCAGACGTTCGATTGCCGCAGCGAGAAATCGTCGCCACCGCCGACGTCTCCGCCGATACCGTCACTGTCGAGGCTGTCCTCGGTGATTTTGCTCGACGGATTGCTCTGCAACTGGTATTCCCAATAAACGCCGGCAGTCAGGTCGTCACCGAGATCGCCCTGACCCTTGATGCGCACCCGTGAGCCGCTGACCGAGTTATCGGTGTGCACGGTGCCGTCCTCTTCGCCATTGTCGACGTTCATGATCAGGCGATTGACCTGACCGGACATTTCGAACTCAACCGCCGATGCGCTTGCGGGAAGCAGGACCGCAGCAGTGGTTGCAATGGCCAGAAACGGTACAAGTTTTTTCGTCTTAATTCGCATGCTAGTTCTCCTTGATTGGCTTTAAAAAGAAAAGAAAAGAAAAAAAAGAAAAAAAAAGGGGACGGAGGGATTAAAAAATAATCCCTCCGTCCCCTTTTTTGCTCTTTTTTGTAAGTTGTAACTGAGTTTAGAAACTGTAGGCGCCACCGAAAAATGCAACCGTGTAGGTATCGTCCTGTCCGACCGGGCTGTCATCGATTTCATCGTCCAGCGATGTGCTCTGCACGCCGTAAAGAAGTTTCCATTTCGGGTTAAGGGTCTGGATGGCCGTCACACCAACTGTGACGTTGGTTGCTGAATCATTATCCAGGGAGCTTACATCGCCATACCACCCGTAATTGACCTGGTCTTCGCCCAGGAGCTCAACACCGAGCTTGGCCGTCACGACAAACTGCGCTGTCTGCATCAGGTTGTATTTCAAATCAATCTGCGCATTGGTGTCTTCACCGGCAGTAATCTGAGCTTCCGCGGTAAACCTGTCTATTTTGTAACGGACATTAATACCGGGTTCTGCCTCTGCGTCAGGCTCGTCAAATCCAGCCGGAAAAAACGGTTTCACATCGTCGATACTGTCGTCATCATCATCCCAGGCAGCTGGGCGAATCTGGAGCACCGCGCCGACGCGAAAGTTTTCGTCCGCCTTCCAGAACCACCAGCCGGCGCGGTTGATTTTGAAGTAGGCGGTATCCTTGTAATCTACGATAATGATGGGCAGTCCGGCACCCTCGGTGTCATCACTACCCCAGTACTCAGGTTTGCTTAAAGCCGCCAGGCCAATCATTCCTGACCAGTCTTTCTCAGTATCCCTGGCATGTTGGCTGTCAACCGATTCCACGCCGGAAAGACCGCCGCCAGCAAGCGTTAAACTACTCATACTTCCCAAAACTGCCGCAGTAAATATTTTTAGTAATACTCTCATCGTTAGTTTCCTATATATATTAGTTCGTGCCGCCTGGTGAGCTAAAATCAGCTGGCCAGCCCAATTTACCGCACATCATCGATAAATCTCGCGTATAAGTAAATGGGTAAGCGTATAAATTATCGATACATGTTGTTAAATTTGACTGCCTGTGAACAGTCAATGGTGACATTATTTACGAGCGACTGGTTGGACTTTTTGACCC
>Ga0265309_10001475_pt1 | contig 10340 bp, 11 predicted proteins | sample Helome_FD_192492 | JGI IMG/M metagenome (GOLD analysis project Ga0265309, IMG submission 192492) | Marine sediment microbial communities from subtidal zone of North Sea - Hel_20160524 (Illumina Assembly) | ecosystem: Environmental > Aquatic > Marine > Subtidal zone > Sediment ...
ATATCGACACCTAACCAGTGCAAGCAACGGACGATTGACTCGGTAGCCGCTTTGCTACCGAAAACCGTCTCCCGACTCATACGCCGCTTTTGCAGGCGTTAGGCCGCATAAAAAGGGGTCGGTGTCATTTTTTCTTTTTCGTAAAATGACACCGACCCCTTTATCGCCTTTATCGTATCGGACCCCTTTATCGCTGATGCGACGGTCCAGTGACTCGGCCAGACCCCTTTATCTTGAAGTCAATAGGGTCAAAGGAATAAAGGAGGCCGGATAAAATATCAAAAAGTATCCGGCCCCTTTCTGCACCAGATAACAGTCGTCAGTTGTCAGAGTTTGCTGAGATGCCAATATGCAATCGCGGTGCCGATACCGATCACGATGAGGATCTTGATGGCGATGCTGATAATGAATTTCTTCTGTGTGTCGTAGTTGCCCATGTCAGTGTCTTGCTGAATTAACACTCGATCACCTCCATTATAGGGCTCCATTGATCTGGTATTAACTGCTAAACTTGAGAGAAGGTTACAAAAAAGGGGCAGGCATGTCGGAGAATAACGGGCAAACCGTTTCCGTTGCGGCATTTCTGGGTACGTTTGGAGCCGGTCTAACAACCATTGCATCGGTGATCAGTGATGTGCTGACGCCGCTGGCACCCGTTTCTCTCTACCTTGGCTTACTGGCGCTTGTTGCACTCATTGCCAGTATCTTTTGTGTTCGCTCTGCATCAATCAACGCCTGGTTTGATTCACATCTGCCGGGTATCTGGTTCAAGCCGTTTGCGGCCGCACTCGGGATTGCTGTGACCGGTCTGTTTACCACCTATTTCCTGTCTGCCAGTCACAAGGAAGCCGGTGGTTTCCTGGCGGACACGGTACCTGCCATTGCGATGATGCAGGGCGACCTGGGGCTGGTTGCTGAACATACTGCCCGCATCGCGAAATCAACCGAGGCGATTGAGGGCCACACGCGCGATATCAGCAGCAAGATGGACGACGTCAAGCGAGAGGTTAGCGAAAACCCGCGCAAGGAGCTGGCCAATCTCGGCATCGAGTGGAAACCCGATGCCTTCCTGGAGGCGGTCAGTATTGGTGACCTCGGTACCGTGCAGTTATTCGTTGATGGCGGGATGCCGCTGACGGCGGCGCGTTCGCAGGGACGCCCCCTGCCGATCATGCTGGCGAAGAACACCACCAATCCGGGCGCGATACTTGACCTGCTGGTAGAAAGCGGGCTGGACGTGAATCATGTCTATGACAGCAACTCCTCGATCGGACCGAAGTCCTATACTATCCTCAACTGGGCCGTGGAGAAGAACAACCAGTCGCTATTGAGGTCACTGGTCAAGCACGGTGGCAGCCTCGACATGGAAATTGGCGCCTTCGGCGCGCTCGGCACCAGTTACCGATCTTATGCGCTTGGCCTGTCGCTGCAGAACAATGATTTTGATCTGACCAGGCTGTTGCTCGATCTGGGCGCCGATAAATCGGTTGGCGAGTACAATGCCTACAGCGTCGCGCTGGCCAAACAGGCAAAGCTGCCGGCCGGCGAGCAGCGTGATGCGCTTGAGAAGCTGATGGAACGGCTGGAACCACCAGACAAGATTCGCAAGCAGCAGGAACTGCGCCAGCGTCTGGCGGAGGTTGAGAAAGAACTTACCAGTGTCGCCATGGAGGGCTTGCGTGCGGTCACGGCCAGCGAAAAGGTGCGCACCGACAGGCGCTATGACGAACTTCAGGTTGAGCGCAAGAAGCTGCAGAAGACGTTGGGTATCGAAGCGAAGTAACCGCAGCGCGAAAATCAATGGGGTCAGACTGACAATACACAGGGCACACTACAATTATAGGCTGCCAGTATCCTGATCACTTTCTCAAAGTAATCATCAATGGACAAATTCACGCGCAACTACAGCATCATACTCGGCATCGTCCTAGTGGGCCTGCTGGCCCTGTTTGCCTTTGAAGACCCGAAACTCACTGAATTAAACGATATGCTGCAGGCGGATACAGCACTCGACGCCTATCCGTATAACTTTCGGGTAGTACGACTCGAAAACAGTGTTGCCACCATGACGACACCGCGCTCGCCCGATTTTCCTGCATTCCGCGCCCTGGGCCTGCTGTTTCCTGCACTGGAAAATCTACCGCAGGATGATCCGCAACTGATGCAGGGGCAGCTGGATATGGCGCATACACAGGAACACGCCAAGGCGCTTGTTCTCGGCTCAGGGCATGCCAGTCACGTTGTCTGGGAGCTGGATACCGACTGGCTGGCTCGCCATGGTATACACCTCGAACGTGAATAAAAGAAAAAATCAATGGGGTCAGACTCGATTGATTCGACAGAATAACATCATATCAATCGAGTCTGACCCCATTGATCAGTCAGTAATATATAAGGGGGGACAGACCACGTTTAAATATTTGCAAACCATTAAAGCGTGATCTGCCCTCTAGTCCTCTTGTTCCTTGCTGCCCATACGCGCCCGCTTGGGCGTAAAGCCCATGTTAGTTTTAAACGCCTTGCGAAAAGCGATATGTGAACCGTAGCCGCAACGTTCGCTGATCTGTTCAACACTCATGTCTGTAGTCTCAAGCAGCATCGATGCTTCCTGCATACGCCAGTCCGTCAGGTATTTTGCCGGTGTGGTACCGACCATTACATGGAACTTGCTGGAGAAGGCTGACCGGCTCAGGCCTGCGGCGCGGGCAAGCGTCTGCAGGTTCAGCGCTTTGCCGAACTCGCTGTGAATGACATTCAACGCCTTGCCGATATTGGGGTCCCACAAGGCAGCCAGGAAGTGTTGCGACAGGCCCCGGGTGATCTGGTCGCGCATGACGTGCAAAAACAGCAATCGGGCCAGGTCCTGCAGTGCCGCGCTACGCCCCGGCGAGTCATGCTGCAGTTCAAGCATGGCCGCATCAATGACACAACCAATTCCGGGCGTCGAGGGATTATTGCGCGCATCCATAATCAGCACGATGCCCGGCAGATCATCCAGTAGCGGCTGCACGGCCCGGGAGCGGAACGTGTAGAAGCCACAGAGGATACTGGCGAAGGTGCCGTCCTTTTCACCACTGGGTTCCGTATTAACAAGCCCTGGCTCCGGCGGGGTGGAATCATTGGAAATCTGGTGCGGCACGTCCCGCGGAAACAGCACAAAATCTCCCGGCTGCAACAGCTGGGGCGACTGCCCTTTCACGTGTAGCCAGCCGCTGCCCTTGTCGATCAGGTGAAAGGGAATCAGCCCGGTGCACGAGGTATCGATCGCCCAGCGACCGCAATAGTCACGGTGCTGGTGGAGTTTTGCATCGATGTGCACCCGCTCCAGCAACCGGGTCAGGGCATCTTTCGGGACAAGGATATCCATGGGCCACTTTTGGACGATTAGTTAATAATTGAAGAGCTTTGAGCATAGATCTTCCATGGGGCGATGTCTAATCTCGTCATATCGTTCACGGGGTTTGGCGGGTTAGCTGGACCCCGACGCAACGATTCACAAACAAACGGAGGACCTACCCGATGAAAATCAAATTGCGACTGTTGCTTCCCGCTTTGCTTGTAGCCTCGAACCTGGCCCAGGCGGAGATGGCATTCACCATCAACGACGACGGCACACTCCAGCGACCCGAGGGATATCGGGAGTGGGTCTATGTGGGTACGCCTGTGACCCCGAATGACATGAACGACGGCAAGGCGCCGTTTCCGGAGTTTCACAATGTCTACATCCATCCCGAGAACTGGGCAGTCTGGAAATCGAAAGGCGAGCTTCCCGACGGCACCATCCTCGTCAAGGAACTGGTCAGTGTCGGCTCAAAAAGTGCGGTGAGTGGCAAAGGCTACTTCATGGGAGAGTTCATCGGGCTTGAAGCCACTATCAAGAGCAAGCAGCATTTCCCGAAGGAGCCGGGCAACTGGGCCTACTTCAGCTTCTCGACGCCCGATCACAAGTCGTTGAAGCCGGTTGCGGAAAAGTTTCCGACCGAATCCTGTAACGCCTGCCATCAGGCAAGCGCCGCCACCGATTGGGTGTTCACGCAATATTACCCGGTGTTGCGGGGCGCAAAAGGCGCGGGCCAGGACGGCACACGCAAACACTGAGCGTTGAGTATTCAATCAGCGAAGAGGAAGGTATTGAACATGTGCTTTCAAACTGCATTTCATTCAATTGCCAGTTCGGTTGTTCTGTCGGCTGCGCTGATAGTTTCCGCCCACGCTGCGGAAACTTTTTCACCATATGTCGACACAACAGGCACCATCTCGTTACCGAAGGATTTTCGTAACAACATGGTGCATTTGGGGTCCTGGTTCGTGCCTGACGGAGACGCCAGCGGGTTTCATGATGTCTACACGGAAGCGGCAACAGCGGAGGCCTACCGCCGTTCCGGTGAGTTTCCGGACGGCGCCACACTTGTTAAAGAGTTGCGCCCTGCCGAAGCAGGGGACTACTCAACAGGTAAGGGGGTCAGTCATGCAACCACCGCCGTAAAACAGTGGTTCGTGATGGTCAAGGATGCCAACGGCCGCTTTGCGCAGAATCCGCTCTGGGGCGACGGTTGGGGTTGGGCATTGTTCAAGCCCGATCGGCCGACACAGAACGTGGCCACAAACTATCGTAGCGATTGCCTGGGGTGTCACATGCCAGCGAAAGCGAATGATTGGGTCTATATAGAGGCTTACCCGACTTTAAGTAACTAAAACAATAATCAACAATGGGGCCGGATACATTTATTCCAGGAATTTAAGGGGATGGAGGGATTGAATTTTATTCCCTCCGCCCACTTTTCCCCTTTTTCGAGCCTCTCGGCTAATATTGCCAGCAAGCTCTACTTATCACCTGTCTGCCTGATGGGGAAGCTTACGAGTTGACGTGATTATTCAGTACTGCAAATGCTGGTTCCCCGCCGTCCTTGGCTGTCTGCTGGTGGCCTGCGCCCATGCGCCAGTGCCGGACCTGACGCGGCTCTACGAGACCGGACTGTTGCCGCGCGAAGCCGGTAGCGATGCGATGCAACCGCCGGTGATTCTCGTTCACGGCATTTTCGGGGCGCGCTTGCGCAACCGGAAGACTGGCACGGAGGTTTGGCCGGGCAACCTGGGGACACTGCTATTCCATGATTACCAGGAAGTCGCCCTCCCGATTGACGCGGAGACGTTGAATCCTGCCCCGTCAGACCTTGAGGCCTATGCCATTACTGACCGCGCCGCGGGCAGGGATTTTTACGGTGCCATAATCCAGACACTGACGGATGCAGGCGGCTATCTCCCCGGGACGGCCGGGGAAGCCGTCACCGATGGGCATCGCCGTTATTACGTGTTTTTCTACGACTGGCGCCAGGACAATGTACAGACGGCGCGCAAGCTGGATGACCTGATTGAGCAGATTCGCCGTGATTACGGCAACCCGGAGCTGCGCGTGGATATTGTCGCGCACAGTATGGGTGGCCTGGCGACACGCTATTTCCTGCGCTATGGCCGTGTTGATGTGTTGGATAACAATGAATTTCCGGTCAACAATTACGGGATGTCGCGCGTGCGCAAGGTCATCCTGCTTGGCACACCCAACCTGGGTTCGGTTAGTACCATCCAGGAATTCCTGCAGGGTTTCAAGGTGGGTTTCCGGCGGGTGCCCACCGAGGTTATGGCGACCTTGCCGAGTACTTATCAATTGTTTCCCCATCCTATCCGTTCATGGCTGATCATGTCCGATGGCCGGGAACTGGAGCGCGACCTGTTTGATATCGATATCTGGCGCGCCTTTGAATGGTCCATCTTTGACCCGGCCGTGCGCCAGCGTATCCGCACGCGCTTCCCGGATCCGGCTGAGGGCGACGCCTACCTGGCAATGCTGGAACGCTACTTCGAGAAGCACATCGAACGTGCGCGGCGCTTCGTATGGTCACTGACTGTCCCGGTGCCGGATTCTCCGGTTCGCTATATTGTGTTTGGCGGCGACTGTGAATTGACGCCGGCGCGTGTACTGATTGAGGAAGTCGATGGGGAGTCGGTGTTGCGCCTGTACCCGGACAAGGTCACAAACCGGGTAGCGGGAATGGACTATGAAAAGCTGATGCTGGAACCGGGTGACGGCCGGGTATCCAAACCCTCGCTGTTTGCGCGCGATTCACTGGACCCGTCGGTGCCGCGTCACGAGTACAGTTTTTTCCCGTTGGATCATTCAATCCTCCTGTGTGAAGCGCACGATAGCCTTACCGGCAACATCAGTTTCCAGAATAATCTACTCAATATTCTGTTGATGCGGGATCGGCCACTTGCGGAAAAGTCTATGCGTTAGTATAAAAGGGTAGAATAAAAATAAAATAAAGGGGTTGGATACATTTTCTCCTTTAAACTTCCTTGGTCTGCCACGTTTTCCTTGTCCCAGTCTGATCGACAGTAGAAGTAAAAGAATTAATGGTGTCAGAGCACATATATTTCTAGAGCATGTTCTCCCTGTATGGTTCACTAGTCATAGCTCAACGACTGAGCCAAAGACATGGCAAAAAGAGAACCTGGGCCAATATCTGTAATGACTGGATAATAGGGGACAGACCACGTTTTCCTGACTCTCCAATTTAAGGGGTAAAATAAAGGGGTCGGATACATTTTCAGGTGCGCTCGAAGACTAAAAACATGGTCGGTACCTGTTTACTTCTATTGGTCAGGAATCCGTTAATTGCAACACATGGAGGTTGCCATGATGCGTCCAGATGTTGTGCCTTGGGGTAATGTAGGGACAGATGAGCATGAATCGGACCCCAGTGACAGTCTTTACGATAACCGTATCCTTGCTGAAGGGGATTCCTGGTTCAGTATGGGCGGGATCCCCACATCAAACCTGTTGTTCTCCATGAGGTTTAATAAATTCACGATTATCGTGAATTGCGCCAGTCCAGGCGACACCATCCGCAAAATTGGCAAGATTGCCAAGAATCCGAACCTGGTGAAGGCTATGAGTGGCAGTGATGGCTATGCCTGGGATGCGATCCTTCTCAGTGGCGGCGGTAACGACCTGATCGATGATGTCCATAAAATCATCAGGAAGTTCACCAGTCTCCACAGTGACCCGGCAGACTACTGTAACCAGAATAAGCTGGAAAAGACATTGCGCTCTGTCGAAAAGGGTTACCGCAAGATCATCGATCTCAGGGATGCCACGGGCAGTTCCTGCAAGGGGAAGCCGGTAGTTACACATACCTATGACTGGATGACGCCACGGAATTCACCGTCAAGATTTTTTCCGTTCAAGTTATTAGGGCCATGGATATATCCTGTGCTGGTCAAGGCAAACGTGCCGGAATCGCAATGGAATGCCATCTCGGACTATCTCGTTGACGCCTTGCGAACTACGATTAAGGGCCTCACCACGGGGTCGGACAAGTTGCCGAATTTCCATGTTGTCAATACGCAGGACACACTCACCCCGGCGGCATTGGGTGAAACTGGCGAAAGCGGTGACTGGATGAACGAGATCCACCCGGGTTCGGATGGTTACAAAAAACTTGCCACGAAAATCGGGAAAAAAGTTAGGGGGTTTTTATAGAAATCAATGGGGTCGAATAAAAGGGTGTCAGAGCACATTTTTCTCTAATATTCCCAGTCCTTTGTGCGTGGCCGCCCCCTGGGTCGCGTTTCAAAACATAAATGGTGTCAGAGCACATTTTCTGCTTATATCAGAAATAAATGTGCTCTGACACCCAATCTCGATCCCGCCGACTAGCTCATCAAGTTCGCGCAAATAAAAAATAAAAGGGGACGGAGGCTATAAATTTGCTAAATTTAATTCCTCCGTTCCCTTTTTCTTCTATAGGGGGCAGGCCGCGTTTATCTATTGCTGATTGCACAATTCAGGGGGGTAGATAAAAGGAGTCAATGCTATATTATCACTTGAGTAATCGGAAGCTTGCTGCAACACATGGAAAAGGGATACTGATCCCTGTCTGGACTGCCAACCATGTCCATGAACACGCTCCTGTACCTCATGCTCGCCATCGTAGGCGGCTACTGCGCTCTGGCGCTGTATGTGTTCCTCATGCAGCCCAAACTGATTTACTACCCGGGCATCCCCGGCCGCACCCTCGAGGCGACGCCTGCGGTCATTGGGATGGACTACGAGGAACTCACCCTCAGCACCACCGACGGTGAACATCTGCATGCCTGGTTTATCCCGCATCCACAGGCGCGTGCTACCCTGCTGTTTGCGCACGGCAATGCCGGCAACATCTCTCACCGGCTCGATTCCATCCAGGTGTTTCACGATATCGGGTTGAACGTGCTGATCTTCGACTACCGTGGCTACGGTCAGAGCACCGGCAAGCCAAGTGAGAAAGGTACCTACCGCGATGCCGAAGCGGCCTGGGCGTACCTGACCCTAACGCGCGGGATAGATCCCGGGAAAATCATTCTGTTCGGGCGATCGCTGGGCGCGGCCGTGATAACAGACCTGGCCACCCGGGTCGAGCCCGCTGGCGTGATCCTGGAATCCGCATTCTTATCCGTGCCCGACATGGCTTCTACTATTTACCCGTGGCTGCCGGTCCGCTGGCTGGCTAGCTACCGCTACGACAACGGTGACAAGGTCACTCGCATCACACAGCCCTTGCTCATCATCCACAGCCGCGGTGACGAAATCATTCCGTTTGAGCAGGGTGAACGATTATTCCAGCAGGCCAGTGAACCGAAACAGTTTCTCGAACTCCGCGGTCGACACAATGACGGATTTTACGTGAGCAGAGATGAGTATCTAGCGGTCATGGGAGCGTTTCTGGAGGGTGCTTTATCACTAAAAGGGGACTGAAATTTAATTCCTCCGTCCCTTTTTTCTTCTGTTCCCAATTAACCTTGTCTCCGACTATTCCCTGGTGTATTGGGCACAAGCCTAGCAGGGAATAAATGGGGTCAGAGCACAATTAATTCTAATATTAGAGAAAATGTGTTCTGACACCTTTTGATTGTTAAAATCGTATCGTATGTTCAAATTAATAAGGAAGTGGCGGCAGCAGCGAATTATTACAAGTAGCACTATATCTCCGGAAAACTGGAAAAATGCGTTTGAACTCTTGCCGCTACTTGACCATTTATCCGAAGATGAAAAGAATAGCCTGCGAGAGCTTGCTATATTGCTTCTGCATGAGAAATCATTCTTCGGTGCGCATGACCTTGAAGTCAGCGAAGAGATGACACTGCTTATCGTGCTGCAAGCCTGCCTGCCAATTCTACATCTCGGGATCGACTGGTATTCTGGGTGGACGACCATCATTGTATACCCGGCAGGTTTCGCACCGGAAAGAACCGTGGTGGATGAATTCGGCCTGGCACACACCATCAGGAGCGAACTCAGTGGTGAAGCGTGGCAACGTGGGCCGGTGATCCTGTCCTGGAGGCATGCTGAACATGCGGGAATAAAGGATGGACACAATGTGGTGATCCACGAATTCGTTCACAAGCTGGATATGTTGAACGGTGCGGCAAACGGTTTTCCACCAATGCACAAAGACATAAGTGCGACATCCTGGTCGGAAATATTCACCGACGCATTCGAGGACTTCCAGCGTAATCCAAAACCAGGCCTGGACCGTTATGGCGCCACCGCCCCGGCCGAATTTCTTGCAGTACTGAGTGAAGTGTTCTTCGAGAAACCAGACTTACTCAACGATGCATATCCAAAAGTGTACGAGACACTCAGTCTGTTTTTCAAACAGGACCCCATCAACTCCCGCCTTTCAAAGAAATAAATAATATAATAAATAAAGGGGTCGGATACATTTTTTAGTCCGGGCGCTTCTTTGGTCTGCCGCGTTTTCCCAGAGAATAAAAGGGGACGGAGGCTTTAAATTTGGAAAGGAGGACGAAAGAGGAAAAAGCTCAAACTATAATTAGGGGAAAATGTGCTCTGACACCATTTTCTATTCATTAAACCGAAGTATAGTCATACCCATGGCAGGAAAAATGAAAAAGCGTTTCTTGACTTGTACCGCCGCCTTGCTGGGTATTGTACTGCTCAGCGCATGCGGTGGAGGCGGGTCAGGTGGTGGTTCCGGCCCGGTCCAGTTCATCGTGGTCACGGCCTTCCCCGGCAAGAATGCAAGCAACGCACTCGACCTGGACCAGCATCCGGGCAATCCCGACCGCTGGTACCTGGTGCGACAGAACGGACAGATACTTACCTTTGACAGCACGGACGCCAATGCGCCAACCACGTTCATTGATATCAGTTGCCTGATTGTGTCCGGCGGTGAATACGGGCTGATGAGCCTGGTGTTTCACCCTGACTTCGCCACCAACGGGACCTTTTACCTATCCTACACCGAACAGGGCCCTGACTTTCCCAACGAAGGCCTCGG
>Ga0265309_10001476_pt1 | contig 10339 bp, 6 predicted proteins | sample Helome_FD_192492 | JGI IMG/M metagenome (GOLD analysis project Ga0265309, IMG submission 192492) | Marine sediment microbial communities from subtidal zone of North Sea - Hel_20160524 (Illumina Assembly) | ecosystem: Environmental > Aquatic > Marine > Subtidal zone > Sediment ...
TGGCGTTCTGAATGAGGTAGTCGGCGAACAGCGGGTTGCGCTGGTTCAGGTCCGGCATGGTGTCCACGAACCACCCATCGGCGTGGGCCGCCTTGTCATATTCAGACGCATACGGGTCCTGGTTGGTCGTGCGTGCGTGCGATGTGCGCGTCTTCTTCTCCGGGAAGTTGTGCCAGTCGTGTGTCGGCAGGTCATCGGCCCACCAGTGCTCGCTGCCACTGTGGTTCGCGATCATGTCCATGATCACGCCGATGCCCTTGCTGCGCGCGTCTGCAACGAATTCGCGATAGCTCTCGTTGCTGCCGAAACGCGGGTCGACCTCGTAGAAATCGGTGGTCGCGTATCCATGATAGGACGCTTCGGGCATCGCATTTTCGAGAATCGGGTTCAGCCAGATCTGCGTGAACCCCATGTCGGCGATGTAGTCGAGGCTCTGTTGCACGCCCGCGATGTCACCACCGTGGCGGCCGTAATCGTCTTCGCGGTTCAGCGTATCGGAGTAGCCTTCCACGGAATCGTTCGCCTCATCGCCGTTGGCGAATCGATCGGGCGTGATCAGGTAGACGACGTCGGCGGATGAGTACGCCTCCGTCCAGGCCGGGTCGGCGTTCTTCTCGCGCAATTCATAAGAGGTGGATATGGACTGTTCCTCATCGCTGAAGAAAATGTCGAACGTCCCGGGAGCTGCTGAAGGCGAGATGTCGAGGTAGACGAACAGGAAGTTCGGGCTGTCGCCTGGCGTGACCCGATCTACCGTTATGCCCGGGTAGTCGACGTCGGCGGACAGGCCGGCGATGTCGTCGCCGTGGACGAGTAACTGCAGTTCACGATGTTTGAAACCCTGCCACCAGAACGGTGGCTCGACTCGCAAAGCGCCTTCTTCGCTGGCGGGCCTTTCGGATTCCGAACAGGCGGCAAGCAACATGATGCCGGCCAGAAAAATGAGCTGTCTCTTCATGTCGTCCCCTTGTCTGATCCCGTAAATATAGTCATTTCAGATGTTTACCGGGCATGAATACGTTTGCATACGAGCCTAATGAAATGCTTCTGTTGTTACAATCGAAGCGATGAAGTGGCCGCAAAGAGCTCTGTACATCTTACTGTTGGGAACAGTTACCGTTTCGGCTTCGCCGGCCGATTCCATGCCCGGAATTGTGTCGCCCGATGGCAGGACTGGATTCTCACTCGAGGTAGACGGTAGCGGTATACCGCGATACGTGGTTACTTTCGACGGCGAGACCATCGTCCACCCGTCCAGGCTCGGTCTACGATTCGCGGCGCACGCCTCGCTCGATCGGGACCTTGCACTCGTGGCGCGCAATGACAAGACCAATGACACTACCTGGCAACAGCCATGGGGCGAACGCCGTGTCGTGCGCGACCTTTACAACGAGGCTCTGTATGAATTGCGCTCGCAGAGCGGCCCCGACCGCGAGCTGCGATTGCGCGTGCGCGTGCATAATGATGGCATCGGGTTTCGCTACGAAGTTCCCGGGCAGGACGCCTATGGCAGCGTCGCTATCGTCGACGAAGTAACGGAATTCCACCTGCCGCTCGACGCACAGGGATGGTGGATCCCCGGACGGGCCTGGAATCGTTACGAGCACGTATACCGATCGACGCCAATCGATGCAATCGCGCTGGCGCATACGCCCATGACCGTGCGCCTCGCCAGCGGTACTCACCTCAGCTTTCACGAGGCGGCCCTCGTCGACTACGCGGGCTACACGCTGGACCAGCGGCGGCCAGGTATCCTCAAGACCAATCTCGCGCCCCGGTCCGACGGCGTGCGTGTGCGGACGAAGACACCTTTTGTGACACCCTGGCGCACGATCCAGGTATCACCCGACGCCGTGGGCCTTCTGAATTCGGACCTGATCCTGAACCTGAACGAACCGAATGTCCTCGGTGACGTGTCGTGGGTCGAGCCAGGAAAGTACATCGGCATCTGGTGGGCGATGCACCTGAACGAAAAAACCTGGGGCTCGGGCGACAGGCACGGGGCGACGACAGAGAATACGAAACGCCACATCGACTTCGCGGCAGAACACGGCTTCGATGGCGTGCTTGTCGAAGGCTGGAATACGGGCTGGGATGGTGACTGGTTCAATAACGGCGCGATCTTCAGTTTTACCGAGAGTTATCCGGACTTCGACATCAGGGCCGTCACGGATTACGGTCGTGACAAGGGCGTGCGCCTCGTCGGACATCACGAGACATCAGGGCACATCACCAACTACGAAGCACAGATGGAAGACGCTTTCGACTTTTACGAATCGGTCGGCGTGCGCCAGGTCAAGACGGGCTATGTTGCGGATGGCGGCGGCATACAGCGCGTTGACGAGACTGGCGTAATGCACTACGAGTGGCACGACAGCCAGGTTGTGGTCAATCATTTCGAGCATGTGCTTGAGGAGGCAGCCGAGCGCAGGATCAGTATCAATACGCATGAACCTGTAAAGGACACCGGGCTGCGACGCACCTATCCGAACTGGATCAGCCGGGAGGGGGCCCGCGGCCAGGAGTACAACGCAGCCTGGGCGAATCCGAATCCGCTCGAGCACAATGTGACGCTGGTTTACACACGTTTGCTGAGTGGACCTATGGACTTTACGCCGGGGATTTTCGATCTCCTCCACCAGGGGCCCGAGTCGGAGTTTCGCGTACAGAGCACTTTGATGCAGCAGCTTGCTCTCTATGTCGTGTTTTACAGCCCGATCCAGATGGCGGCCGATCTGCCTGAGAAATATTCGAAGTACAGCGACGCATTCCAGTTCATCCTCGATGTTCCGACCGACTGGGAGGAGAGCATCGCCCTTGCCGGGGAGGTTGCTGATTATGCGGTTATTGCACGCAGGCAACGTGGCGGCAAGGACTGGTATCTCGGCGCTATCACGGACCAGGAGGCCCGTACGGTCGAAGTGCCGCTCGGTTTCCTCGATGAGGGTTACGACTACGCCGCGACGATCTACCGCGACGGTGACGATGCTCATTGGAAAGATAATCCGTATGACTACGTTATCGAGCGTCGTGTCCTGGGCCGCAACGACACACTTGAATTGAAGCTGGTCGCAGGGGGCGGCACGGCCATTCGATTCAGCCCTGTAGCAAAGGCGAAATAACAATGAAACCAAAACCGGCTCTTTCGTTCTGGCAAATCTGGAACATGTGCTTCGGGTTCCTCGGCATTCAGTTCGGCTTCGCATTGCAGAACGCCAATGTCAGCCGGATCTTTCAGACACTCGGGGCCGAGATCGACGATATCCCGATCCTCTGGGTGGCTGCGCCACTGACCGGCCTGCTGGTGCAGCCGATTATCGGCTACATGAGCGACCGGACCTGGAATCGACTCGGCCGGCGGCGCCCGTATTTCCTGGTCGGTGCGATACTCGCGTCGCTTGCGTTATTCGTCATGCCGAACTCGCCGGTGCTATGGGTGGCCGCGGGCATGCTCTGGATCATGGATGCCAGCATCAATATATCGATGGAACCGTTTCGTGCTTTCGTCGGCGACATGTTGCCCGAAAAGCAACGCACCGGCGGTTTCGCAATGCAGACGTTTTTTATCGGGATCGGCGCCATTGTCGCGTCGGCGCTGCCCTGGATGATGACCAACTGGTTCGACGTCAGTAATACCGCCGCCCCGGGCGTGGTGCCCGATTCGGTCAAGCTGTCCTTCTACCTGGGCGGCGCCGTGTTCTTCCTCGCCGTAGGCTGGACGGTGCTCAGGACCCGCGAGTACTCACCCGGGGAGCTGGCCGAGTTCGACGCGGCACGACCACCCGAGCACGTTGCCGATGATGTGACGCTGCGTGCCGCCAGCAAGTACCGTAACGGCGGCATCGTCTGGACGGCAATTGGTATAGCCGGGTGGGCCTGGATCACGGCCAACGGCCTCGACAAGCAACTCTATGTACTCGCTGGTGGCTTCGCCGCGTTCGGTGTACTCCAGGTCATCACGAGCATCCTGCAAAACGGCGGCCACACGAGGAACGGCATGTACGAGATCATGCACGACCTGTTCCACATGCCCAGGGTCATGCGACAATTGGCCGTCGTGCAGTTTTTCGCCTGGTTCGCATTATTCGCGATGTGGATTTATGGTACAGCCGCCGTAACGAGTCATCACTTCGGCACGACCGACGTTACATCGACGGCCTACAATGACGGCGCCGACTGGAATGGTGTCCTGTTCGCGGCTTACAACGGCTTTGCGGCTCTCGCGGCAATCGCAATACCGTTCATGGCGAATCGCCTTGGCTGCCGACTGTCGCACCTGATCAACCTGTCTCTGGGTGGCGTCGGCCTGATCAGTTTCTATTTCATCAAGGACCCGAACCTGTTGATCGTCCCGATGATCGGCGTTGGCATCGCCTGGGCGTCGATATTGTCATTGCCGTATGCATTGCTGTCGAGCAATCTGCCGTCGCACAAGATGGGGGTCTACATGGGTATCTTCAATTTCTTCATCGTGATACCGCAGCTCGTCGCGGCGAGCGTGCTTGGGCTGATTCTGCGCGAGTTCTTCGACCTGCAGACAATTTACGGTCTTGTGATCGGAGGCGTCCTGATGATCGTCGCGGGCATGACGACGCTGCTCGTCGACAGATCGGCCGAGCCGCAATAGTCAGGCTTGCGCGCCGCAGGACTCGCGAACGACCAGGCTAGGCTCCATAAGGCTCGACTCGACGGGGTTGCCCTCGATCAGGCCGACGATACTCTTGACGAGCCCTTCGCTGGCCTGGCGAATGTCCTGTCGTACCGTCGTCAGGGCGGGCGTCACGTGCGCCGCGAGTTGTATATCGTCGAAGCCGACCACGGCGACATCGGCGGGTACGTCGTAGCCATTCTCCTGGAGCGCATGAATGGCATCGATAGCAATTGCGTCGGTCACGGCAAAGACTGCATCGAACTCCTGGCCGCGCTCGAGTAGTCTATCGACGCCGCGATATCCCAGGTCCCTCAGGTTGTTTTCGTCGACTCTGAGATCGGGCCTGGCCTCGAGCCCGAATTCGGCGAGGGCGAGCCGATAGCCTTCGTAACGGGCCGCCAATTCGGGAAAGCGCCGTGTCGTATTACCGAGGAAAGCAATTTTGCGCCGCCCGGTTTCGAGCAGGTGCCTCGTAGCCTGCAAGCCACCGGCCACGTTGTCGCAGCCGATCGAGTGCCCCGGTTGCTCATTGACCGTTGGTCCCCAGATGATGAAACGTGTATTGGCCCGCGCCAGCGCCTGCAGCTTCTCGCGATACGTCATATAGTCGCCGTAGCCGAGCAGGATGAGTCCATCCGCCCGATGGCTGGCCTGGTATTCGATATGCCAGTCGTCGGTCAGCTGTTGCATCGAAATGAGGACGTCGTAGCCGAGTTCGGCAGCCGATCGCGTGATGTAGCCGAGCATGGAAAGGAAGAACGGGTTGATCTGGGCATCTTCCCCGCCGGTCTCGTCGAACAGCAGCAGGGCGATTGTATTACTCTGGTGGGTGCGCAGCCCCGCGGCATTTCGGTTGACGAAATAATTCAACTCTCCTGCGATCTGCTGAATTCTGGCACGCGTTTCCTCGCGAACGAGCGGCGAGTTTCTGAGCGCTCGCGACACTGTCGCCTGCGAGACACCGGCCAGATCGGCTATGTCTCGGGATGTAGGATTCAAGACTTTCAATCGGCTGCTTCGAACTGCGGCATACGGGACGCTACATTTGTATCACAAACAGCGAGCTACGCCATAAGCACTTACCGCCAAAGGAGATTATGGCAAGGGGGCTACGGCCCACGTATGCGGTCCGGAATTATCGCGCCGAGGTCTACTAACCTCCTAATAAATCAGGAAAAATTCTTCCTCAGCGCCTCCTTGCTGCGGCGCAGGGTTTCGGTGGCGGGCTCACCCTTGGCGAGCGCCAGCGCAACGTGAACCGCGTCGAGCAACGCCAGCTGCGCCAGTCGGGAACTCATCGGCGTGTAAACGCTCGTGTCCTCTATAAGTTGGCAGGGAAAAAGCAGGTCCACTTCGCCGGCAACCTCGGACTCGGGGTTGGTCAGGGCTATGACCGTGGCGCCGCGGTCGCGCGCGAGCCGCGTGGCGCGCACGAAGTCGGGCCAGCGGCCCGTATGCGACAACAGCACGAGCACGTCATCGGGCTCGGCGATCGCCGCAAACTGCAGGATCATCGGCGTGTCGCAAAGCGAAGTACAGGGAACGCCCAGCCGGAAGAACTTGTGGCAGGCATCGGTAGCGACGTGACCCGATGCACCCAGCCCTGCGAAGGCGATCTGCCGCGCCGTCAGCATTGCGGCAACGGTCTCATCGACCGGCATCGAGGAGAGTTGCGATCGCATGTCGATGAGCGACTGGATCGACGCGTCCATGACCTTGAGGACCGCGTCCGAGGTCGAGTCATCCGGGCTTACGTCGCGATGCACGTAACTGACCGGGTTGCTCAGGGCTTCCGTGAGGCGAATCGCCAGGTCCCGGAACCCCCGGAGGCCGACCCGCCGGCAGAAGCGCAGGACCGTCGGTTCGCTCGTCTTGCAATCGTGAGCGAGGCGCGCGAGCGTCGCCCCGGCGGCTGCTTTCGGGTGCTCGAGAATCCACCGCGCCACGCGCTGTTCGGACGGGCTCAGGTCGGGCAGGGCATTACTGATCGTGTCGAGCATGTAGTAAAACTACAATAATTTATGCCGAAAATCACGGTTTAGTGGCAAAAAATGGCTAAATAGTAGTAAAATTACAGCACTTTGTATGAGGGAAGCCGATGGCTCAGCTCGTGCCGGTCGACACTTTCGACCTGATAATTTTCGGTGGTACCGGGGACCTCGCAATGCGCAAGCTGTTGCCGGCTCTCTATCACCGCGACCTCGATGGCCAGGTCACCGCCGACAGTCGCATCATTGCGGCGAGCCGCGGTGCGATTACGCGCGATGAATATCTCGCGAATGTCGAGCAGGGCCTGCGCGACAACCTGCGCGACGGCGAGTTCGAAGCAACGCATTGGCGGTCGTTCAGCGAGCGTATTTATTACGTACAGGCTGACGCGTCCGCCCACGATGAGTGGCACGCGCTGGCAGAATTGCTGGCGGGCCACGATGACCGCGTGCGAGTGGCCTACCTGGCGACGGCGCCGAGCCTGTTCGGAGCGATCGCAACGGGTATGAAGAAGAACGGACTCGTAACCGGGAACGGCCGGATCGTGCTCGAAAAACCCCTGGGCCATGACTACGGGTCGGCCTGCAAGATCAACAACCAGGTCGGTGAGTGCTACGCCGAGAACCAGATCTATCGAATCGACCATTACCTCGGCAAGGAAACCGTTCAGAATTTACTCGCACTGCGATTCGCCAACTCGCTGTTCGAACCTTTGTGGCGACGCAATGCCATCGACAACGTTCAAATCACTGTGGCCGAAGATCTTGGCGTGGGCGGGCGTGTCGAGTTCTACGATCGTGTCGGCGCTCTCCGCGACATGGTGCAGAACCACATCCTGCAGCTCGTATGTCTGTTCGCCATGGAGCCGCCTTCGAGTCTGCACCACGATGCCGTGCGCGACGAAAAGATCAAGGTCCTGCGCTCGCTGCGACCGATCAGGGAAGAGGACGTGAAGGCAAAAACCGTTCGTGGCCAGTACTCGGCGGGCGCCATCAACAAGAGCACTGTGCCTGGCTACACCGACGAGTTGCAGGGCGACAAGAGTGCGACCGAGACCTTCGTGGCCCTGAAACTCGAGATCGAGAACTGGCGGTGGTCGAACGTGCCTTTCTACCTGCGCACGGGCAAGCGACTCGAGGAGAAGCATTCGGAGATCGTCGTGCAGTTCCAGAATGTGCCGCACTCGATCTTTCCGCAGCAAAAATTCGACGTGTCGCCGAACCTGCTGCGTATTCGTCTGCAGCCGGACGAGGGCGTCAAGCTGTCCGTCATGGCGAAACAGCCGGGTCCCGGCGGTTTCGAGCTGCAGCAGGTTGCGCTCGATCTGAGCTTCGAGGAGACCTTCGATGTGCGTTACCCCGACGCCTACGAACGCCTGTTGATGGAGGTGCTGCGCGGCAATCCCGCACTCTTCATGCGCCGCGACGAAGTCGAGGCTGCGTGGCACTGGATCGACGGCATTATCGATGGCTGGGAGGCCTCGAAACAGAAGGTCGAGACTTATGTCTCGGGTTCCTGGGGACCGACGGCGTCTTCGCTATTGCTCGACCGTGACGGTCGGGCCTGGCATACGGATGAAGGTTCATGACAGAGCACCGATTTGAAACACGAAGCGAAGCATCGACAGCCGCAGCGATGCGTATCATCGAGTTACTCGCGAAACGACTGGAGCACCAGCCGCGCGCGTCCCTGGTCATCAGCGGAGGCACATCGCCGCTCGAATGTTTCGGCAAGCTGGCGGACAGCCCGCTCGACTGGGAGCGGGTTGAGGTACTGCTGAGCGACGAGCGCTGGGTACCCGCCGATCATGAGGCCAGCAACGAGAGGCTCGCGCGCGAGTCTCTGCTTGTCAACAAGGCCGCCGCCGCGACGTTGCTGCCGGTTTACAGCGAGGAGGTATCGCCCGAGGCTCGCTGCGACAAGCTGCAGGACCCGCTGCCCGTGCTGCCGTTCGCGAGCTCGTTGATCGGGATGGGTGCGGACGGCCATTTCGCGTCCCTGTTCCCCGACGCCGACACTCTGGACGACGGTCTCGACGTCGATAGCGGGCGACTTTATGTTCCCGTGACCACGGCGGCGAGCCCCCATACGCGAGTCAGTATGACGCTGGCAGGCATATCGCGCAGTGACGAGGTCGTGTTGCTATTCTTTGGCGAAGACAAACTCGCGGTCTATGAAAAGGCCCGGGCGGAAGCCAATGGGCTTCCCGTGTCCCGGTTACTCCGACAGAAACGTGCGCCCGTGAGACTATTCTGGGCGCCCTGAGACAGGCAAGCGCACAATGAACCCGCTCATCGAAAGCGTAAGTACCCGCATTACACAACGCAGCGCGGCCGGCCGCGCTGCCTACCTGGCCCGCATCGACGCCGCCGCGAGCAACGGACCGTCACGCGGTTCGCTTGCGTGCAGTAACCTGGCCCATGGATTCGCGGCTTCGGGCGCCGCAGAGAAAGAGGCCTTGTCGGGCAACGTCGTACCCAACATCGGTATTGTGACCGCCTACAACGACATGTTGAGCGCGCATCAGCCGTTCGCTACGTACCCGGACCTGATCAAGGAGGCCGCACGTGAGCATGGCGCGGTGGCGCAGGTCGCCGGCGGCGTGCCGGCGATGTGCGACGGCGTCACGCAGGGCACCGACAGCATGGACCTGTCGCTTTTCAGTCGCGACGTGATTGCCCTGTCGACGGCCGTTGCGTTGTCGCACAACATGTTCGATGCGGCGCTCTGCCTGGGGATTTGCGACAAGATCGTGCCCGGTCTCCTGATCGGTGCGCTGTCTTTCGGCCATCTGCCCGTCGTTTTCGTGCCGGCCGGGCCCATGGTTTCAGGCTTGGGAAACAAGGAGAAAGCCCGGATACGCGAAGAGTATGCTGCCGGCCGCATCGGCCGTGACGAACTGCTTGCCGCGGAGTCTGCGGCTTATCACGCGCCGGGCACATGCACCTTCTACGGCACTGCCAACAGCAACCAGATGCTCATGGAGTTCATGGGCCTGCAGTTGCCTGGCGGATCGTTCGTAAATCCGGGAACGCCCTTGCGCGATCTGCTGACGCGTGAGGCGGTAGCAAGCGTGCTCAGGTCGACGAACCTCGGCGATAACTACTTGCCGCTCGCGAACGTCATCACGGAAAAGTCGATCGTGAACGGCATCATCGGCCTGCTGGCGACCGGCGGCTCGACGAACCACACCATTCACCTCGTCGCGATCGCCAGGGCGGCCGGTATCACGATCGACTGGCAGGACTTCTCGGAGCTGTCGACCGTCATTCCGCAGCTGTCACGCGTGTACCCCAATGGCACGGCCGACGTGAATCATTTTCACGCCGCCGGCGGCCTGGGCTTCATGATGAATGACATGCTCGATAATGGCTTGCTGCACAACGACGTCAACACGATCCTCGGCGCCGGTCTGAAAAACTTCTGCCGTGAGCCGGGCGATGCTGACGGGAAACTCGACTGGTCCGACGTGCCATCACAATCGCTCGATGAGGAGATCCTTCGCCCTTGTGCGAACCCGTTCGGCGACGAAGGGGGGATGCGTCTCGTCACGGGCAATCTCGGACGTGCCGTCGTCAAGGTGTCCGCCGTCTCGAAAGAGCACCAGGCGATCACGGCTCCGGCACGCGTATTCGATTCGCAGCAGGCCTTCGTCGACGCGTTCAACGCCGGCGAACTCGAGCGGGATCTCGTTGCCGT
>Ga0265309_10001477_pt1 | contig 10339 bp, 10 predicted proteins | sample Helome_FD_192492 | JGI IMG/M metagenome (GOLD analysis project Ga0265309, IMG submission 192492) | Marine sediment microbial communities from subtidal zone of North Sea - Hel_20160524 (Illumina Assembly) | ecosystem: Environmental > Aquatic > Marine > Subtidal zone > Sediment ...
CCAACAGCGCTGACAGTACCTTTTTGATTTGTAAGCGTCTAAGCCGCCCGTTTGCGGTCAGCATCTGGTTAGCACGAGAAAATGGTTCGGACAGGCGGTACCAGTTCTTGACCTGTGCATAGGGAGGCAGGGCCGCGTTGATCCGGTTTATTTCCAGGTCGAGATCGCTGTCCACGATTCCCGGCTCGGACGCTACCAACAGGGCTGACAGTTCGGATTTCGTTTCGGTAAACACATAGCTCTGCAGGATCATTGCTGATGCATTGAGCTCGGTTTCAACCCATTCCGGGGCAACATTGCGGCCGGTTGACAGCACGATCAGGTTATACTTTCGGCCGTGAACATAAATGAATCCATCGTCATCGATGCTGCCAAGATCGCCCGTCTTGACGGCGACTGTTTTAGGCCGCCTACTATCACCTTTTCCCTGCATTAGCGTGGTGCCAAGACAAATCTCTCCATCTTCAGCGAGCTTAACCTCGACTCCCGGTAACGGCTTGCCCACGCTGCCCACACGGTCCTGCTGTGGTGTATTCAAGATGGCAACCGAACCAAACTCGGTCAGTCCATAGCCTTCATAAGCCGGGATGCCGGCGCGCCGAGCCCTGTGCATTAAGGCTTCTCCGGCGCGAGCACCACCAACCGCAACGAATACCAGGCATTCCGGGTCGACGGCATTAGTTTCAACGAGCATGCAAAACAGCTCCAGTAACTGGGGCGTAATAATCAGGCTATTGGGGCGTATCTGGTTAAACGTTTGCTGCAGTTTTGCCGGATCGAGGCGAAGATCGGCCGACAAACCAACGCGGGCTGAGGATTCCGCGTAAACGGTCTTGCCGAGCATTAGCGGAACGTAAACACCGGCGATATTTTCGAGCAGCGTTGCGTAGGGCAGGATACTAAGATGGGTTTCAATACCCAGCCCGGAAATCGCCACGCTGATCGAGTGACAGGTCTGATCGATAAACGCGTAGTCAAGCTCGATACCCTTCGGCTTTCCGGTGCTGCCCGAGGTGTAACTGACTTTACCACCGATCGATGCCGCAGCGGCAGACTGGCTCGTGCGAGGCTTAATCGACTGCAGCTGGCTACCTTTATATAACCTGACCGGAGAACCAGTACCGACGATTCCCGAAGGAACTTCGGTTGTGAAAACAAGAGCATCGACAGCGCCATTCTGGATGGCGTGGCTGATTTGCTCATCACTAAAGAACCAGGGTAGCGGCACGATACGGATAGAGGCAGCCATAGCGGCAAGATCGACGACAATCCATTCGATACCATTGTCAAGGTAAAGTCCCAGGGACTTGACCCGATTACCTTTTAGCTGGTCGGCCGTGTGCTGCACAGCTGTCATCAACTGTCCATAAGCCAGGCTCTCATCACCCGAACGAATCGCGATCGATGCCGGACTGGTGCGCGCTTGTTGCTCGAGTTGAGTCAGCAGGGTTTTCATGCAAGGGCCCTGGTCAACGGTATCTCCGGGGTGTTTTCAAAAGCGATACACCCACGACTGACCTTGCCAGCGACGACCCTCGGACTATCTTCGTAATAGCCGCCCCAGGTTTGCTGGTCCACGGGCAGACGTGACTGCAGTGCGCGCCCGAGATCGATGGTTTCGATACCGAGGGTCGAGAACATACGATGCAGCGAGGTGCAACCGGTGAAAACCGCCCATTCGAAATTCTCCGCATGCAACAGGCCCGCCAGAATCTGGAATAGCTTACGGCTGGCACGGCGATCTATGGACGCCAGGTTACCGATTTCGACGATACGATCTCTTTCCGAGACAACCATTAGCTGGTTGGCATTGGAAGCAATGGAATTCTCGATCGATGTATCCAGGTAATACTCGAGAAATAAAACTTCGGTAGCCGCACTGCGAATCCCGACTGCTGCCAGAACTTCTTCGTTTTCACCAAACAGTGCAATTAAAACCGGCATAAAAACCGATAGGCGAGCACCATGTACTTCGAAGAATCGTTGCGCGACAAACTGCTCTACCTGCTTACGACGTGGATGCTTTTCACCGATCAGGCACTTGTAATGCCCCGTTGGTAAGGAATCGGGTATCCCGTAAGGTGCCGGATTAGCGGTCATCGTACTGGTTAAAAAGCTCATTTTACTTGCCTCTCAAAGATTATGGAGGCAATTATCGGGTTTGTTTCTTAAGGGAATCTTAAATGTAAATAGTTGGCGAAAATAAAGTTTGAAATGACACCTTATGGTGTCATCCCGGCCTTGAGCCGGGATCTTGCAGGAGTGTCGCGATTGTAAGATTCCCGCTTGCGCGGCGGTCCGACGTATCGGAATGACGCAGTTACCGGTCATTCCGGCCGGAACTCAAGCAGTAGCAGCGAATCCTTCGAGTTTTTCGAGCAGCTCGAGCGGTACTTCGATACCCTCGGTTTCGGCCCTCAACCTTGCCTCGTGACGGCGCGCGCCCGGTAATCGAACTCCCGGTTCATTTGCAAGCGCACTCAGCATGGTTTCGAGTCGCTGGGTATAGGCGCTGTCCCCACCGGGTGCAAAGCTGCCCGGAGAGATCGCGATAAAAAACTGGCCAACCTTCGGTTCACCGCCCGTATTGTTCTTGAAAACAGGCGCCTGGAACGAACAGTGCGGGCCACTTAAAACACCCGCGAGCAAATCGACCAGCAATCCCAACAACATTCCCTTATAGCCACCGGCAGGTGCCAGCGCACCGCCGTTGATCACCGCGGCCGCATCGGTAGTATCGTTACCATCCTGGTCATAACCCCAGCCAACCGGTATCGGCCTGCCTTCCGCGGCCGCTTTTTTGATCGTTACCAGGGCAACCTGGCTGGTTGCCATATCGGCAATTATCGGGTCCTGGTCGAGTCGTGGAATCGCAAATGCCATCGGGTTAGTGCCAAAAAACGGCTGGGCGCCCGGAGCCGGGGCAACCGCCGATGGTGAATTGGCAAACCCAAGCCCGATCAACCCGGCGCTTGCCATGCGCTGTACAAACCAGCCCACGACACCCGCCGAGTAGGAATCGACAATCGACAGCGCACTGATGCCCTGCGACCTGGCCAGCGCATAAAAATCAGACTCGCTAGCGGCAAAAGCCGCGTGCGCGAAACCACTATCGGCGTGCGCACGCAGTGCAGAGGGTGCGATTTGGGCGTGGGAGGGTCGTGCATCGTGGTTGATCTTGCCGACCTGTAAATGCCCACAATAAAGCGGCAGATAACCAAGTCCTACGGTACGAATACCGTCGCATTCGGCGTCCACCACCGATTGCACGGCGAGGTCCAGTTGATGGCCGTGGGCGCCGCAACCGGTCAGCGCACGGCGCGCCAGGTCCTCTACTTCGGCCAGGGTCAGGACTTTACTTTGTTCGGTCATATCAAGTTCCTCTATCGTCATTCCGATACGTCGGACCGCCGCGCAAGCGGGGATCTTGTAATTGTGGCACCCTTGCAAGATCCCGGCTCGAAAGCCGGGATGACGCGTTACGGCGTCAGTTGTTGCAAAATTTCCTGGGCACCCTGCGTAACGAATCCCGCGTCGACGCCGGCACAAATGAGTTTATAGCCCTGATCGACATAGGGTTGGACAGTTTCCGCATTAACCCCGAAATAACCCAGCGCGACATTGTTCTGTTGGCATGCCCGGGTGACTTTATCAATCGCGGCGACAACCTCGGGATCACTGACCTCACCCATTTTATTCATGCTGGCAGACAGATCATAAGGACCGATGAATACCGCATCGATACCCGCTACATTTACGATTTCTTCAATATTGTTGACCGCGTCAATATGCTCGGCCTGAATGATCACCGCGATATCATCGTTCGCCGATTCCACGTAACTGGCGAAATCAAGCCCGTATCCCTGGGCGCGCGCCAGGCCTACGCCACGTACACCCTGGGGCGGGTATTTGCACCATTCAACGATGCGTCGCGCCTCTTCGGCACTGTTAACCTGCGGCGCGATAATACCATCGGCACCGATATCGAGTAGCTTCTTGATGTCCTGCTCGGTTTTGGCAGCCACCCTGATGATACTGGCACACCGTCCGGCAACCGCCTGCAGCATACGCTGCCATTCCAGGGTTGATAACGGGCTGTGCTCACCATCCATGAATAACCAGTCGAAACCACATTTGGCCACCATTTCCGCAATCTCGGGCGCAGGGACCGTCAGCATAGTGCCGAGCAGTAAATCGTTGTGTCGTAAGCGTTCGGTAAAGTTCATATCGTCAAATCAGGTTAACGCAGGTGCTTGCGCGATCAAGCTCCAATTCCCTTCGCCATTAACGAGGCAGATAGCGTGATACCGCCGATTAACACGAGCTCCCAGTGAATGACGCTTTTCAGGCGTTTCACCGTTGCCGTGGTTAGATCGGGAGCAATGCCCTGGCTGAGCTCGCTGTTCCAACGAATAAACTGAAATGTCGGGTAAAGTGAAATCAGCGCGGCAATGATAAACAGTCCCAGCTTAATCAGGAAAAAAGTATTACTGAAATAATAATCACTCCCTTTTTCAAAATAGAATACGCGTAGCAGACCGAACACCAGCACCAGGGTCGCGGCAATGCCGACAACCCGATCCGCACGCTTAATCCGTTTCGCGGTTTCGACGCTCATTGATTCGGCAATCAATGCGAGCTCAAGTACCAGGGCTGCAGCCAGCGCAAAGAAGGCCAGGAAATGACCGAAAGCGATGAATGCGGCTGCGATCATTACGGAGAAATACGCTTCATGGCCCAACCACTCTCGACCGGGATATAGACAATTCGATCATGAAGCCGATTATCCTGCCCCTGCCAGAACTCAAAATACTCGGGTATTAAACGATAACCCAGCCAGCCATCGGGACGCGGCACATCGCCGTCGGGATAGGCCGCGCGCAGTCGTAATACCTCATCTTCGAGGTGACTTCGAGTTTCGATGTCGGCGGATTGCCGTGACGCGGCGGCGCTGAAACGACTGCCTTCAGGGCGCATCAGGAAATATTTCTCGGCCTCATCCGCGGGTAATGCCTTGACCTGCCCGTGCACGCGCACCTGGCGGCTTAAATCACGCCAATGAAATAACAGAGCGGCCTGCGGATTCGCATCAATCTCCTGACCCTTCTGGCTGCGGGCATCGGTATACCAGCAAAATCCGTCGGCATCGACGTGCTTGAGCAGAACAATCCGGGCCGACGGCCTGCCGCCGGGATCCGCAGTGGCCAGCGTCATCGCTGTGGCATCGAGTAGTTCCAGATCACGTGCACGCTGCAGCCAACGCCCAAACTGTACCAATGGATCGGGATCCATGTCCTTTTTGGAAATCCCGTGCGCTTCGTAATCACGGCGTACGTCGCTCAGGTCTATTTCGATAGCCATTAGAATACCCGGTTGAACAAGGCCTGCAGCGCTTCCCAGGATTTCTCATCCGCAGATTGCTGGTAACCCAGATCAATGCCGTATTTTTCGGCGTTTACATCCGCTTGTGAGTTACTAAAGCCATGCTTTGCATCCGCCAGCAACAATACTTCGTAGTCAGCCTGCGCGGTTTCCATTTCCTGCTTGAAAACCTCGAGGTCGTCCATCGTCACCATCGAATCGGCCGCGCCATGGCAGACCAGGAGCTTCGCCTGAATACTACCGGGTTCGGCGGTTTGAAAAGACCCCAGTGCACCATGAAAACTCGCCACCGCCGACAGCGGCAGGCCGATGCGTGCCATGTGCAGAACCATCGCACCGCCAAAACAGTAACCCATCGCGGCTGTGCGTTCCGGATCTACCCCGGGTTGACTGAGTAATAACTCGTAACCTGCTTTGAGTGCGGCAGTGCCGGTATCCATGTCGTTCAAGACCCCGGTCATCAGTGCCCCGGCCTGATCGGTGTCCTGCGCAATTGCTCCGCCACCATACATATCGATTGCGAGTGCGACATAACCGAGATCGGCGAGCATGTGTGCACGCCGTACGATGTAATCGTTCAAGCCCCACCATTCATGCACGATTATGATACCGGGTCGAGCATCCGCAATTTCATCGTCGTAGGCCAGGTAACCTTGGTAGACTGCATCACCCGCAGAGTATTCGATTCGATTAGTCAAAATATTCATCGGTTCAGCTCACTGAAAATTCAGGAATCGAAATTCTAACCCGTAAAACTATTAACCGGTAGCATTGTGATCTAACATATCGGCATGAACAATCTCGACCATATCGTTATCGCCGCCACTTCGCTAACGCAGGGCATCGACTATGTTCGTTCGACGCTGGGTGTCGAAATTCCACAGGGCGGTGTGCACCAGACCATGGGTACACACAACCACGTGATGCAACTCGGTAACGACGCTTATCTCGAAGTCATCGCGATCAATCCCGACGTCGCCGCACCCTCGCATCCTCGCTGGTTCGAACTCGATTCGGGCAGAATGCGCGACGCCATCCAGCAGCAGCCAAAACTGGTTACCTGGGTTATGAATACCTCCGATATTCATCAACTGGTCGAAGGAGCGGGGTTCGATCTTGGCACTCCGACTGCATTGAGCCGAGATAACCTCGAGTGGGAAATAGCGTTGCCGGGCGATGGCCGGTTGCTGGCCGATGGCATGCTGCCATATTGTATTCAATGGCACAGTAGCCCGCATCCATCGCAAGACATGACCGATATGAATTGTCTATTGCAGTCACTGACGATCCATCATAACCGCCCCCGTTGGATTGAAGACCGGCTCGACGCAATCGACGCCAGCCACCTGGTGGATGTCGAATCGCTCCCCGACAGTGAAACCGCTTACCTGTCTGCCACCATCGATACACCCAACGGCCCAGTTACCCTCACCTAGTCTGCACTCTCGATTGCAAACCAGGAAAAGTGCGAGCATCAAGCCTGGTGATGTTACTGACTGGTGAAATATTCGATGATTCCATCCTGATGTCGGGTCGCAATGTAAACGACACCATCGTATGAGGTTGATAGAGCGGTAGAAGTCCGTTTCGCAAGTTCTGACCGGAATGATTTTTCATCCACTTGACTACCCTTCCAGCCATGACTGATCGGGGTGTTATGCAAGAGTCCCCAGCTGTCGACAGCACCGACGCGCCGAACGGTATTATCGAGTAATTTCAGCATGATTTCTTTACGCCCGGCGAATTCCTGGTCGACAAAATCATCCATGGCCTCGGCGGCGGGTAAAACGCGGAAAAAAGCAGTCAGGACATTCTTTTCGGCATCGTACTTGATTGTGCTGAGGCACAAATCGGCTTCGTCTGAATTATTGTTTTTCAATACCTTGTTGCACTTGGCTGCCTCATAAATTCGAAACAGAAACATATCGAATGCCGTGGCTGGCGTTTGAATCATTCTTGCTATGGCCGGACCGGGTTCGGCAAGGACCTGTTGCACCAACAACAGGCTGAACAGGATTGCCAGTATATTTTTCATTTCTGATCTCCTTGGGCTTTTTAACGGCCGCTAAAGTAATCGAAGTTAAAGATTCAATGAAGGGCTCAGCGATTATGGAGCCATTCATAGGGACCGAACGGATCGGGCCGGAAATAGCAGATCATGCGCCCGTCCGGTCCCGCCTGTGCACCGTTACGCCAGGGTGCCATGCCGTGTAACACCAGTCGATGTGCAAGAAAGGCTTCGCCAGGCTTTGCATAGATCTCAACCCGCTTACAATTGGCAAAAGCCTGCTCACGCGCGGCGTGATAAATCTCGGTTACATCCTGCTCGCCCCACTGCTCGGTGGGTATTCCGGCGAAGCGCGCTGCGAAGATATCGCGCATGATTTCATGCGAACCTTCCCAAACCACAAAGGGTGACGCTGCGCTATCAAATTCCACCAGCGGAAGTCCAAGAATAAAACCGTGGTGTTCGCGTAAGTGCCGACGCCGTTCCTCGCCTTCGGGTAACAAGCCATCGACGTGCGCCGCATCTCGCTCGCGACGGTAACGCGTTTTAGCCGGGGATTCGCCTGCCATCGGTTGCGGGTATCCGGGATAACAAACCGAAACCTGGGCCGGGTCCCAGGCAAAATTCTCCAGTTCCAGTTCGCTTGCGATGAAATCAATTACCCGGCCCTGCAGCGGACCACTGTTGGCGACGGCTCCGTTGGGATCATTCGGTAACGCGTTAACGCCGGCATACCAGGTTCCCTGGTAGCGCAGCCACTTTGCCTGTTGTGGATCGTGCCGGGATGCACGTGCCGGCGTCAGCGCCGCATCGATCCAGGCGTTTATCAATGGGTCGTGATCGAACTGGCACCAGCCCTTAGTAAAGAAATGCTTCGCGAGATTGCGCATGGTGATGCCGATGCTATCATGCCTCGATCCAGACTTTGAACCAACCAGATCATGAACGATTCAATCAATATCCGTATCGCCGGCCTGTCCTGCTGGCAGGGCAAGGTCGACATCGAACCTTTAAGCGGTGGCATGACCAACCTCAATTTCAAGGTAACCGATGGCGCCAATCAGTATGTCGTGCGTTTCGGCGAAGATGATCCCATTCACCTGATTTCACGGCGCAATGAAATCGCAAGCAGTCGGGCCGCCTTCGACATCGGCGTTAGCCCGGAACTGGTACACCACGAAGCGGGTATACTGGTGGTCAGGTTCATCGATGGCAAAGTATTCGACGAATCCGACGTGCGCATTGATCAAAATCTTGAACGCATCGTTGAACTGTTAAAACGATTTCACCACGAGCTGCCCAAAAGATTCAACGAGGTGGCAGTGATGTTCTGGGTATTCCAGGTATTACGCCACTACCACAACCTGCTGGTGCAGGGAGAAAGTTCCCACACCGCACGGCTACCCGAACTTGCCAACATTGGTGCCGAGCTAGAAGCGGCGGTCGGCCCGGTCGAAATCGTGTTCGGCCATAACGATTTACTGCCGGCCAATTTTATCGATGACGGTGACAAGATCTGGCTCATCGATTTTGACTATGCCGGTTTCAACAGCCCGTTGTTTGACCTGTCGAACCTGGCGTCAAACAATGAACTGAATGACGCGCAGGAACGGACCATGCTGGAGCAGTATTTCGGCAGCCCTCCCGACCACGCAAAACTGAGCAGCTACCATGCGATGAAATGCGCCTCCCTGTTACGGGAGACGATGTGGTCGATGGTGTCGGAGCTCTACTCACGCGTGGAGATGGATTTCGCCGACTACACGCAAAAAAACCTGGCGCGTTTCGAAACGGTTTATGCCGAGTATAAAAACAACTACCATTGACCCAATTCACCGGAGCCCGTTTATGAAACTCGACATCGACTATGTCAGAGCACAATTTGATCAACTCGCAGATGACCCCGAGTTTGCGTTCGCCTCTAATGCCGGCGGCAGCTACGTCTGCAACCAGGCCAACCAGGTACTCGAACACTACAACCACCATACCCGCGTACAGCCTTACTCACGCTTTTCGCCGTCGGCCGAAGCGGGTCATGCCATGGATCGCGCGCATGCCGGCTGGGCAGAGGCGCTGAATATCCGGCCCAGCGAACTGACGATAGGTCCTTCGACATCGATGAACAGTTACGTGATGTCGCAGGCCATCGGCGAGATCTGGAAACCGGGCGACGAAATTATCGTGACCAACCAGGATCACGAGGCCAACAGCGGGGTCTGGCGTCGCAAGGCAATTGAAAAAGGGATCACCATCCGCCAATGGGAAGTGGAGCCCGACACCGGGTTGCTGAATATAGAATCGCTGTTCCCGTTATTGCGCGATAACACGCGCTGGGTATTTTTCACCCATTGCTCCAACGTCGTCGGCACAGTCAACCCGGTTGCCGCAATCGTCAAGACCATCAAGTCCGGCAGCAACGCCTGCGTGTTTATCGATGCGGTGGCCTATGCGCCGCACCATATTCCGGATTTGAAAGCGCTCGGCGTTGATGGCTACGCGTTCAGCCTGTACAAGGTCTTCGGCCCGCACCAGGGGTTGCTGTATGTAAACAAGGATATCCGGGGCGACCTGACTTCGCAGGCCCACTATTTCAATAGCGGTAATCCAGCCAAGGATTTCAGTCCCGCTGGTCCGCAACACGCACAGATCGCCGGCTGCGCCGGGGTGCTGGATTATTTCGACGAATTTCACCAGCATCATTTCGGCACCAGTGAAAAGAAGCGCAACGCAAAAATGGCGGATATCCACCAGTTGATCGTGCAACATGAAAACCAGCTGGCGGCACCGCTGCTCGAGTTTCTGCATCACCACGCGGACGCGCGCCTGCTCGGCAAAACGCACACCAATGACAACGACCGAGCGCCGACTATTGCATTCCAGCCGCTCAAACAGAGCGCGAAGTCGGTAGCCCACAAACTACAGGACGCAGGAATCGGCACCGAGAATGGC
>Ga0265309_10001482_pt1 | contig 10312 bp, 11 predicted proteins | sample Helome_FD_192492 | JGI IMG/M metagenome (GOLD analysis project Ga0265309, IMG submission 192492) | Marine sediment microbial communities from subtidal zone of North Sea - Hel_20160524 (Illumina Assembly) | ecosystem: Environmental > Aquatic > Marine > Subtidal zone > Sediment ...
GCTGATAGTGATTATGGACCTCTCATCCTTTAACGTGTCTTCGATCTCTCGTCGAACAGCCAAGAGCTCCTGCCCTTCTTTCAGATAGACTGCAAAAACCGTGGCATTTCGCTCCCCCCATTTCTCCGCAAAGAGCCTCTGGTCCATGACCACTTTCCCGCCATCAGTGGCGTAATCATAAAACACGCCTTTGACCGGAAATTGTTCTATGCCGCCTGGTGTCTTTAATGGCAATTGCTCATCCACATTCAGCTCCAATCGTCTGGCCAACACTTCAGAAATAATCACCCCATCTTCATCGGCGACTTGGGTCAACACCTCGGAGGATTTCCCCTGCAAAAATAAATACTGACTGCGCTCAGCATGAAGACGTACATCTCTTGAGACCAGCGCTACGCTCTTCCCGGCTGTTTCCACATTGGTTTCCAAATATGGGTCAACGGCCTCAATTCCAGGAATTTCTAAGATGTGGACCACCAGTCTCCTGGGGAGCCCCTGATTCTGCCCGGAGGAATCCTGTTCTCCCAACCAGGAGGCTGGTGCAATAATAATATCCGCCATCAGCGTTTGCTCAATCCAGAGTTCCACGGTTTGTCGAAAACTCTGGATCATGATGCCCACCCCCACCAATATGGCCAACCCCACAACAATAGCCGCCATCGTGACGCTAGTCCTCCGTGGATTGCGGCCCATTTGCTCTGCGGCAAGAGCAGGCAACAGGCCTCCACGGATCCCCGGCCTGCTTTGGCTCCATCGGCTAAACCATTGAGACAGCACAGGCCCAGCTGCCGCGCCGCCTATCAATAAACAAAATGCTGCCATGTAGCCTCCCACCGGAATGCCCTGGACAGAAGGCATCTGGCTCAACACTCCAGCTCCAAGCAATGAAGCCACAACCACCCATCTAGATCCTTGGGCATCATGTTCTTCTTGAGCTTGGGATTGCCCACCAGCTAGGGCTTGAACCGGAGCCATGGTACTCGCCTCCCAAGCTGGACGAAGGGCCCCCAACAGCGAAACGCCTATACCTAAACTCACGGCTTCTACCATCATATGAAGGGGAATCGGCATGGCCAACAACGAGGTCATGCCATATAACTCACCCACATTCTGGCCAATCATGACGGTCAACCAACGCGCAAGCAGGATGCCCAACCAAGACCCCAACATGCCACCTCCCCCCCCCAACACACCAGCTTCGAACAGGAACAACGTGATGATGGATTGTCGTTCCATTCCGAGAGACCGGAGAAGGCCAATTTCCTGACGATGATGGACCACGGAAAACGCCGTGGTATTATAGACGAGAAAGATCCCGACCAGCAGACTAATCCCACTGAGCATCGTGAGATTCATTTGAAACGCTCGCAGCATGGATTCCACTTGCCGATTGCGTCGGGAGGAATGCCTTACCTGAATATTCTCTGGCAAGGCCGATTGCAGTTCTTGGATTAACGTAGAAATCGCGATGTCAGATTCCGGAATAATTGCCACCTGATGAAGCCGCCCCAACCATCCAAACAACCATTGAGCTGAGGCAATATCCATCAACGCCTGCTGTTGCACACCCCCCTGAAGATCCGACGATTCCAATACCCTTCCAGCAACCAGATCATGAACTTCTCCCTTGATCTTTACCGAGAGGATTTGCCCTTGACGCAGACCAAGCTTGTTGGCAAATTCTTCTTCTAGAAAAACCGTTGTGGGGGAGAAAAGCTGTTCCCAGTTATCTTGTTGCAATGGGGCCGTGGAACCCTGAGCCTCCCAATTTTCCCCCTGCTCCAAGAGATCCATCCCCCAAATAATAAAGGAACGCCCCGCCAAAGGACTGGCCGCTATCTCCCCTTCAATTTTGAGAACAGGACTAGCCGACCGAACCCCTGGATGTCTTTGAATAGTTAATAGAATTTGCTCATCTATACCCTGAGATCCGCCGGAAACCGTAACCGAGGCTTCCCCAACGACCGATTCTACTGATTGCTCAAACGACTGGTAGACTTCCCCATTTACCACTCGAATCGCGAGCCAGGCAGACACGCCAACGGCCACCCCAAGCAGTGTTAATAGGGCTCTAATGGGCCGATGGCGCAGATGTTCGATGACTAAAAGAAGGAAAATTCGGAGCATGGATGCGGTTGTCCCAGAAGTGGGGCCTATGTTAAAACGACTAAACAATTATGCGTGGGGTGGGAGATCGAAATGCCCAAAGACAACGTTGCAGAACTGGGGTCAGCCGAAGCCGTTTCAGAAGCCGGCTCCCAAGGTCAAACCTTAACCACTCGGCAAAAAGAAATTCTCCGCTTGGTGGCTCAAGGCTGTACAAATCGTGAAATAGGGCAACGGTTAGATATTAGTGTGAGGACCGTGGAAGTTCATCGGTTTAACCTCATGCGCCGTTTACGGGTTCGAAATGTTGCCCAATTGCTACGCCAAGCCATTGCGCTGAAGATTATTCCCAAGGGTCCTTCACCCACTAAAATCTAACCCTCCCAAGTCGATCTCTGGACCATTCGATCAGTCCATCTCTCGAAGTTTCCCCCGACACGCCATCAACGACGAATAGCCTTTTCGCTGCAGGCATTCGGTGACTTCCCGTGCTAACCTGGTAAAAACCCCAACACCCTCCTCCACCAGGACCGTCCCGATCTGAACCGCAGAGGCTCCGCACAACACGTGCTCAAAAATATCGATGCCGTTTTCGACACCCCCCGTACCAATGATCGGTATACGATCTCCCCAGAGCTTCCAAAACGCTCGAACATTGGCCAAAGCCACCGGCTTAATGATTCGCCCACCAAGCCCGCCAAAGCCTCCCTTGGGCTTGATCACCACCCGTTCCTGTTCGGGATCCACGACCAAGGTATTACCCACGGAATTGATCACGGTAACAAACGCGACGCCAATCCGTTGAAGAACATCGGCAATTTTTTGATGGTGAATGGGATCGAAATACGGAGGCAGTTTGACGCCAAAGGGAATGCTCAATATGTCTCGAATGGCCATCAACAGCCGCTCGGTTTCGTCAAAGTCATAACCCATCTGCGGTTTCCCCGGAATGTTGGGACAGGACAAATTGACTTCGATTAAATCCGGGCCTGCCGCGTTCAAAGCTCTCGCACCTTCCAGGAAATCAGCGGGTTGCAGACCTGCTAAGCTGGCGATCACCGGCTTCTCAAAACGCTTCAACCCAGGGATCATTTTCGCATACGCCGGATACCCAAGATTCGGCAGGCCCATGGAATTGATAGACCCTCCGTCAATTGCCACATACCGTGGGAGAGGATTTCCCTCACGGGCCAGCGGCGTCATTGACTTTGTCACAATCGCACCGGCATCCGATTCGCCTAAGGCCTCTAATTCAGCCTGAGTCACACATAGGGCCCCAGAAGCATTCATGAGTCCCGTACGAAATGGCACACCTGCAATCACCGTTGAAAGATCCATAAGGTGTTACTCCAACTGTCCGTCTCGAATAGTCAGTACGCGATCTGCCACCTGCGCCGCACTCAACGAGTGGGTGGCCAACAACACTGTTTGTCCGAATTCCCGGGCACATTGACGAAGCAACGACACAATGGTCTCGCCAGTCGGCCCATCCAAATTCCCCGTGGGTTCATCAGCCACAATTAATTGCGGACGATGCACAAATGCCCTGGCAATCGCCACCCGCTGTTGCTCACCGCCTGACAACTCATGGGAGCGATGCCCAAGCCGATGACTCATCCCCACTTTTTCCAACATCTTCGTTGCCTGCGTGTGCACGGACGTGGAAGATTCCCCTCGCAAGCGTAACGGCAACGCCACATTTTCTTCGATGGTCAATCCAGGAATGAGATGAAACGCCTGAAACACCATCCCGATTTTTTCCCGGCGCCAATGCGTCCATTCACGATCACCAAAATCTAAACATGAGCGCCCATCCAATACCATTTCGCCAGAGGTCACCCAATCCAGTCCGGCCACTAAATGCAAAAGCGTACTTTTTCCGCTGCCGCTTGGCCCCATCAGGGCACAAAACTCGCCTTGCGGAATATCTACACACAGGTCGCGTAAGGCGACCACAGGCATCGCGCTACGCCGGTATTCCTTAAAAACATGTTGGAATTGAATCATGGAAAGATATTTTCCAAAAAACATCTTCTGAAAGTCATTCAGGGATCAGGACACCTGAGGCAGTCTTCGTATATCATACTCTTGCCTACGTGACCAAGGAGGGGCTACATGGGCTCTAGCGCTCTCATTCATTTTCATCCAATTGCGATGATGCCAATGGCGCAATTCTTCTCCCCTCCATCCTTTCTTCGCAAATTTCTCCACGTCATTTTTCCGGCAGCCTGCGGCAGTTGTGAAACGCCATTATGGGATGATCCTGTTCCTTTCTTTTGCCGAGTATGTTGGGAAACATTGGGCCCCATCGCAGGACCATGCTGCCCACATTGCGGTGTCCCCTATGCGTCCCCAGTGGCCTTACAACAAAGCCCAACCCATGAATGTGGAGCCTGTCGCGGCAAACCACCAGCCTTTACCCAAACCTGGAGTCTGTTCCCTTATCAATCTCCACTTAGGGAAGCCATTGTCTTGTTCAAATATCGCGGAAAACGTTCTCTAACCAAGCATTTCATTCAAGCCATGATACCCGCATTGCCGACCTTGCCAACCATTGATATCCTCATGCCGGTTCCCCTTCATCCGCAACGGTTACGAGAACGCGAATACAACCAATCACTCTTATTGGCAAATGGCCTGAGTCAACATCTCCGGATCCCATTGCTACTGTCGTGTCTTCTCCGGGTCAGGCCGACGGTGCCGCAAACGTCGCTCTCGAAAAAAGAACGTCTCACGAATCTGCGCCGGGCCTTCGCCATAGACAATGGCTCTCGCATCAAAGGCCAACGCATCCTCTTGATTGACGATGTGTTCACGACGGGCACAACTCTTCATGAATGCGCCAAAACTCTTCGAAAAGCGGGCTCAGGTCCCGTCTATGGATTGACCCTGGCTCGAATGCTCTAATGCACCAACAACTTCTTTTCAAATAGACGGTTTTGCGGTATATACCTCTCACATTTTGAGCGCAGGAGGTCTCACCCCATGCCCATTTTTGAATATCGCTGTGAAGACTGCGGTAAAGGCAGCACCTATTTAATCCTTCAAGGTCGCTCGTTCACACTATCCTGCAAGCATTGCAAAGGCCAACGATTAGAACGCATCATGTCCCGCTTTGCGGCCCCAAAATCCGAAGAAGCCCGTATGGAAGCCCTCGCCGACCCCAGCAACTTTGGTGGCGTCGATGAGAACGATCCCAAAAGCATGGCCCGCTTTATGAAAAAGATGAGTAAGGAAATGGGAGAAGACTTGGGCGAGGATTTTGATGAATCCATGGAATCAATGGGAGAAGGTGTACAGGAAGAGAATAGCTTAAGTATGCCCGACATGGATTAGCATACTTGTGAAAATATCATGAAGGGTAAAAAAAATAGGGAAGAAGTAAGACAATAAACTCATCTCTTCAAAATTTTTCAATTAAATTCTCTCCATATACTACAGACAGTGTTTCTCTCAGCAGGAACACACAAGAAAACGACTTGACTTTCCTCCAACTTTGGGTAAGCTAGACTCAACCTCTACGCACGACGCAACAAGGAAAATTCGGATCTATCCATGAGCATGTTTGCCGGACAATACTATTGCAAAATTGATGAAAAAGGCCGCTTCGTGGTTCCCACCCATATTAGGGAAGACATCGAAGCCAACGGCAACAGTCTCATGTTCTTGAAAAGCCAAGATCTCCCTGTCTTAGCCTATACTAAACCGGAGTGGGAAAACCGCCTCCAAGAGGCCAAAGATAAGCTCGATGAAGACCAGCGTCGCCTCTTCATGTATCACATGGTGTCAGAAGCCACTCCATCGGAAATGGACCGCGCCGGACGCATTCTCATCCCCAGCCGATTACGAAAACTTATTCCAGTCGATGACGAGCAAGAAGTGGTCATCGTAGGCATGTTCCACCGCCTGGAAGTTTGGAATCCATCAGAATGGCGTCTCTATGCTCGAAAGAACGAAGAGGCCTACGAACAGAACCTGGGTAAAATCCAGGGCATCTTGTAAGGCAAGACCACTCCACATTCCGCACCACCTTCCCGGCATCGTTTTCACATTGAACCGAGGTTAACTTTGAGACCCATTCGAATCCGATCCTTTCCCCAACTCCAGCAAGTCAGAGGGAAAGGGGGATTGATTCTGCTGCCTCGCCATCCGGGAAAAACCAGATCAGGAAACAAAAACCAGGATTGGATCAATCTGGGCGGCGACACCCTCCTCCCCCAAGAACTCTTCGTGGTCTTACCACTTCCTCCCAGCATCAACCATCAATATGCCACCGTGAACGGCCGCCGAGTGTTGTCTTCTAAAGGCCGCCACTATAAATCGGCAGTGGCCAAACATCTCTCTGCCATCTTACACCAATCCCCTCATCGGGCCGATTTTTTTGAAGGCCTGGGAACCCATGCTCTCAGTCTCTCGATTCGATTTTATTTCAAAACGGCGTTGCGGAGGGATTTGGATGGGGGACTCAAAATTTCGCAAGATGCCATCTGCCAAGCCATCAGCTTAAACGACAACCGCATCACCGAAATTCATCTGCACAAAGACCTTGATGCTGCCCGCCCCAGAATGGAATGTACCCTAGTATTGCACCAACCGTTGGCCACCAAGGCCAAAGCCTCACGACAACGCTTCGCCGCTGTCCCCACCCCACGTCCACAACATTCCGCAACAACCTGATCCTTCAAAATTAATAGGGGTCAGACACCATTTAAATTATCATAATTTCGTACAAGATCTCTGAAATTTCTTTTTGATTCTACTCTCTAAAATAGGGTTTAAATTTTTGACGAGGCGAAAGCGCGGGAGAGGGAATGAAGTACGACGGTGAGCGGATGCTTGATGTTTCGTTTGGGTTGATCTGCTAGCGCGGGAAAATAAAAGCCCACTTTATGGCCCATGCGATGCCGGACCAGGCCCGGCAGCCAAATGCTGTCCCCTAGATAATGAAGTTTAACTGACACTTTGGCATCCATTGGTACTGGAGGCAGTTGGTCTTTAGAAAATTCAACGAGCATCCCCTGCGCACTCAAATTTAGCACACGGCCTTTGCACACGGTTCCCTGACCACAGCGAATCACGACCGGCAAATTTTGTTCCGGTTTGACCGACATACGTCGCACAACCCGCCGATCTTTCTGTGCCACGGATACCGGGCTGCGGGAATCTGTCTCAAGAAAAGCAGTTTTTCGCATGATTACGAATCAGACGAGACCGTTTCGGGCGATTCAAACGCCTTCCAGGCTTCATCTTCACTATTAAAGATTGGAATCCATTCATTGATTTCCGTTAGTTCTAAGATATCCCGCACAAATCCCCTGGGGGCGATGATACCCAGCTTCCCACCAATCCGTTGAAAACGTCGTTGCGCCAGCACTAACCATCCCAATGCCGCACTATCGATAAACGACACTGCGACCATGTTGAGTACGACAAACCGATAGCCTTGGGTAATAGCATGGTCGATTCGCCATTTGAATTCTTGCCTAGCATGTTGGTCAAAGTGCCCTACAAATGTTTCGACTACGGTATGTTCACTCAAGCTACGCTCCGACACGACCATAAAGCTCTCCCGATTCAATTGATTTGTCTTCCCTGTATATCGGTCCCAGGCAAAGAACACTTAACCATGAGCAAAGACCAAGAGGCGAGCTATATTGGGCAAAAAATAGGGTAGGCGCTACTGATTAGGCGAGAGGCGAATAAGCAGATCATCGACATATTGAAAAGGCGCATCTTGGCCTGGTTGGCTAGTAAAGGGGCGGGTGATACAGAGGCGTATGGTATGGACCCCAGCAATGACTGGATGGTATGCATTGAGATGATGCCGGAGAATTCCGCCCTTCTCGATCGGCCCGATATCGTGGCTAGCGATCACTTGCTCATCCACTACCCACTGAAACAGACCACCCGCTAAATTGCGCTTATCTTTGGGTGAATGATAGGTCACAGCAACATACGCCGAAAGATTCAGTGTTCCCGTTTCGGTCGTGATCTGAATGGCCAAGCCTCCACCATGTTCTGTTTCATTATCGGGATCATATCGTACTTGCCCCACTTTGAATTGAAGGCTCTTGGAAACTTGCCCGTCTTTCCCCGTTTCAAACTGGACCACCGTAGGCAACCCAGTTCCACCCAGCGTTCCATTTGGCGTGAGAAAGATTTCCCAGGGAGCCATCTTCCCATTCTCAAAATTCGTCTGGTCGAGGGTAGCGGCTTCGCAGATCCCTATGCTGCTCACAACAAGGACGCTCCACACCCAGAAGACCTTGCCCAGTGAAAACAGAGCTACCAGGCAGTGCTTGCAAAGCCCGGATTGCCTCACAATATTCGGCATCAATGTTTATCTTCGCCTTTTTTGCTTGATGGGTTTTTTTTTGCGAACCACCTGGGTATGATAGCTGGCTATTTTGCCAAGGAGCCGGTTCTATGCATTTGCCAGCGAATTCTATTCTCCCACAATCATTTCCTTTCGCAACCATCATCTTGGGGGTGTGGATAGGAATTGGAATGCCTGTCATCCTATCGGCAGGGTCACAGGCTCTCGCAAGCACTCCAGCGGTCCCCCTCGAACAGGTTCAACAGGTGTTCATTGAGACTCTTGCCCTCACCGAAAAAGGTGTACAGGACTCTGCCATTTTCCAACAGGTCGTCAGTGAAGGTTTGGCGCAGGCGGGCTTCACTCCAGTCCGCGACATCAATTCTCCCCACGATATCATTCTGCGCGTCAAGTGCGAAGAACGGAAGACTCAGACAGGACCCAGTAAACATCGGAAAGGTGGTCATCCTTCGGCACCAGCTTCTCGGCTCTGGAAAGGCCCGGCCTGCCATATTTCCTATCGATATCAGGGTAAACCGTCCATTTGGAGCTGGGAAGTGCGTACGTCGTTTGAAGAACCCAGGCAAGCCGCCAAAGACGCAGGCGCCACCAATAGCGGCATGTACGCCTTGCAAGAGTTACAGGCCCAACTTGCTCAGGATGAATGGCCCCTGTACTTAGCGGCAGAGTGGGGGCAAGCCGATCGCTTAATCCACCTTTTTCAGGAGGCAACAGATCAGCTAGACCGTCGTCGCCTCATTCTTCAATTACTCGGCCCACTGGCCTCCCCCACCGTCCTTTCAACCATTCAGGAAGCCACCCAGGATCCGGATCTCGCCTTAACAGCCATTGCTGCTCTCGGAGATCAAGGTGAAGTGGCCATTCCCTCTTTGGTGAACATTTTGGACACCTCCCCAAGACCGGAGCATCAACTCGCTGCCCTCAAAGCACTCGGTGGAATCGCCACACACAGCGCGAATCCACGCCTTTATGATGTTTTTTTCGAACAATTGCAGACCCAAGATCCCCGCATGCAAACTATCGCGGTCCGAGGGTTGGGGAAATTAGGGGATCTCCGTGCGATTACCCCGATAGAAACCCTCAACCTTCAAGCCTGGTCCAACCCCTCAACTGATCCTGAGACCCAAGCCTTACGAGAAGCACTGAATTGGAGCCTCTTTCAGTTAGACCCCGCCTCCCACTTTTGAAGTAAGCTACAGGAGCTCGTCCTGACGATTTTTGCCATATCCTTGAGGGTTGACTGGTTTCCTTTTATTCCTTCCCGGGTACCAGCAACCATTCTTGGCTTTACTTTTGTCTTGAGTCCGACATAGGATTTTCCCACCAATTATTGGGTGTTATTCTTAAAGACGGACCTGTGCATTGCTATGAACCCCGCATCATCTCGACAATCCACAAAACTTTCAGAAACACCAGGCGCTAAGAGTCTCTCCCAGGAGGCCCATCGCCTATTTCAAGAAGCGATCGGGCATCATCAGGCCAAACGCTTTGCACAGGCCGAAGCAAGCTACGACCGAATCCTGAAACAATTCCCCACCCATCCTGACTCCCTTCATCTTCGGGGACTCCTCGCCTACCAACAAGGGGACAATTCCCTGGCGGTTACCTGTATTGAACAGGCCATAGCTCAAGACCGCAGCAAACCTCACTACCACTTTAATTTTGGATTGGTGATGGAGAAAGAAGAGCGGTGGGAGGATGCCATTGCCGCCTATCGACAAGCCTGCCGTTTAAAGCCTGCTTACGTCGAAGCCATGGCAAATTTGGGAAATGTCTATCGACGCCAACGCCAATGGGAAGATGCAATCACGACCTTCCAAGAAGCGTTAACACTTAAACCGAAATCTCCGGATCTCCACAATAACTTGG
>Ga0265309_10001483_pt1 | contig 10312 bp, 8 predicted proteins | sample Helome_FD_192492 | JGI IMG/M metagenome (GOLD analysis project Ga0265309, IMG submission 192492) | Marine sediment microbial communities from subtidal zone of North Sea - Hel_20160524 (Illumina Assembly) | ecosystem: Environmental > Aquatic > Marine > Subtidal zone > Sediment ...
AGCCGCCCGGTCGTCGTCTTTCCGGCAGACATCGATGTCCCGACGAGCAGAATCGTCGGTACCGAGAAATTCGTTTCTGCCGAAGTCAGCGCAAAATCCTTCATTCTTACTTTGCGTCCATTGCGAGTAACGTGCCCGCAATAGTCGAGAGACAGCGGATCGGGCAGATGTCGGGCAATTGATGTAAACGCGCCGAATAGCGCGGCACCCGTCAGCGCGTGCATTTTGCCGGACTCGATGTCCCTCCAGCTGCCGACCCCTTCGAGCGTTGCGGCTCTCTCGCCAAAAGCACCGGCGACACGGTTGCCCGGTATAACGGGAATCATGTCACCGTCACAGTTTTCAACGTTGTACAGGCCGGTTGGAGTTCCCGTTACTTCCCCTATCACATAATCGCCGGTTTCCCACTCCGTCTTATCAATACGGTCAACGTCAAACGCAACTTGCTCGAAATCGGCAATGCGTGCGAGCGAGCCGAACATCATCGCCGTCATTCCGAATCCTCATTGGCGAATTCCGCGCAAGGCGCTGACAGAATCAGCATTGCCAGCAATGCCGCTCGCTCGAGCGTCCTGTCGACATATAAGAATTCATGCTTTGCATGCGCACCGTGTCCTACGGGACCAAGCCCATCGAGCGTCGCCGTAAACTGGCTCGTCGTATTGCCGTCTGAGCCGCCACCAGCCCGGCCCTGATTGAGATCGAGTCCGAGCTGTGCACCGATTTTCTTGGCCCGTCTCCACAGCGCCTGGTTTCGCGGCGTCGCCTCCATCGATGGCCGCCCGATGCCGCCCTCGACTCGCAAGCGAACGCCGGGCACCTCGGGCTCAATACTGTGAATCAATTTTTCGATCCGCTTACCGTCTGTGACGGTTGGCACTCGCACGTCAACTACGGCCGAGCTGTGCGGCGCGATGACATTCGGCTGAATTCCGCCATCTACGGTTCCAACATTGATCGTGATGCCCTTGTCCGCGTCATTCATTGCGAAGAGTTTCTGAATAACGTGCGATAACTCGAGAATTGCACTGGCACCGGATTCGGGATCGAGACCGGCATGGGCCGCTTTTCCGTGCACCGTGACCGTAAAACGGCCGATTCCCTTTCGTTCGGTCTTGATATCGCCTGCCTCGCCCATCGAGGGTTCCAGCACAAGTGCCCGGTTCGCCCGCCGCGCAAGCCGCCGAATGTAACGTGTCGAGGTTCGGCTACCGATTTCCTCATCCGCATTGATGAAGACGACTGGAGTGACGTCGGGCTTGAGGCCGAGATCTTGAATGGCCTTGAGCGCGAGAACGATTTGCACGAGGCCGCCTTTCATGTCGAACACGCCCGGGCCCCGCACGATGTTGCCGTCAGCGTCGAACGGGCGCTCGCTCGTTGTGCCAAGCGGCCACACCGTATCGTAGTGGCCAATAATCAGTTGTAGTTTTGAATGTCGCGCCCGATGTCTCGGCCGGGCATAGACATGACGCGGACCGCTCATTGTCCGCACCTCACGCACCTGGAGTCCGGTGTTTTCGAGCGCCGAAATCAACACTCGCCGTACCGGTTCGTGACTGGCCGGATGCGTCGACGGTGACTCTGCATCGACGAGCCTCTTCAGAAGGTCAATCAGTAATGTATCCTGTGCGCGGACATACTCGAGGATTTGTGCCGCCGGACCGTTGGCCATTGTGTCTACTTCTTCATATCGGCCGGAAACGGAAATGCGTTCGACCGCGAAATAGCAGCAAATCGACCCGGCGCCAAATAGGCAAACAACGGCGAGTCATGAACGAGTTCCTGATCGTCGATCTCTCTGGAACGAAGAAATTCAGCATCGGCATAGGCCGCAACGATCTCCCCGGTAATCAGGCAATTTGGCCCGAATCCATCGACAGTTTTATGGTGACGACATTCGAAATACAGATACGCTTTATTGATAAATTTGCCATCGATGACCGTCGCCGAGAACGTGTCGAAATAGTCGAGAATCGGCTTGTCGCCGGATGTCTGTCGCGGTGAGGCAGCGAGGCTTGAGAACAACACCTGCTCCGGCTTCGGATAGCTGACTGTGAACACCCCGGTTCGTTCCACGTTACCGCAGGTCGAATGAGCCGGCGTACAAACGAAACCGAAATAATTTTGCCAGCCCAGGGGCGTGACCATGTGTTTGGGTGCCAGATCCAACGAGCCGTCAGCGTCCGTCGTGCCAATCAGGACCAGTGGGGCAACCGTGTAGAAACGGTCCCAAACCGGTTTGTCGGTGTCGATTTCGACGAGCTGCGTTTTGGCCTCTGGCATGGGCACGATGACTCCCTCCTACTTACCCATCTCTAACGCTACGCTCCTCCCCTATTGCAAAGAATAAGTAGTTGCCGCGCTCCTTTTGCTGACACGCCGCAGGTGCCAACACGGTCCCCGGCGGCAATTCCGGGCGTTGCGGACCAATAGCAGAGCAGGCCCTGAAATTGGGCAGTCGTAAGAAAAACCAGCACTGAATTTCAGATACTTACGACTCGCCGTCAATACAGTTTGATTATTTTTGCGATCGGAGGACAATGACGCCGACAAAGTTTGTTGAGATTCGATATGCACTTCGCACTTGGGCGCAAGCGTATAGGGGCTGGACTGGTTGCGGTAATATTCGTTACCGGCTGCCCTATGACGCCGACAATTCCACCAGAAGAAGATCTCATCCTCACTGGCGAGAACATCTTCTTCAATGAAACTTTTGACGGAAACGGACGGACCTGCGGAACGTGTCACCGTGCCGAAGACAATTTTGCACTGTCGCCAAATTTCATTGCGACGCTGCCGCCGGACGACGCCTTGTTTGTCTCCGAAACGAATCCGAATCTTTCCGACAATTTCGAGAACGCAAGGCTGATCAGGGAACTGGCACTGATCCTCGAAAATCAGGATGGCTTTGACGACCTGGCCAACAACTTCAATTTGCGCGGCATACCGCATACTCTGGCGTTACGCACGTCAATAGACAGCGCTGCCGGTCCGCAAACCGGTTGGTCAGGCGACGGCTCACCTGGCGACGGCTCATTGCGATCGTTTGCGGTCGGCGCCGTCATCCAGCATTTTCCGCTGACCACAAATCGCGTCGCGGGCGTGGATTTTCGTTTGCCAACCGACGACGAGCTGGACGCACTCGAAGCATTTCAGCTATCACTCGGCCGCCAGGATGAACTTGCGCTTCCCTTGGCTTTGACAGGAACGCTTGCATCGCGCGGTCAGGAAATTTTTATGGACCGTACGTTGGGTAAGTGCAATGCCTGCCACTTTAATGCGGGTGCTAACGGCGATCCAGGCCTCTTTGGGCCCGATGCGGGAAACCTCAATTTCAATACCGGTATCGAGGCCCTGCCGGATCAACCGGCGGACCTGACTGGCGAGAAGGTTCCCAATGACGATGGTTTAGGCACACCGGGGACCGGTGAATTCAACACACCGCCTGTTGTAGAAGCCGCGGATACCGGACCGTTTTTTCATAACAACTCCGTCGCCACGATCGAAGGCGCGGTCGCTTTCTATAACGGCGACGCGTTCAATAGTTCTCCTGCGGGACTACTGATCATCGGCGCAACCGGTGATGGCATCAATCTAGATGCGACCCAGGTCGCTGCCGTAGCCGCATTTCTAAGAGTAATCAACGCACTCGACAACATCCGTGAGAGTGCAACCTTGCTCGATCGAGCTTACCCCGCATTCACGATCACACCCGAACGTCAGACCAGGCTTCTTCAGCGAGCGACTTTTGAAATTGATGATGCGGTCGAGGTGCTGTCCGATGCGAATCTGCATGCAGTTGCCGCAAATAACCTGAGCGCGACGTTAATTACGCTGGAAAAAGCGATACAAAGTAGCGGTACCAGCCGGCGGCAGCACGTCGACGATGCGGGATCCGACCTTATTCGCGCACGCGAGAGGATAATCCGACCATGAAGACAATTGTCATACGTGCCTTTGTGATTCTTCTGGCCTGTGTTGCGACACAGCAAATGGCACTGAGCCAGAAAGCGACAGAGGTTTATATCCCCATCGGTAGCTCACCTGGCGTCTCCTCCAAGAGTTATGTCGGCACAATTAAGCGATTGGACTATGAGACTCGTAGCATCGAACTTGACGGCCCGGATGGCACCAAGATCATCTACGCAAACGACGAGACACTGTATTACCTGGATCGCTCCTCGTACGGCAAGAAAAGTGCGACGGGCGATATGCATGATTGTAAAGTGGGTCTGCTGATAGAAGTTCTTACGGACGACGACACTATCGAGTGGGTCAAAATTAAGGCTGACCAGTAGCGGCAAGCGTTTTGCACATCATCAATTGACAGACCGCGACTCCCGCGGCTTGTATTCCGGAATTTTGTAGATCGGCCGCTGGCTGTCGAATTGCGCAATAGCGGCATTCGCCCTCGAATTTGAAAACAAAAACAAAAATTGTTCCATTTCTTGCTCTTTTTTCTGCGTCGATTCCAACTCCCTCGATTTCGGCCGATCACGCCGCCGTCGAAGAGGTAGTCGTTTCCGCGACACGACGCGATGCGGCGGCAAGCGAAATTTCCGCAGCAGTCAGCGTTGTCGATGCAGATAGCATACGTTCGCAAAAATTGCTTACCGACGCACTGGCCGACGCGCTGGGTGTTTTTGTCCAACAGACCACGCCCGGACAGGGCGCCGCAGTCATCCGCGGGTTAAAAGGCTCGTCAATCCTGCACCTTGTCGATCAGATGCGCCTGAACAATGCGATTTTTCGAAGCGCACCAACACAATACCTTGCCCTGGTTCCGACCACCGCCGTCGAACGTATCGAGGTACTTCGTGGAACTCCGACGTCGCTATACGGCAGCGACGCGGTCGGCGGCATCGTCCATCTGGTTACACGAATACCGACATTTGATGCCGTGGCCACGGAAGTAAGCGGTGAGGTCTCGGCATCGTATGGCACCGCCGACCTCGGCAAAACACTGCGTGGCACGCTCGATGTTGGCAATCGGGAAGTCGCGACAACTGTCTCCGTGGAACATCTTCGTACGGGCAACCGCCGTGTGGGTGGCGGCCAGCGTGTTGGCCCTTCCGGGTATGACGCGAAGGGCGGCCGATTCGCGATGTCCGTTACACCAGACGACAAGCGTGCGTGGCTGTTTGACGTGCACTACATGAAGCAGGCGAATACGCCGCGTATCGACGAATTAGTGCCCGGGTTCGGTCAGAACGAACCATCTTCATCAGAGTATTTCTTTGCGCCAAATCGGCGAATTTTTGCGCACGCGCGTTTTAAACACGCGCACGGCGCTTATGATCTCGACTGGCGATTCGATCTCGGCTGGCAACGCGTTGATGACGATCGCATTACGCGCGATTTTGAATCTACTAGTCGGCGCTATGAGAAGAATCGCAGCGACCTGACCGCTGCGTTGATAACGGCGTCGCGTTCGACCGGGCGAGGTTCATGGATCGCCGGTGTCGAGGTCTACCACGACCGAGTTCGCAGCCGGCGTGAAGAAGAGGACATCAGTAACGGACTGCGACAGGATACGGCGTCACGGTTTCCCGATAGATCATCGCTCGACCAGGCTGCTATTTTCTTTAATGGCGACGTTGCGATAACTGCAAGACAGGCGCTTAGCGGCGGTTTGCGCTTAAGCTCGGTACGGGTAGAACTGCAGGATACTCCCGTTTCGGTCGGCGCGGATATCGACGTCACCGATATCAGCGGAGATATTGGCTGGCGTTACAATGTGAACGATGCTTGGCAGTTAGTCGCGAACGCTGGCTACGGATTTCGCGCTCCGAATATCTTCGACTTGGGCACGCTCGGTGATCGCCCCGGTAATCGCTTCAACATACCGAATACGATGCTCGACTCCGAACGTGTACTGCAGGCCGATGTCGGCGTGCGCCGTCGGGGTGATGGCTGGCAACTCGAACTCATGCTGTACACATTAGACTACGACGATCGAATAACGTCAGTTTCCACCGGTGCAACGACGCCCGATGGTCGCGACATTGTGCAAAGCATGAACTTGGCGGAGTCGACGATTAATGGCGTCGAATTTGGCGCATCGGTCGGAATTACAGAGAATTTTAATTTACAGGCTGCAATCAACTATTCGCGCGGCGAACAGGAGATTGCTGGCGTTGAGGAGCCTGCCGATCGAATCCCGCCATTGGGTGGGCGTCTCGTCGTTGACTATGACAACGGCGGACCGATGACGTTGGCGACCTGGGTTCGATTCGCGAATGGACAAGATCGGCTGAGTGCGCGCGACGTAACGGATTCACGAATCGACCCCAAAGGCACGGCGGGATGGATTAGCACGGGGATCACGGCGAAATGGCTGACGACGGCGGGCTGGGAATTTGCGCTCGGTGTCGATAATGCACTGGATCAACGTTACCGCAATCATGGCTCTGGCATTGACGCGCCGGGACGCAACCTGTCAGTCAGCGTTCGCTACGCCTGGTAGCGATGTCCGGACGGTAATTACATTAGATAGGTCACGTAACTCACGTATGCCACGAAAAAAATTCCTCCGGTAATTCGGTTGACCGGCCGACGCCACGAAACGAACGCCAGCAATGCTAGAGTGGACCCAAGCATGACCCACACGTCGAAATCGAGAAATGCGGATGGCGCTGGCAATGGCGCGACGATCGCCGATGCGCCACCGACCAAGAGAATATTGAAAACGTTGCTGCCGATGACGTTTCCGAGCGCCATATCGGAACTTCGATGAAAAGCCGCAATGACAGTCGTCGTGAGCTCCGGCAGTGAGGTCCCAAGCGCCACAACGGTACTGCCGATAACCACGTCAGAGATATCCAATCTCTTGGCAATAGCCGTCGCCCCGTCAACCGTCAGATCCGCCCCCAAAGGCAACAAAATGGCGCCTAAGAACAGGAAACCGACGGCAACGCGCACGAGGCTGGGCAAACCCAATATGCGCTCGAACTGATCGGCGTGACTTGAGAAATTCGTGCTGGGCAACGTGGCGTTTCGTCTGTATATGAATACGAGCATGCCAAAAAATACGGTAAGGAGTAACGCACCTTCGGCCCTGGACAAGACGCCGTTAAGAATCATCAACACAAAAGCAATGGAAACGACGACCATAAATACCGTGTGTTTTCCAAGTGCTTTCGTGTCGGCAACGATCGGACTGATTAACGCCGGAATGCCAAGTACAAGCAACACATTGGCAATATTGCTGCCGACGACGTTACCCAATGCGACACCGCTAAATCCCGTTGCTGTGGCGTACACTGAAATAACAAGTTCTGGCGCCGATGTTCCAAATGCAACCACCGTCAATCCTACGATAACGGGCGATATCGACGTCTTGCGTGACAATCCCAGCGCGCCGCGCACGAGCAAATCGCCGCCCAAAATCAGATATATGAACCCGCCGATCAAACGCAAAACGTCAAGAATTTCGATCATTTCTTTTCGGGATCTTCTTTCTTCTTGTGGACGTGATCGAGATACTCATTTAGAGCTTCGGCGAGTAACCCAATTTCGTCGTCAAACCGGGCGTTTGCCCGCAGCGAACTCTCTCCTCGCCGGACTCGTCGCACAACCTGCTCAAGTTCGCGTATCGGCCGCGCCAGGTAGATGCCAAGCAACGTACCGCCGGCAACAGCAAACGCACCCAGCGCAAGTCCAAGGTCGATCAGGTTCTTGCGAAGCCCAAGCGCTCGCTCGCCTTCTTCTTCAGCGTCTACTTTGACGACCAGGCCCCAGTCGACATTGGACAAATATCGAGTCACCGCCCACACATGATTACCCCGATAGTCCTGATCGTCCTCAGTGAATAATCGGTCCTGTCCTGCGACGGCAGTCTTTACGTAGTTTGGCGGGTCGTCCCACGACACCGGCTGGTCCGTATGTCGCAAGGTGTGCAAAAGCACCAGCTTGCCGTCCGGACGTTTGCCGATTACCATCGTCTCCCCGGTTTCGCCTAGCCCACGGTAATTTCCGGCCAGGTTCTGAAGCGTTGTTACGCCGATGATAACTTCAATACTGCCAATAACCTCTTCATCCAAAGATACTGTTGAATTGAAGACGATTCTTGCTTGCCCGTCGTCTCCCAGATAAAAACCCGAGTACCAGATATCGGTTTCTTCTGCCGTTAGCGTAGCAACCGGACTTTGAGGTGCACTGCCGGCCGAAACAACCTCACTGCCATTGCGATCGAACAACGTAATGCGCTGAACATGTTTTGTCGACTTCTGTGCGTCTTCAACAATGCGGCGCATTTCGGCCAACAAACCTTGTTCGTCGCTGCGCTGAAAATCTTGTAGTCGAATACGTAACTGCGTCCGGCTACGGATCAGGCGAACATGGTTGCGCCAGCTTTCAATAATTTGTTCCAGGTCTCGTTTTTTGGCCTCTGCCAGAGCGTCAAGTTGCCGCTCCGAAATCTCTTGCAACAGATCCGACGACATCTGGTACGCAAAAGTGCCCAACAAGAACATGCTTAGCAAAGAAACGGATACCAGAGCCAGCGCGAGCTTTGTGCGAATATCCATTATGTCGAGCCCGATCCTCGGTTCAGACGCAGTAAATGATAGGGTTTTAGGCTACCACAGGACAATAGCGATGGGTGGCAACCACCGCCGCCGCTGAAACCTTGTCCGTATTCTGTATCATTATTGAATTCGATCATTGATGACATTTATTGGGGCGTGTAAATCACGTAGAGTCTCCTCATGAAAGCAATTTTTGGGTTTTTCGTTTTCCTACTATTTCTTGCCGGAATCGCACTGGTGGTGTTACAGGGCCGGCAAATGGCGCAACAAAATTTGCCTGGCGGCGGTTCCGGACTCGTCGGCGTGAAATGGAAGCCGACCTACATCGGTGCTGATTCAGTGCCAAATGACACCGCGATGTTCGTCCAATTCGCGGTTGACGGCAGCATTAAGGGTCACGGTGGTTGCAACTCTTTTTTCGGTTCGCTGGAGAAAACAGATGCCGGCCTGGCGATCGGTCCACTTGGCGCTACTCGAATGGCCTGCGAGGAACCGATCATGAATCTCGAAACGCAATTTTTGAACGCATTGCAGAACACCAAAAATTTCGAAGTTAGTTCTGAGCGTTTGATGTTGGTCGATGACGACAGCAATCTTCTCGTAGAGCTGATCGACGAGAAATAGCGGCCGAAGCCGGAACGTCAATCGGGACTTGCAGTCGTATAGGCCCAATCTCGCGACGACCGAGACTGCTGTCCGAGAAGAATAGACACTGCGAAAGACACGGTGACTGTATCCTGGGGCTTCTGCGTCAAACCCAGGGCAAGACGATTATTCATCTGGGTTTGGCCCGCCCTTTCTTCGAAGTCGCCTGCGCAAACCTGCGACGGCACCCTTCAGTGTGGATTGCCGACCAATTTCATCAATGGGTTGCAGAGTATGCTGGATAAATAGCTCATCGACCTCGTGAATCAAATCGTCAACAGAGCTATATTTTCCGCGCTCGTATTTTATGTGTCCAACGATGGCGGCAAGGGCTCGTTGGCCGCCGTGGGAAACAAGTGAGTTTTTCGCAGTTGTGCACACGCGGCTTGCCGCAAGCGCCGCATCTATGTCTTCATCCTGCCCGAGCAGGACACAGTAGTTATTGCTTCCGATGTGAGCAATCGACTCGGCCGCGGGGAAATGTTCGTGCAGAATTTTTGCGAACTGTTCGCCCAATGATGGTTGTGAGTGTGTCGCGCTTTGCGACGAATTGCCGTTATGGATCTCGAATAGCAATAGTTCGAAACTGCGTTCCGCTGCCGGTTTCTTAAAAAACTTGGCTCCAGCCACGGTGAATGCATTGCGATTGGCCAGGCCAGTATCGGTATCGACATAGTTGATCATTTCACCGACAACCATGTCGGCTAAATGTTTCAGCATGGTTTTTTCATCATCACTGAGCCGGCGCGGGACCTTGTCGATGATGCACAGCGTTCCAAGCTTATGACCGTTCGGCGCCGCAAGCGGCGCACCCGCATAAAAACGAATATTTGGCCGGCCAACGACTAACGGATTGTCACGAAAACGTGAGTCGCGTCGAGCATTGCGGATTTCGAAAACATCGTCGCCAAGTATCGCATGACCGCAGAACGAAACATCGCGAGATGTCTCTTCACCGTCGAAACCCTCGGCGGATTTGAACCACTGCCGGTATCGATCCACTAGACTTATCACAGCTATCGGCATATCGAATATTCGCGTGCTAATACGCGTGTAGCGGTCGAATCGCTCTTCGCGAGCGGTATCGAGAATGTTCAGACTGTGTAGCGTGGCGACTCGAACGGCCTCGTTCTCCG
>Ga0265309_10001484_pt1 | contig 10311 bp, 10 predicted proteins | sample Helome_FD_192492 | JGI IMG/M metagenome (GOLD analysis project Ga0265309, IMG submission 192492) | Marine sediment microbial communities from subtidal zone of North Sea - Hel_20160524 (Illumina Assembly) | ecosystem: Environmental > Aquatic > Marine > Subtidal zone > Sediment ...
TGGAAAAGCGGCTTCACCGGCGGGTGATCGGCCAGGACGAAGCGGTGGCGGCGGTATCCAATGCCGTGCGGCGGGCCCGCTCCGGGCTGCAGGACCCCAACCGGCCGATTGGGTCGTTTATTTTCATGGGTCCCACCGGTGTCGGTAAAACCGAACTGGCAAAGGCACTGGCTGAATTTATTTTTGACAGTGAACAGGCCATCATTCGCATCGACATGTCCGAGTACATGGAAAAGCATTCCGTTGCCCGTCTGATCGGCGCGCCGCCCGGGTATGTGGGCTATGAAGAAGGCGGATACCTGACCGAAGTGGTCCGCCGTCGGCCCTATTCGGTGGTCTTGTTTGATGAAATTGAAAAAGCGCACCCGGAAGTCTTTAATATCATGCTACAAATTTTGGATGACGGGCGCATGACCGACGGTCATGGTCGCACAGTTGATTTCAAAAATACGATCGTCATCATGACATCCAACGTGGGCAGTCAGTGGGTTCAGGAACTGGCCACATCCAACCGGGAAGAAATGGAAAAGCGCGTAACCGAGGCTCTCCGGGCCAGTTTTCGGCCGGAATTTTTAAACCGCATCGATGAAATTATCATATTCCAGAGCTTGACAGCCGCAGAAATCCTTAAGATTGTGGATATCCAGATGAGCCGACTGAGCCGGCGTCTTGCTGACAAGAATATCGAGCTTATGTTATCAGATGGCTCGAAAGAGCTGATCGCCAAACAGGGTTACGATCCGGTCTTTGGCGCACGGCCCTTGAAGCGCGTGATCCAGCAATATATTGAAAACCCATTGTCTTTGGAGATCCTTGAAGGTAAGATTCCGGAGGGCGCCCGCGTCAGAGCCGAAGCCGAAGGAGATATAATCGTGTTCAAGACGATATAATTGCAGATATAAGTGGAACCCGCCCGGCTCTTTTGGAGCCGGGCTTTTCTTTTGGGTGCTGATTTTTGAAAATCCTATTGTAATCTAAATTCACCCGTCGTAATATCCTTACGTTTATTATAGGATATCAATTTCTTATGAGCCAATCTGGTCCCAAAAAATTACGCCGTTTTATCGATCAATTCTCCGGTGGCAATCAGGTGCTGATTGTGATTAATGCCGATCCGGATGCCATCGCCAGTGCAATGGCTGTTCGTCGCCTGCTGTGGCGCAAGGTGCCCAATGTCACGATTTCAAATATCAACATCATCAATCGGCCGGATAATCTGGCCATGATTCGGCTGCTGGGGGTGAACCTGACGCCGTTTGCTGAGATTAAAGTGAATCAATTCAACCGGGTGGTCATCGTAGACTCCCAGCCGGATCATAATGAATTTATGACAAATCTCCAACCGGCTGCCATTATCGACCACCACCCGGATTCGGGTTGCAAAGCCCCGTTTGTGGATATCCGACCCCATTACGGCGCCACGGCTACCATTATGACCGAATATTTACGTGCGGCCAAAATAAAGCCGTCAGTCAGGCTGGCGACCGGTTTGTATCACGGCATCAAAACCGACACCAATGATTTTAAGGGGCGAACGCAAATTGAGGATGTGCGCGCATTTCAGTATTTATTTCGATACGCCAATATCCATTTGGCCCGCAAAATCGAACAGGCTGACCTGCGATTTGATTATTTAAAATATTTCACAATCGCTTTGCAAAACATGCGCCAGCGGAAGGGCAAAGTCTACGCCCATTTAGGCCAGGTAGTTAATCCGGATATTTGCGTGCTGATTGCCGATTTTTTTATGCGTGTCAATACCGTTACCTGGAGTATCGTGTCCGGTACCTGTGATAAAAAATTAACGATCATCTTCCGCAATGATGGCATTCGCAAAAACGCCGGCAAGGTCGCCAAAGAGGGGTTCGGAATGCTGGGCAATGCCGGTGGCCATAAAAACATGGCCAGAGCAGAAATTGCACTCCATGACCTGAAAGATCGCGTGGATACGCGGGATGATAAAAAACTGCTGTCCTGGATTATTGGGAGGACGGCACGGAGAGCCGAGCCCAAGTAGTTTCCATCCCTAATAAGCATGATTACAATCATAACCGGTGGATAAAACATGATGAAAAATAATCCAGGCATAACTGTGACGATTTTAGGTTCGGGGACCTGCGTGCCGTCTTTGACGCGCAGTTCGTGTTCGGTTCTGATGCAGGTCGGGGCCTCAAAAATATTGTTTGATAGCGGACCGGGCACCATGCGGCGGCTCCTGGAAGCCCGGACCACCATTTTCGATTTATCCCATATTTTTTACAGCCATTTTCATCCCGACCACACGGGCGAATTTGTTCCGCTTATTTTTGCCACCAAATACCCGGACGGCAGTCGACGAAAAATTCCCCTGACGGTTGCCGGTGGCCGTGGTTTGCTGAATTTTTATGAGGGATTGAAAAACGTCTACGGCCACTGGATTGAACTGGCCCCCGGACTGCTGGAGATCATCGAATTCGACAACAAAAATGCCGATGCGATTACATTTGAGGATTTTTCCGTATACACCGCTCCGGTAAAGCATAACGAAGAAAGCATTGCCTTCCGCATTACCAGCTCTGATGGGTTTTCCGCGGTTTACACCGGGGACACAGACTACAGTGAAACCATCATCGATCTTGCAAAAGATACGGATTTGTTAATCTGTGAGTGTGCGCTTCCGGACAAATTGCGGGCACCCGGCCACCTGACGCCTTCGCTGGCAGGAGAATTGGCGACCAAAGCCGGCGTTGGCAATCTGGTCTTAACCCACTTTTATCCGGAATGTGAAAAAGCAGACATCGCGGCTGAATGCCGCCAGAGCTACGCCGGTCATTTGGTTTTGGCAGAGGACCTGATGCAATTGGAAGTCCGTTGAATTGGTTAGATTCGTTTAATTGGTTTAATTTGTTCTTATCCGTGTGCACATTGAGCGGGATAAAATAGATTTTCTTCATAACCAATCAAACCAATAAGACCAATAAAACAAATTCAACAAACTATGAAGTACTATCCTATAAATCTGGATATCAAAAACCGCAATTGTTTGGTTGTCGGTGGCGGTACCGTGGGCACCCGCAAGGTTACAACCCTGCTGAAATGCGGCGCCCGGGTGACGGTTGTCAGCCCCGATCCAGCTCCCCAGCTGAAAAAACTGGCCGCAACGGGATCGATCCAATTAAAAGAGCGCTCTTACCAGAGTGATGATTTAAACAAGATGTTTCTGGTCATCGGAGCCACAGATGATGAACGCTTAAATCGGCAGGTCAGCATTGATGCCGAACGCGTCAACACCCTGTGTAATATCGCCGACCGACCCGAGGTTTGTAATTTTATCCTTCCGGCAATTGTGCGCCGCGGAGATCTGGTGATAACGATTTCCACCTCGGGCAAAAGCCCGGCCCTGGCAAAACGATTGCGCCGCAACCTGGAAACACAGTTCGGCAAAGAATATGCCGATTTTCTGTGTTTAATGGGAGCCATTCGCGACAAACTGTTAAGCCAGGCCCATGAGCCCGAGGCGCATAAAGCCGAATTTAATCAATTGATCGACAGCGATCTCGTCGGGCTGATCAAAGCGGACAACACCAAACAGATCAATGCCCTGCTTTATGAAATATTGGGGGAAGGTTATAATATCGAAGAGCTATTGCCTGAATCTTGCATGAAAATTAATGAAAAGCTGTAAATAATTTTAAAAACATCTGGTTAAGCAAATCAGCGAAGTAGACTAAAATACCGATCACGTTTAATGGTTGAAAATTATTTTATCTCATTAATTTTCACCCGATGGGCGAACCGGAGGCTTCCATCGGTCCGCCTCAGGCGGATTATTAAGGCCGAGGCATAGTTCACTATAGCCTCGCCCTTAAATGTCCCGTTCCGTTGGATGACGCATCTGATTTTTTAATATTAAGGTGCGCCTCCTTGCATATGAAAGCCCCGATTCGTGCAAAATCAGGTTATATCGTTAGAATGGCATGAAATATCGTTCGGCAAACCTTTTATGGAGTGTGAATGGAATCGATAATCCTCGTTAGCATTTTACTGTACCTGCTGAGCACGGTCGGCTATTTTGCATATCTATTTATTCAAAGGGACTATCTGCAACGCACCGGTTTTTTTCTGCTGTTGATCGGGTTCTTATTCCACACCCTGACCATCGTTTACGGTTTTATCAAGGGCGGACATTTGCCGGTCAGCAATATGCATGAAACGCTGTCTTTTGCCGGCTGGGCAATCGCCGGCGTATTTTTGGGCATACAGTTTAAATTTAATTTAAAAATTCTGGGAATATTTGCAGCGCCGATCCTGACCGGTATTATGATCACCGTGTCACAGCTTCCCAATGAGCCGGCTGCGGCAACCAAAATTTTCAAAAGCTTTTGGCTGGTGAGTCATGTATCCGTCATTTTCATCGGTGAAGCCGGGTTTGCCCTTGCCTGCGGTCTGGGGATCTTGTATTTGCTTCAAGAAAATGAAATCAAAACAAAGAAACATCGATTCTTTTTTAAACGCCTACCGTCTTTGGAAATGCTGGACAACATCGGATATGTCTGCATCGTGGTGGGCTTTGCCATGCTCACCCTGGGACTAATCACCGGCTTTGTCTATGCCAAGGCGGTTTGGGGCCGGTTCTGGAGCTGGGACCCCAAAGAAGTCTGGGCCGGAATCACCTGGTTGTTTTATGCCGTTTTGCTTCATGAAAGGCTGACAGTTGGGTGGCGGGGGCGACGCTCAGCCATCATGGCCATCATCGGCTTTGTGGTGCTGATATTTACTTTTCTGGGTGTCAATCTTTTTATGGAAGGGCATCATGAAACGTTTACACGGTTTTAGTGCCACCAAACATTTGTTAAAACCACAAAGGCACAAAGCGCACGAAGCACACAAAGAAAAGCATTTAAAAAATCAGATTATCGTCCTTTGTCAACTTTGTGTCTTCGTGGTGTAAAAAGTTTTGCAACAATTAAGCGACTAAATCCCTAAATTAATAAAGTTATGTTGGATATCGTATTACTGGGCATAAATCATAACACCGCCCCGATTGAGCTGCGGGAGTGTATCGCCTTTTCAGAGGACCAGTCGAAATCTGCCCTGCATTCACTGATGCGAAAAACGTTCATCAAGGAAGCATTGCTTTTTTCAACCTGCAACCGGGTGGAAGTTTTAGTGGTTACAGACGATAGCGCCCGGGCGGTGGCAGAGACCAAAGGCTTTATCGCCGAATTCAATAAAATCCCGCTGGAACAATTTGAAGGTTCCCTCTATGTCCATGAAGGCAATGAGGCGGTGCGGCACGTGTTTCGCGTCGCCGCGAGTCTGGATTCAATGATTGTGGGCGAGCCCCAGATTCTGGGTCAGATAAAAGAGGCCTACCGAACCGCTATAGAAGAAAAAACCTCCGGTGTCATTTTAAATCGCCTGTTGCACCGCACCTTTTTTGTCGCCAAAAAGATTCGTTCCGAAACCGGCATCGGCGATCGGGCCGTCTCCATCAGCTATGCCGCCGTAGAGCTCGCCCGCAAAATTTTCGGCGTGCTGGAAGGCAAAAAAGTGTTGCTCATCGGCGCCGGAGAAATGGCTGAATTGGCGGTTGAGCACCTAATCCGCGGCAAGGTAGATCAAGTATGGGTTGCCAACCGGACATTCGAAAATGGTGTTGCACTGGCCAAGCAGTTCGACGGTCAGGCTATTGGATTCGAAGAAATTCCGGAAAGTTTAAAAACAGTTGATATCATTATCAGTTCGACCGGAGCACCCGATTATGTGATTCGACCCGATCAGGTCAAAGGCGTGATTCGCAAACGAAAAAATCGACCCTTATTTTTTATCGACATCGCTGTGCCCCGGGACATCGACCCGGATATCAATCGCCTTTCCAACTCCTATGTCTATGACATCGATGACTTAAAAGGAATCATAGATGAAAACATCGAAGACCGCCAAAAAGAAGCGATTAAAGGCGAACGCATTGTTGATGAGGCCGTCATTGGGTTCCGGGAGTGGTATGAAAGTTTGGATGTTGTTCCGACCATTATCGCTTTGCGAAACAAAATGACCGCTATTGCTGAAGCGGAACTTAAAAAAACCCTGCAGGCAAGCATGATCTCTGAGCAGGAGGCCAAAGCCATTCATAAAATGGCCGATTCGCTCATCAACAAAATTTTGCACGACCCGACCCAGTTTTTGAAACGTAACGGCATGCATGAGAATAAGTCCTTTTACATCGATTCGGTTAGAAAATTGTTTAAATTGGATGACTATTAAATCCGGAGGATTTATTATGAGCAAAACAGCGTTTCTTTTTCCCGGTCAGGGCTCACAGAGCGTGGGCATGGGCGCAGAATTTTATCAGGAATACGACTTTGTGCGTGAAATTTTTGACATGGCCGAAGAAACGGTCAAGATGCACGTCGCGAACCTTTGTTTCAAAGGCCCCATGGAAGAGCTGACCCAAACGGTCAATCTGCAGCCGGCCGTCACAACCGTTAACCTGGCGTGTCTGGCGGTTTTAAAAAAAGAAGGGATCGCTTATGATTTTTGTGCCGGCCACAGTCTGGGAGAATACAGCGCTTTAAATGCCGCCGACGTTATATCCGCTGAAGACACCTTCAAGCTGGTGCATAAAAGGGGCGAGCTCATGCATCGGGAATCCATTAAAAACAAGGGTGCAATGCATGCCATTGTCGGGCTTCCCATTGCTGATGTCGATCGTCTTGTCGCCGAAGTTCAACCGCAGGGCATTGTGTCGGTTGCCAACCACAATAGCGAACTGCAGATCGTCATCACCGGCTCACCGGAACCCGTTGAAAAAGTCTCCGCGCTTGCCACCCAAAAGGGCGCCAAATGCATACCGCTGAAAGTCAGTGGTGCCTGGCACAGTGAACTTATAAGTGGCGCCGAAAAAGAGCTCGATGCAGTTCTGTCGAAAATAAATTTTAATCCTCCTGAAAAATCCGTGGTTTTAAATGTGACTGGCGATGTTTCCGCTAAAGCAGATAATATCAAAGCGTGCATGCAGCGGCAGCTGTGCAGCCCGGTAAAATGGTTTGATGCCATGGGCAAACTGATGGATCAAAAAATTGAAACCTTCGTGGAAGTCGGTCCGGGAAGGGTCCTTGCCGGCTTGGCAAAAAAGATCTTACCATCTGATTATCCTGCAAAAACTTACAATGTCAGCAACATGAAGCAGCTTGAAAAGTTTCTAAATAAAACAGCATAACCCAAAAGCGCCATACACATAATATGAGGTGCAGATATGAGATAAGTCACTAAAATACCTAAAGTTTTCGCGTCGCAAGACCGATATCACCTTAATTGTGCATTTATTAGTTTTGATCATATGTTGTCGCCGATGCGCCAAGATGCTATAATCGGTAAAAACCTGGAGAAACACAATTAATGCTTTACAGGCAAATTGAGTTGTGCTAATGAAACCACTTTTTGGAAGTTCTTATACGTACGGGAAAGACTAGGGGTTTGCGTATGAAAAAGAAAGATAAAGAATATTTTAAAAAATTGCTCACAGATTGGCTGGAAGAACTTTTGAACCAGGCCGGAGATACGGTGTCCGGTATGACCGTACCGAAAGAAAATTTTCCGGATCCCACCGATCGTGCCGCACTTGAAGCCGACCGCAATTTTATGCTGCGAATACGGGATAGAGAACATAAATTGATTAAGAAAATCAAAGCGGCCATCGGCCGCCTGGAAAATGACACCTACGGTATTTGCGAATCCTGCGGCGAAGATATCTCGTTAAAAAGGCTGAAGGCTCGGCCGGTTACGACTCAGTGTATTGACTGTAAATCCAAAGAGGAGGCGTTAGAAAAGGCTCTTGGATTATAACAACCATCTGGGGATAGATCTTCATATACACTCAACCGCCTCAGATGGCTCCCTGACACCAGCTGCAATCCTCGACCACGCCCAGAAGCTCAATCTCGCCGCAATCGCCATAACGGATCATGACTCAATAGATGGATCCAGGGAGGCCCTGCGGACCGGCATACCCCCTTCTTTACATTTTTTATCCGGCGTCGAGATCAGTGCGGCCCATCCCCCGTTTTTACAAGGCCCCGGCAGTTTTCATATTCTGGGGTATGGCATCCACCTTGACGATCCGGTCTTAAATCAAAGGCTTAAGAAACTTCAGGAAGCCAGAAAAAACCGCAATCCTAAGATTGTCAGGCGTCTGAATGAACTGGGCTTCCCGATCTCATTGGAAGACGTCCGGCAGCTCGCGGGCCAAGGCCAGATCGGCAGACCTCATATCGCCGATACAATGGTAAAAAGGGCTTTGTAGCGTCCATTGATGAAGCCTTCAAAAAATTTTTGGGAACCGAACGGCCCGCATATGTCAACAAGGAGCGCATTGGATGTGAAGATGCGATTAAAATGATCCGCGGTGCCGGGGGCGTCGCGGCATTGGCGCACCCGGGCCTGCTGGATGTTGCAGATAAACGTCAACTGGAAGTGCTCATTCAAAATTTAATTGACATCGGAATGGGCGCAATTGAAGTGTATTATCCGCAGCACACCGCCGAACAGATAAAGCGGTATGCGCAACTCTCAAAACAATATGGCCTTCTGATGACCGGGGGAACAGATTTTCACGGTTCGTTAACACCGGACGTTCAAATGGGATCCGGAAAAGGAAATTTGTTTATTCCCTTTAATATTTATGAAGTATTAATGGGTGCCCGATCATAAGCGTTGGATAAAAGCGGCCGGCACCAAATGGAACCTCACCTCCGACAGCAGCGTGGATCCTCTTGTTGATGCCCGTCAAATCTAAAATCATTTTAGCGCAGGACTGTTTATGGATACCGCAAATTCGCTCGATATCGAACAAAAACTGGGCTATCAATTTCAATCAAAAGAGCTGCTCGCAGAAGCCTTGAGACACAGCTCCTATGTCAATGAACAGCCGGAGTCAGATCTGCGGGACAATGAGCGCCTCGAGTTTCTCGGCGACGCAGTGTTAAACCTCATCGTCGGCCATATTTTGATGGAGCGCTATCCGCATTTGAAAGAGGGTGACCTTTCCAGAACCCGGGCCAATTTGGTCAATGAGACCCAGCTGGCCGCCATGGCGCGCGCCATAGACCTGGGATCTTTTCTGCAACTGGGTAAAGGTGAAATTCAAACCAATGGCATGGAAAAAAATTCAATCTTATCAGGTGCCTATGAAGCGTTAATCGCTGCTCTTTATCTGGACAGCGGTTTTAAAGTCACCTTTAACATCATCGAAAACAATTTTGTACCCATTCTCGATCAGGTTCATTCGGCGAGCGACAGTTATGACTACAAAAGCCGTCTGCAGGAAAGGGTTCAGGAAAAACATGGCACTATACCGAACTATCAGGTCGTCAGTGAAAAGGGTCCGGATCACGATAAAACATTCGGGGTGTCCGTAAAGTTTTTTGAAATTGAAGCACAGGGCATTGGCAAAAACAAAAAAACAGCCGAACAGGATGCGGCCCGCAAAGCATTGGAGACTCTTGAAAAAGAATCTCCATGACCATCCCGCAGTTGGCAGGACTCAAAGAGCAGCCCTTCGGGCTTTTAGGAGCGCCCTGACGGGCTTTAGGCAATAAACAAAATCCGCTAAAAAAAACGAAAGCGGATACTCCAATTAATGCTTCATCACTCAAACCAACAGCCTAAAATCCCGCTGAAAGCGGGATGCTCTTCAAGTGAATCGCTCCTCAAGCAAAACGCTCTTAAAGTGAAATGTTCCTTGAGCGAAGCGCTCCTTGAATCGTCGAACAGCAAGCTTCCGGGATAACGATTTGACGGTAAAACCCGACTCTTATAAACCTTTTATCGTTCCGGTTTTCCTCCCTCACGCCGGCTGCCCTCACCAATGTGTATTTTGCAACCAGTCTTCCATTACCGGCGCGCATTCAACGCCGGCAAGCAAAGATGTTCGCCATCAAATCGAAACTTTTTTAAGATTTCGCCACAAACAAAGACGCTACGTCCAGATTGCTTTTTTTGGTGGAAATTTTCTTGGAATTCGAACGCCGACCATAAAACGTTTGCTGGCTGAAGCAGCTGAATATGTAACCGCAGGCCAGGCGCACGGCATTCGTTTTTCAACCCGGCCGGATACCATCAACCGTCAACGGTTGGCGTCGATTAAAGATTTTCCGGTATCCACAATCGAGCTGGGTGTTCAATCCATGAGCAACCACGTGCTGCAGCGTAGCAACCGCGGTCACACCGCCGCAGATACCATCAAAGGGGTGCAGCTTCTTAAGGAATTTGATTATGAAGTGGGGGTGCAGCTGATGGTAGGCCTGCCGGGTGATAACACTAAACGCGTGC
>Ga0265309_10001485_pt1 | contig 10311 bp, 8 predicted proteins | sample Helome_FD_192492 | JGI IMG/M metagenome (GOLD analysis project Ga0265309, IMG submission 192492) | Marine sediment microbial communities from subtidal zone of North Sea - Hel_20160524 (Illumina Assembly) | ecosystem: Environmental > Aquatic > Marine > Subtidal zone > Sediment ...
AATTGCTGAAATGTATCGTGTCTTAAAACCACATGGCAGGTTGGTAATGAGCGATCCTACTTGCGAACAACCTATGAATGATAATTTACGTAACGATGATAGGCTTCGCGCTTTATGTTTAAGTGGTAGCTTACCGATTGCAGATTATGTAAAATTACTCACCGATGCTGGTTTTGGAACTATTGAAATTAGAGCACGCAAACCCTATCGGATTTTGGATCCAAAACATTACGATACTGATGAATTAATTTATATTGAATCCATTGAAGTGGCCGCCATTAAAGATCCAATGCCAAGTGACGGTCCATGTATTTTTACCGGGAAGGCTGCTATTTATTTTGGAGATGACGATTATGTTGATGACAAAAACGGTCATATCCTCTTGAAAAATCAGCCGTTGGCTATTTGCGATAAAACAGCTGGTGCATTAGCATCCTTAAATAGAAATGATATATTTATTAGCGCATCGACCTTTCACTATGATGGTGGAGGTTGTTGCTAAAATTTGGATTGACTTTAATTAACCTGAACACAATGAAATCTTTGAGCCTGATTTTAATACTCGTTATTTTTTCATCTTGTTGTGGGATAAATCAAACGACTGGAAACATCTCTCAATATGAATCTTCAGAAGATGCTTCGCTTGAAACGTTTGAAGAGACTATGATTGTAATTGAAGAAGAAAGCACCATGACATCAGAAGAAGTTATAATAGAAGCTGAAGTTGAGGAAGAAGTATCTCCTGAAGTGGAAGTAGTAAGTACTCTTATAATACTTGAAGTGTTCGATCATAGCGAATGGAATGCGCTACTTAAAAAGTATGTTTCAAATGAAGGCAATGTCAACTACAAAGGTTTTAAGAATGACCACTTGGCTCTTAAAGATTATATCGCGGCTTTAGGCGACAATCAACCAGAACAAGGTTGGACAAAAGAAGATAAATTAGCCTATTGGATCAACGCTTATAATGCAATGACGGTGGATCTCATTGTTAGAAATTATCCGATCAAAAGTATTAAAGACATCGATAAGCCTTGGGAACAACGCCTTTGGCAATTAGGCGCCAAATGGTATAATTTGGATGAAATCGAACATCAAATATTACGAAAAATGAATGAGCCACGTATTCATTTCGGAATTGTTTGTGCGTCGTATTCATGTCCAAAACTATTAAATGAGGCCTTTACTCCAACAGCTCTGGAAGATCAATTATCAAAAGCCACCAGAGATTTTTTATCCGATACAAAACGGAATATTATAAGTAAAAATGAGATTAAACTTTCCAAGATCTTTCAATGGTTTGCCAAAGATTTCAAACAGAATGGTTCTTTAATTGATTTTCTGAATCCATACACTGAGGTAACTATAGCTTCAAATGCTAAAAAGAAATTCATGGATTACAATTGGGCCTTAAATGAATAAGATTTCCATTATTATTCCAATGCTGAATGAGGTAGAAACCATTTCTTTTCTGCTTGATCATCTTATAAAAAATTCATCTCCTGAAAATATAAGTGAAATTATTGTTGTGGATGGTGGTAGTGATGATGGTTCACAAACCAAGGTAGCAACTTTTAAAAATGTCATTCTTTTACAATCAGAAAAAGGACGTGCCATACAAATGAATCTAGGTGCACAATATACCACTGGAAATATCTTATATTTTTTGCATGCGGACTCTATTCCACCTAAAAAATTTGATACTCATATCCTTCATGAGATAAATAAGGGTAATGAAGCAGGTTGTTTCAGAATGCAATTTGATCATGACCATTGGTGGTTACGATTAGCCGGTTGGCTCACACAATTTAGATGGCGTGCTTGCAGAGGTGGTGATCAAAGCCAGTTTATTACAAAGGATCTTTTTAAAGAACTCAGCGGATTTGATGAAAATTTTACCATTTATGAGGATAATGACCTGATCAATAAGTTATATGCCAGAAACAAATTTGTGGTCATTCAGGAAAAGTTAACCACTTCAGCCAGATGTTATCGAAAGAATGGTGTATGGCGATTACAATATCATTTTTGGACCATTTATGTGAAAAAATGGTTTGGTGCTTCTCCTAAAGAATTACAAAATTACTATAAAAAAAATATCGCTTAGTTCTGTAGATAGGCATCTCTTATAAATGCCTCAACGGGTTTGTTCTGTGGTGTGAATCGAGTATTGCTCTCTCCACCTGCGCGTTCATGATTGTGATACCATTTCCAAATAAAACCTCCTGAGAACCAGTCTTCTTTCCAGAATTCTTCAAAAAGTGCCTGTGTCGTATTGGTTTGTGCTTCAAGATTAACCTGATCCATACTACGATCAGATTTCCAGGGTTCCTTGCCTGCATAGTCAACACTTCTATATCCAAACTCCGTAAATAAAACGGGTTTATCATGAGCATCTGAGATCGATCTGATCACCTCCTTGTGCTCTTGCCAACCGTTTTTACATTCCTCAACAGTTGGTGTTTGACTATCACTCACTGGAAAATAAGCATCAACTCCTATATAATCCAGATCCTTCCAAAAAGGGGTTCGTTTGAATTCGTCCCAATTAGCCGCATAAGTTAACTTCCCTTTATACACAGATCTTATTTTAACAATCAATTCTTTCCAAAACTCAGGTCGGTTTACAATGAATTTTTCAAGTTCCGTTCCAATGCAAAAAATATCAACTTGCTTAATTTTTGCCAGATCGGCATATTCTAAAATAAATCCAGTGTAAGAGGTTTCCAATTGTTGCCACTGCTCTTCAGTCGACATTTCGATATATCCAGTGAATTGACCATGTGATATCCAAATTTGAGGCTTCAACATGATCTTTATTTTCTTCTTGTGCAATTCATCAATATATTGACCGGCTCCCGATTTGGTTTCGCCATACCACTGTCGATCATTGTTATAGTATATTTCAGGTTGTTCAAGATCTCTAATAAATCCGAAAGGCATAATGGCCGCGTAATTTGCATTGACCTCTAGAACCGGTGATACATGCCGGTCTGAAATAGGTTCTCTTGAAGCCACATAACTCAGCCCATTGATCTTAGTTGGTTTGACAACAGTCATACTACATGAACACAATAGCAGCAAAAAACAAAACTGAAAAACCCTTCTCATATGTGTTATTTATTCTATAAATTTAAACAAACTGATAGAAAGTCATTAAGGTTTTAACATATCCTTCGACAAATCTCTCAACTAAACCAAGAACATGGAACACATTGTCATTATTGGCAACGGCATCTCCGGCGTTACTGCCGCCAGGCATATCAGAAAACTTTCCAATAAAAAAATTACTATAGTTTCCGCTGAAACGGAATTTTTCTTTTCACGAACTGCGCTCATGTATGTTTACATGGGACACATGAAATTTGAACATACTCAACCCTATGAAAATTGGTTCTGGAAGAAGAATAGAATCGATCTTAAATTCGGATTTGTGCAATCAGTTGACACAAACAATAAAACGCTTCATTTTTCGGAAGACGACAGTTTGCAATATGACAAATTAATTATAGCAACTGGAAGTAAATCCAACAAATTTGGATGGCCGGGCCAGGATCTTGAAGGTGTTCAAGGCCTCTATCACAAACAGGATCTTGATAATTTAGAAGTGTATGCTCCAAATAATAAAGTTTGTAAACGCGCTGTGATTGTTGGTGGTGGCCTGATAGGTATTGAATTGGCTGAAATGTTTCATAGTCGAAAAATTCCAGTCACGTTTTTAGTCAGAGAAAATAGTTTTTGGGATGCCGTATTACCCAAAGAAGAATCGGCCATGATCAATAAGGAAATATTAAATAATCATATTGATCTCCGCTTAGGCGTTAACTTAAAAGAAATAATTGCTGATGATAATGGAAAGGCAAAATCGGTTGTTATTGCCGAAACCGGAGAAGAGATCGCCTGTGATTTTGTGGGTCTTACAGCCGGCGTTTCCCCTAATGTCGATTTCATCAAATCGTCAAACATTGAGATCAATCGTGGCGTTTTGGTTAATCGTTATTTGGAAACCAACATCAAGGATGTTTATGCCATCGGTGATTGTGCTGAACAACGTGAAGCCATTGGCCAACGTCGTCCAATTGAAGCTGTTTGGTACACAGGACGTATGATGGGTGAAACCGTCGCACAAACAATTTGTGACAATAGAAGGTCATATAATCCGGGACACTGGTTTAATTCAGCTAAATTTTTTGACATTGAGTACCAAACTTATGGATGGGTTTGGGCACAGCCTAAAGAAAATGAAGCTCGTTTTTATTGGGAACATGAAGATGGGAATAAATGCATTCATTTAAATTATGATAAAAATACACGGGAATTCTTAGGCATAAATAATTTCGGCATAAGAATGCGGCATGAATTTTTTGATAAGATTCTTACTGAAAAGCGATCTGTTGATCATGTGATTGAACATTTAGCGGATGCTAATTTTGATCCTGAATTTTATAAACTTCATGAAAAAGATATCGTTGCAAAATTCAACCAGGAAAACAATACCAAAATCCAATTAAAGAAGAAAAGTTGGAAACGCATTTTTAGCCCTCAGATATAATTATGAAATCAATACAAAACATAGGCCTTAGTTTATTTTTAATAGGGCTAACTATATTTACCTCTCTTATATTCCTTGGAAAATACGAGGTAACCTCTGAATCATTTGACAGCCTTATTCAAAATAAAGGCATTAAAAGTGAACTTTTTATTGAAGACCTTAGAAACAACGTTGTGGATAAAGAATTCACAAGTCCATTTGTATTTTCTTCCAAGATCACCTCTGCCATAGAAAATGCCAACGTTGCTCATAAACAAAATAACGAGTGGGATAAGGTCATTTGGGACAAACCTCATAGTTTTTCTTATGAAATGGCTAAGAATGCAGGATCTGGTCTCGTCAAAGAAAATAAAGGCAAATTCTGGTGGTTGACTTTCGGTCTCGGAATTATTGGAGCTCTACTATATATACTCCCAAAGGTGATTACCCTTGGACCTGCAGGTATAAAAAATAATGGCATTTGGTTTAATGCAGCCACAAACAGAGGATGGATTGGATGGTTTGCATTTGTCTTTTTAGTTGGGTTTTATTTGCTCCTATATTTTAGACCGGACTATATTGTAAACTGGACCTATATTGTTGATCCTATTAGTGAAAGTTTGAGTGGTAATCTGGCAAGTCAATGGTTTTTATACGGATTTCTTTATTGTACAGTAATGGTCGTTATGGCTGTACGTATGTACATTAAATACCGTCATAACAAATATCAGGTTATCCGAACTACTTCTGTCCTATTCTTTCAAATTGTCTTTGCCTTTTTAATACCTGAAATCCTAGTGCGATTCGAAAAACCATGGTATGATTTTAAAAATGCATTTCCTCTAGATTATGACTTCTTTTATAGTTGGAATTTAGATCAACTTATTGCAAGTGGCGGACTTGGATTGTTCATTTTGATCTGGGGCATTGTTCTAACACTAGTCATTGTTCCGATAATGGTTTACTTTTTTGGAAAACGTTGGTACTGCTCATGGGTTTGTGGGTGCGGAGGCTTGGCAGAAACACTTGGAGACCCTTACAGACAGTTATCAGATAAATCTCTTAAGTCATGGCAATTAGAACGTTGGTTAGTTCATGGTGTATTAGTATTTGCATTAGTAATGACCGGATTTACATTATATGCTTATTTTTCGGGTGCAGAAGGAGTGCTTGGTATTAAAACACAAACAATTCAAGATATCTATGGCTTTCTAATAGGTGCAATATTTGCCGGTGTTATTGGAACAGGGTTCTATCCAATATTCGGGAATCGTGTTTGGTGTCGTTTTGGTTGTCCTTTAGCAGCTTATTTGGGCATCGTACAACGGTTTAAATCACGATTCAGAATCACCACTAATGGTGGTCAATGCATTTCATGTGGCAATTGTTCAACCTATTGCGAACAGGGTATTGATGTTCGGGCTTATGCCCAAAAGGGAGAAAATATAGTAAGAGCAAGTTGTGTAGGCTGCGGTATCTGTAGTGCCGTTTGTCCTAGAGGCGTTCTCAAATTAGAAAATGGTCCTGAATTGGGACGTATCAATCCAACAGAAATATTACTTGGCAATGATGTCGATCTGATGGCATTGGTAAATCAGAAATAACTATTTGTGATCTTTAAAAAAATACTGGAGGCAATTCAATCATGTTAGTTAATTAAGACCGTAACGTCTAATGTGAAAGCGAAAACAATTGTACTTTTGCAAAATACACTTTAGCTTAATGCCAAAAATCAAAGTTATTATTCCTGCTTTTAACGAAGCAAAGTCAATTGCGAATGTTATCAAAGAAATACCTGAGATCGTTGAAGAAATTATTGTTGTAAATAACAATTCAACCGATCAAACTTTATCAATGGCAAAAAATGCCGGAGCAACTGTATTGTTTGAAGAACAAAAAGGTTATGGCTATGCGTGTTTAAAAGGAATGGAATACATTTCGTTTCAGAATGATCGTCCTGATATTATCGTTTTTCTTGATGGTGATTATAGTGACCATCCAGAAGAGCTTATTAAGATAATTCGTCCCATAGTCGAAGATGACATGGATTTTGTTGTTGGTGCACGCGTTAAAGAATTAAGAGAACCACATTCAATGACACCTCAGCAAATATTTGGGAATTGGTTGGCAACTTCTTTAATGCGTTTGTTTTTTGGTTCAACATTTACAGATCTTGGTCCTTTTAGGGCCATAAAATATGATCAGCTTTTAAAGCTCAATATGGAAGATAGAACTTACGGATGGACTGTAGAAATGCAGTTGAAAGCCTTAAAACAAAAATTAAAATACATCGAAATTCCAGTTAAATATCGACAAAGAATAGGAATATCAAAGGTATCCGGCACCGTTAAAGGTTCTATATTTGCTGGCATAAAAATTTTAGGTTGGATCTTTAAATACAGTTTTAAATAATGATTCTTGAAACCATCGTCATAGTTATTTATTCTACAGCGCTCATACTTATTTTTATGTATGCATTGGCTCAATTAAATTTGTTATTTAATTACTTGTCCGCACAAAAAAATGAAAACAACTGCCTGAAATTTAATTTATCCGATCCTGATGAAGTTCCATTTGTGACCATTCAACTTCCTGTATACAATGAATTGTACGTCATGGAAAGGTTGCTGGAAAATATTGCTTTGATCGATTACCCAAAAGAAAAGTTAGAAATTCAAGTTTTAGATGATTCTACAGATGAGTCTTTTGATACAACTGCCTTGCACATTACGAAACTTCAGCAATCAGGATTGAACATAAAGCATGTGGTTCGTAATGATCGGCAAGGATTTAAAGCCGGAGCCTTAAAAGAAGGCCTTAAGGTGGCAAAAGGCGAGTTCATCGCCATTTTTGATGCCGATTTTCTGCCTCAAAAGGACTGGTTAAAACGGACCATTCCCTATTTCAAAGATGAAAAAATTGGCGTTGTTCAAACGCGTTGGGGACATATCAATCGAAATTATTCTATCCTTACCAGAATTCAGGCATTTGCCTTAGATGCCCATTTTACGCTAGAACAAGTAGGTCGGAACAGCAAAGGTCATTTCATAAATTTTAATGGCACCGCAGGGATTTGGCGAAAAACTTGTATCATAGACGCAGGCAACTGGGAAGGTGATACGTTAACCGAAGATCTAGATTTGAGTTACAGAGCCCAACTAAAAAATTGGAAATTTAAATATCTGATCGATGTGGAAACGCCAGCTGAACTTCCAGTGGTTATTAGTGCAGCCCGTTCACAACAATTCAGATGGAATAAAGGTGGTGCAGAGAACTTCAGGAAAATGATGTGGCGTGTCATTAAAAGTGATAACATTTCCGCTAAAACTAAAATTCATGGCCTGCTACATTTATTGAACAGTACCATGTTCTTAAGTATTCTCATTGTCGCAATTTTAAGCATTCCAATGCTTTATATTAAAAACGAATATGCACACCTTAAGATATATTTCTATGTCATGAGTTTTTTCGTGATCAGTACGATAATATTCTTTATTTGTTATTGGTATATGTACAAGAAAACAAATGGAAGTGGTATTAAAAACTTTGTGCAGTATATGGTCATGTTCATTACCTTCTTTTCAATTGCAATGGGCTTTTCATTGCACAATTCTATTGCCGTAATTGAAGGTCATTTAGGTAAACGAAGTGATTTTATTCGTACCCCAAAGTTCAATATAAACAATCTAAAAGATAGTTGGAAAGGGAATAAATATCTTAAAAAGAACATTTCAGCACATGTTATAGTTGAAGGTCTTTTAATGCTCTATTTTGCATTTGGCATGTACAGTGCTTTTATAGTAGGCGACCAAGGTGGAGACTTCGGATTATTTCCATTTCACCTCATGTTATTTTTTGGATTCGGATATGTTTTCTTTAAATCTTTAACATCCAAGGCCTAATGAACTTTTGGAAACTGCATAAGATTCCTATTTTATTTTTCATCATTAGTGTTGCCTTTTATTGTTCCTTTGCATACGACCTTGAGCGAGCTGATTTTTTAAAACTTATCAGCTTATACGCTGCCTTATTTGTTCTTTTTGCGATCTTTTTGAATCGCATTCCTAAAGATTTTAAATTATTAATGTGGATTGCAATAGGCTTCAGGCTTGTCTTTCTTTTTGCTATACCCAATTTGTCACAGGATTTTTACCGTTTCATCTGGGATGGACGACTATTACTAGAAGGTATTAATCCCTATTTATATACGCCCGAATATTTCATAACTCATGGCGAATTCCCAATTGCTCAAGCTCAGGAATTATACGATGGCATGGGTAGTTTGAGTGCTTCTCATTATACCAATTATCCTCCTGTTAAACAATTATGTTTTGCGATTGCTGGAATATTCGCTGGCAAAAGTATACTAGGATCGGTCGTTGTAATACGTTTGTTGATCATTGCTGCCGATATTGGCACCCTTTACTTTGGAAAAAAATTACTCGATAAACTTAATATACCTGTCCATACTATTTTTTGGTACATTTTGAATCCATTTATTATTATTGAGCTTACCGGAAATTTGCATTTTGAAGGCGTGATGATCTTCTTTTTAATTTGGAGCGTGTATCTTTTACATTCGGGAAAATGGAAATTATCAGCTTTTATTTTTGCACTCTCCGTTTCTGTGAAATTAATACCCTTGTTATTTCTTCCCCTACTCATTCAATATTTAGGTTGGAAAAAAAGCATCAAATATTATGGCATTGTAGGGGTTTCGATACTTTTATTATTTGCTCCTTATTATGCTTCAGAATTCGTAAACAATTATGTCGATACCATTGGCCTCTGGTTTCAAAATTTTGAATTTAATGCCAGCCTTTATTATGTGATGCGGGAGATTGGATATTTGTTCCGAGGCTGGAATGAAATTGCCATTATTGGAAAAATAATTCCGGTAGTTGTACTTGTTATGGTTATTTCATTAGCTTTCTTTAGAAATAACAAATCAACAAAATCGCTTATTACTGCAATGCTCTTTGCATTATCATTCTATTTCTTCTCAGCCACAACGGTACATCCTTGGTATATTGCAACATTATTAATGCTGTCAATATTTACGAATTACAAATTTCCATTGATCTGGAGTTTCGTTATAATGCTCAGTTATTTTGCATATTCAAACTTGGAAAGTCAAGAGAATTTATGGCTCGTTGCATTAGAATATGTCGTGGTTTATGGTGTTTTATTTTGGGAATTATTTAAGCCCAAAAACATCATCGAGGAAAAACCGAAGAACTCAAAAGAGTATTAAAGCATTTTAAGATTACTCAATTCAAGCTCCGTTAAATGTTTCCAATGACCTCTCGGAATGTCTTTCTTTGTTAAATTACCAATCATGACGCAATCCAATCGAATGATATCATAATTCAAATGGTCAAAAATATTACGGATAATAGAATTTCCGGTATTTTTTATTTTCAATCCTATTTCTTTTTTTGTGGCGCCATCAATATAACTCACCTCCTCTACTACTATTTGCTTACCTTGAATCTTAAATCCGTCCTGAATCTTTTTAAAATCTTCAAATTTTAGATTCTTATCTAATTCAATATGGAACAACCGAGCTACTCCATTTTTTGAATGCGTAAATTTATTTACAATCGAATCGTCGTTGGTAAACAATAATAATCCGGTAGAATTGCGCCCTAATCTCCCAATGGGTTTTATTCGTGATGACGTTGCATTCGCTACTAAATCCATAACGGTTCTACCTTTTCCTTCACTAGTTGTAGTAGCAAATCCTTTTGGTTTATTGAGTAACACGTAAGCCTTCTTTT
>Ga0265309_10001486_pt1 | contig 10301 bp, 10 predicted proteins | sample Helome_FD_192492 | JGI IMG/M metagenome (GOLD analysis project Ga0265309, IMG submission 192492) | Marine sediment microbial communities from subtidal zone of North Sea - Hel_20160524 (Illumina Assembly) | ecosystem: Environmental > Aquatic > Marine > Subtidal zone > Sediment ...
TCGCTCCAACATTCTGGGCGTACGCCCGCGTATGTAGCCTGCTCGGGCCTTATCTACCGCAGCTGCAGGCCACCCCCCCAAATGGCACATTTGTTGCAACATATTGGAGCATAAAGCCACGTCGAAATGGGGCGAGACGCTTGATCACCGCGACATTGAGAATCACGATTTCGAAAGACAAGAAAAAAGACGAAATCGTTCATTTGCTGCGCTCGCTGATCGAGCCGACGCGCGTCGAGACCGGGTGCGTCAGCTGCCGCCTCTACCAGGAGTTGAATGACCCACACGCCATCACCTGGGTGGAGGAGTGGAGCAGCATGGACGACCTCAAACAGCACCTCAGGTCGCGGCAGTATAGGAAGATCCTGGCGGCGCTCGACATGTCCGATGCGCAACCGGAGATTCGTTTCGACACAGTGGTCGAGACTGACGGTATGAAACTCATCGAACAGGCGCGCGGAATAGTGCCACCGAACTGATTTCGTGAGCAAGTGCTCTCGTCGGAAATTGGAAACACATTATGAGTTTTTGGAGGTAAAGAGATGACGAACTTTCATCGTAAATTATTTGTCGCGATATGTGGACTCTGTACAGGGGCGGCGGCAATGGCTGACGAGCTGATGATTTTTCCGAACGCTGATCAGACAGCCGACCAGCAAGAGCAGGACAAATTTGCCTGTTACTCGTGGGCCAAAGGTGAGTCCGGATTTGATCCGATGGCGCCGCCAACGGCCACTGCACCGCCGCCGCAAGAGGGGGCACAGAAAGGCGGCGCCGGAAAAGGACTGGTCCGCGGAGCGGCCGTTGGTGGCATCGTCGGTGATTCCTCGAAATCGGCGAAACGAGGTGCCGCCGCAGGAGCAGCTACCGGCGGTATGCGGCGACAAGATCAAAAGAAAAAAGAAGCAGCGCAACGCGAGCAGTGGGAGCAGGAGCAGGTGCGAATCTATACGGAGAGTCGCAATCGTTACAACCGAGCGTACGCTGCTTGTCTTGAAGGTAAGGATTACACCGTTCGCTAGCGACACAGGAGAGTAGCAGCATGAATAGTTTTGGAAAAAGGTTTTTTGTTCTCGCGGCGAGTGTTTTTGGTGTGAACGCAGTTGCAGCGGATTTCGATGGCTCAGAGCCGCTGATGTGTTCGTTCGGTCAGGCCATGGAATGCGATGCCGGCGCGGCATGTCGTGCTGTCACCAAAGACGCCATCGATGCGCCTGACTTCGTGAAGCTGGATTTCCGCCGGAAACAGATCGTATCGACCACCGCGGGTATAGACAGCCCGCCCGATGCCATCGATAACGTTGAAGATCTCACCAACTACCTGGTTGTGCAGGGTGTGCAGGGTGGATCGGCCAACGATACGCTCGCCTGGTCGTTTTCAATCAGCCATGACACGGGCCAGCTGGTTGCGTCCGGGGCCGGCGAGAATGCCGGGTTTGTAATCTTCGGTGCCTGCGCGCCGATGTAGCGCTGCAACATTGCAAACCATCGATGCTGACGTCGATTTGCAATAGGTCGATTTGGAATAGGTCGATTTGGAATGGTGGGTGCATTGGCATCTCGATTATCTATTGATTTTCAGAGCACGAAAATGTCATTTGGCCACTTGTTGATTTGTATGACTCTCGCCGGGATTTCGGCGCCAGTCGCGCAGTCACACGCGGAGGAGCTGATCTATTCCGGATTCATGAGCGACTACACGCAGCTCCGAAAAGTGACGGACGGATCGGCGGACTATCGCTATGTTGCGCCAGGCGCTGAGGAGAGAATGGCTCAATACAATGCGGTCATGATCGATCAGCCCGAAATCTTCATCGCCAACGATTCCCCGTATCGCGGTGCAAAGCCCAAACAACTCGGTGCATTTGCTGAGTCCATACGCACTGGCATCGCATCAGCGATGTCCGAAAGTATGTATGTCGTCAATCGACCGGGAGAAAACGTCGTCTTTATCACCGTTGCGGCGACCAATCTCAGGCTGACCAAGAAGAAGAAGGGGGTTCTGGGTTATACGCCGATTGGTCTCGTTAGCGGCGCCGTACGAGGCGCGGCCACCACGGATTTGGCGAAAAAAGCAGACCTGAAAGGCCTGGTCTTCGAGATGGAAGCGTTCGATAGCGTATCCGGGGAGCGAATCGTGGCAATTATCGATTCAATGAGTGGCGACGCCGAGAATCCTGCTTCCTGGGAAGAAGTCGACGCATTTTTGGCGAGGTACGGCAGAATCATCCAATGCCGCTTCGACAACGCAAGATTGCCTGACGCGCAGAGAGCCAACTGCGTAGCGGAAGAACCTTAGGCGAAAATCACCAGGAAAATCCTGCTTCAGACCGTATTCTCTTCCAATCTCCAACATTTGAAGCAGTGCAGGGCGCTATCCCCCATATTGTCCGTTCGTACAATACAATCTCGCAGAATTCCGAGAGATTGTATTTGGAATGGTCGTTGGCGCAAACGATGTGGGCTAATGTACGAAAGCACACTTATGATGGACCCATTCGAGGTGATCGGTCGATGCTCGCGCTTTATGTGCCCCACCTAAACGAAACTCTGATCAAGGGAATTCAGACATGAGCGAAAAATCGGGATGTGAGTTAACTCGCAAAAACGTATATCGAGTTTGCAGCTCTTGTGTTGCAGCGATCGCGCTGGGAGCCTCGCCGGCAATGGCCGGCGGTCTCTACCTGAGTGAGGTCGGCAGTCCAAACAGTCTCGGCACAGCGTCCTCAGCCAACGTGACCAATCGTAATGTGGCCGACGCCGCCTGGACCAATCCCGCCGGCATGACCGGAATCGATGAGCCGGTGATGCTCGCCGGCCTGCAGGTCCTGATTCCGCAAGTTGAGTTCGAATCGACCGTTGCCGAGGCTGGTGGCGAAGATGGCGGAAATGCCGGTGCTGTGGCCGCGATACCGAGCTTTTTCTATGTCAGGCCGCTGAATGAACGCTGGCGATTCGGATTGTCGATGGTGGCACCATTCGGCGGCGGTTTCGATTTTGGGGACAACTTCGTCGGCCGCTACGGCGTCGAGGAAATCACTCTGCAGGGTCTAGCGGTATCACCGTCGGTTGGGTATCGAATCAACGACAAGGTATCGATCGGTTTTGGAGCGTCAATTACATACACCATCATGGAAATGGACATAGCAATTAATCAGTCGTCTATTGGTGCGCCCGACGGGCAGGTCAAGCTTGAGGATGCGACGGACATCGGAGTCCAGCCATTTGTTGGCTTACAGTGGCAATACTCGGACAACGGTACCTTTGGCCTGGTCTACCGCGCCGAGATGGAAGTCGATCTGGAAGGTGATTTGAGGATCACGGACCTGGCACTGCCGCTGATGCCACAAAGCACGTTCAATATGGCTTGGGATAACGCCCAGCTCCTCGAGATCGGCATTCGGCACCGATTGTCGGACGAGTGGACGCTAACCGCCAATGCTGATTGGGAGGACTGGTCCGCATTTAAGCAGAATGTGCTGTCAATTAACGATGCACCGATGGGCCCGGTCGTTGTCACACTTGATCGCCGATGGAAAGACACATACAAAGTCGGAATTGGTGCATTTCGACAACTGAGTAACGGCACGATTTTCGCATTCGGGGCTGCCTATGATACATCCCCGGTGAACGATGCGGACCGTACAATCGATCTGCCGACTGATGAGCAAATTCGGCTTTCTTTTGCCTGGAGCCGTGAAGTTCGTGGCAAAAGTGCCTGGGGAATCGGCGCAACCTGGTTGTGGTTGGGCGACGGAAAAGTCGACCAAGTCGCCGGCGGCGAGCGGTTCGCTGGCGAGTTTGACAAGAATTGGATCTTGTTTGTCGGCGGTATGTACAACCGGCGCTTTGGCCGCTAGTTGTGCTCCGATAGTAATCGCAAAAAATACCGACACATAATGCCAGGTGAATCCTACTCAATTATAGTGACTGCCTGATAACATTGTCGCAATGATGTTGCTTGCCAGACAATGTTTATTGATGCTGATTGCGGCATCTTTTGCCGGCTGCGCAAGCATCGACTTCGATTACCCGAAGACCGAATCGCGTGCGCTTGCGCCGGCGGAGACGTCCGATACGCGTCTTGGAAGGAGCGTACAGCAGTTTCACCGCGCACGTGCGATCGGTGAATCAGGTTTTTACGTCGTCAACAACGGTATCGATGCATTGGCACTGCGCCTGTTAATGTCCAAACGTGCGGAGCGCAGCATCGATGCCCAGTATTACCTGATCAAGGACGATACTGTTGGCAACTTGTTTATTGGTTCATTGCTCGATGCCGCGGACAGCGGTGTCCGTGTCCGTTTGCTGGTCGATGACTTTTTGACCAAGGGCTTGGACGCTGGCATGGCGGCGATCGACTCGCACCCAAATTTCGAGATACGCGTTTTTAATCCGTTCGCTCGACGGTCGGCGAGGGCGGTAGACGGTCTAACGAATTTCTCGCGCATCAATCGCCGCATGCATAACAAGTCCTTCACCGTTGACAGCCAGATGACTATGGTCGGTGGGCGAAACATTGCCGACGAGTATTTCGGCGCCAGAAAGGACGTCAACTTCGGCGATCTGGATGTGCTTGGCATTGGCCCTGTCGTGGCCGAAATTTCAAATATGTTCGACAGTTATTGGAACCACGCAGCCGCACTTCCTGTGCCCGGTTTTGCCAGAATGCCCGACGATCCTGCTGCACAGCTACCGGGGATACGCAAAAAGATTGCGGCACGGCGAGGTCAAGTAGAGAACACTCACTATGCCGCGGCAGTTCAGAGCCAGATACTGACTACGCTAGAAAAGGATGCCAGCGTGTTTACCTGGGCGCCGTACACCGTTGCGGTCGATTCACCGGACAAAATCGTTAAATCGAAAGCAGAGGATGCTGCATCGATCCTTACGCCGCTGATCGAATCGCTGCAAAGCGCCGAGCGTGAGCTGCTGCTGATTTCTCCATACTTCGTGCCACTAAAGACCGGTATCGAGGCGATTAGTGCATTACGGGACCGCGATATTGAAGTTGTCGTTATTACTAACTCGCTGGCCGCCAATAATCAGAAACTGGTACACGGTGGCTATGCGCCATCCCGAAAACCTTTGTTGCGTGCGGGCGTCAATATTTACGAGGTACGAGCCGATGCAAGCATCTCGGGTTCCGAGTACGTCGCCGAAGAATCCGCCCGGGCAACGCTGCATACGAAAGCGTTTATCGTTGATCGCCATCAGTTGTTCATCGGTTCCTTCAATTTCGACCCGCGCTCCGCGTTCATTAACACTGAACTCGGCATTATCATCGACTCGCCGGAGCTGGCAGAGAAATTTGCGGCGCTTGTCGATCAGGCGCTGCCTAGCAAGACCTGGGAGGTGTTCCTGAATGAGGACGGAAAGCTGCGGTGGCGTGGTCTGGAAGATGGCCGGGAGGTCATCCTCAAGAAAGAACCGCAGACCAGCGCCTGGGGCCGATTTATGGCGCGATTCTATCGAATGCTGCCCATCCGGTCACAGTTGTAAATGACGTCGGTAGGACCAGTCGTCAAAACGCGCCGTTGCTCTCGGCCGCCACGCCCTGCGTTTGCGTCGACGGCGAAGCTGACGATGGATCGATGCGATTCTCCTCGATTACTTCCAGATCGGTGATTTTCCAACTGCCGTCGACGGCTTCGATTGTCACGATCGCGTCATAGAGATTCTGACGCGTGTGAACGTGTCCCCAGTGACCGACGGTTCCCATGGCGGTCCATTGGCCGCGCAAGGCGTATGCAAGCGGTCCGCCATCCACGCGCTCGGCACTTGCGCTACGGATGTCGACTTCCTTGACTTTGGCTTGTGCGCCTCCTGCCGCTTGCACCGCGAATGATTTTCGGTTCTCGAGATAGACATCGGCGAGAAGGTCGCCTGTGACACTGACTGCAAGTTTGTCGTACACGTCTTCCTCGTCGCGAAAATCGAAAGCGCGGTAGACGTTTTTGAGCAGTTCTTCGAGTAACGCCGTTGCCTGCGGCTCGTCAATAGTTCCAGCGATCGCCGCTGGCCGCGCTATCGGCACTCGTGCATACGGTAGTGACAAAGTCCCAACCAACAACAAGGCTACAGCCGCGACAATCGGTACCGGCAGAGCACCGCCGTTTTTGGCACGCTTCGTAAGCTGCCAGCCCACAGGCAACAGCAAAGCAAAACAGAGGACGCTGGCGAGCGGAATCTTGAGCGTTTCCAGAGAATCGCCGATGACGACTTGTTGCACCGTCGGAAGTTGATAATTTTTCAAGTAATTGGTCCATTTATGGACGTTGTCATCGGGCGATACAAACGTGGGCAGGGGGCCTGCAGGGTCGGTGGAGGTCGCTGGTACCTGCTGGATCTGATCCGTGAACAATTCCCAATCGACGGTCACTTCCTGGGGAATGCCATCTGTGAGATAGGTAATGATAATGCCGACGATAGCGGTCGAAATCTCCAGACGTTCCGGTTGTTCGACCAACTGGATGCCAGTTATCGCCACTTTCACGTAGTTGGTGCGGTCCAGTATCGGTTTCACCGTTTGCCCATCAATTAGCACACTGTTCTTGCTCAGAAAGAACTCGCCAACGCGCTGTTTTAATGGCTGCAATTCGTCGACCTCGATGTATTCGTCGCCGCGTAACCCGAGCTCCATCCACTCCTCGAGGTCCTTCACACGAGTCAGGACTTCGTGACGTACCTCGTAGGGCTCCACGTATAAAAATGACATCAGTGCGGATTTGTGGTGGCGTTTCAGATTTGGGTTGTCAAACTTTGTATACCACGGGTCGTCCCAATCGAGTGTGACCGTTGCCGGTGCGCCAAGGTAGCGAAAGTCGATAATCGGCACTGCTTTGTGATATGCGATGAAGCCGATTGTGGTCGTGGCCCGCCCTTGATCGTCGCTGGGCGGTACGAAGGTCAGCTGCTTCGGCTTTGTCGTGAATGGGTACGCAATCTCCGCGTACAAAACACGCTTATCATCGGGTGCGTCGGGGACACGTTGCCGCGTAATAGGATTGAACATGCCGGCAAACGGCGATTGGCGATCGACGCGCATGCGTGGCTCGACTAATTCCAGTCGGCCTTGAAGCTTTTCGCCGGATTCAGTGACGAACTGAAATCGTTTGGCCGAGAATCGGCGCATACGCTCGTCGACGTTGGCGCGCTCCTGGCCAGCATTAGCATTGCTCAGCCAGTCGGTCGGAACTAGTTCGTCAAAATCATCAAGATCGCCGACATAAACTTCGAGTACGAGCCTGACCTGGTCATCGAGCACATAAATCTCAGCGATATTGGGAGCAGTCTCCGCGCCGGAGAGATTGATCCAGTCGGCCTGCGCGGACCAGGGCGTGAGTGCGGCGACGATCGCGAGCACGAGGACTACCAACAACGACTTCAAATTCATCAAGTTAGCCTTTTGAGACATCCGCAAAGAACGTCGACCATAATCCTAGGTACAGCAATCTTCGTGCCACATAGAGTAGCAGCCATATGATTGCCCGACACGAGGGCAGGGGATCCTGCTACGTCCGAAAAATCGGATTATTCTCCAACATTTTGGAGATGTCACGATCGCACGAAGCGCATCGTATCTCGTCGCTGGCGCTCGATGTACGCTGGCCGAGGCATGAAGTCGCCGACAGGCGTAATTCGGATACTGGCACGGACCTTGCTGTGGTTTAGTATACGATTCGCATCAGCGGCCGATGACTGAGATTTCAAAAATCACCGAACGACTAAGCTTGTGTGCCGGCACGCTGCTGCTTGCGGCATCCGGTCTCGTCTGGTTGGACAGGGTCGCACATAGCCGATCAGCGATCGAAGATTTTGAGCGTGTACGAGACCGGGTAGTTACACCGACCGAACAGCTAAATTGGTCAGAACGGCGCAAAGCAGAATACGAACGCGCGCGCCTGAAGGAGTCGGGACCAACACTGGCAATCCTGCGCATTGCGTCGACGAACATCGAAGTACCGGTATTTGATTCGACGAGCAAGACGGCGCTTAACCGGGGCTCAGGCCATGTCAGCGACTCCGCATTGCCCGGCACGTCAGGAAATATCGCCATTGCCGGACACCGGGATGGTTTTTTTCGGAGCCTTAAGGACATCGAGGTCGGCGCGAAGATCGAGCTGATGTCACTGCATGGTCAACAGACATTCGAAGTTTCTGAAATCATGATCGTCGATCCGCTCGACGTCAGCGTCCTGGATCCAACCGACGAAACGGTGATCACACTCATTACCTGTTACCCGTTCTATTTTGTGGGCTCGGCGCCCGATCGATTTGTCGTGCGGGCAAACCTCCTTGGAATACCAGCCGACAGTGAGAAACCGACTGACACAAGCACCTTCCATCAATAAGACAAAAGATTGAGGAGAATAACGATGAAACTTCTAAAGCCGACGCTTTTACTGGCACTGATTGGATTTACGGCAAATGCCGGTGCGCAAGAAATGACGGCGTTGAGTTGCAACGATTTCCGCCCGACGGACGAAGCGCTGGAACGATTTCCTGATCTGGTGGGCGCCTGTGAAGGCATAGTGGATCGTAACGGCGAGTTGTACGCAAAATTCACTGCCGTCGTTCGTCGCGCGTCGGGCAACAGCGTCACACTCCATCTTCCAGCGACCAACCACACATTTACGGCCCGGCCTGATTCGTCGTATCGAGTTTTGGTAGACGGGCGGAAAACCCGAGTCCGCGATCTGGTTCGTGGTCAGGAGGTTCGCATCTATTTGTCGGTTAACGAATTTAGCAAACCGGATATCGAGGAAGTCGCGTTCGTGACAGAAACTGACATGATTGTTGATATTCAGGTCGAGCGGGTCGCGGCCTTGCCAACAACGGCAAGTAAGGTTCCGATGGCTGCGGCTGCGGGTCTTTTATTGCTCGGCGTCGGCCTAACACTGCGGAATCGTCGTATTCGGCGTGCACTACCGCTCGTCGTCATCGTCTCGGCTGCCATGATGGCGGGTTCGCCAGTGGCGGATGCCGAGACGGAAACGGTGCAGAAACCAGGCAAGGTCGTTACGGCAACCGTGCGCAGCATGGCAATCGTCGAGGCGGTCAACAAAGAGACGCGGGAACTCAAACTGATTAATGCCAGTGGCGAGCGCTTCACAATCGTTGCGGACGACATGGTTCGCAACTTTGACCAGATTGAGCCCAGGGATCGGATCGTCACGGAATACCTGGAATCAGTCGTCGTTTTGGCAGTCCCTGCCGGATCGCCGACGCTCGGCAGTGGGGCAGCGCTCGAAGTCGCGCCGCTCGGAGAAAAGCCAGGGATCTCGGGCGTCAAAACGTTTGTCGTGAAGGCGACAGTGGAGTCTGTCAACGTGACTGACAGAATCGCAACGGTGCGATACGAAGATGGCCGGGTGGCGTCGATCAAGGTAGGCGATGACGTTCATCTTGATATGGTCGAGGTCGGCGACGAGGTACGAATGCGCGTTACTCAAGCCATGGCAATATCGGTGCGAAAGGCAGACAAGGGCTGACAACTCTGTATGCTCCCGGAGCCGGTGTCGACGGGCCTCTCAGCGAGTCATCGGGTTATCTCATTGGTAATGGCGGCTGAGCGATGAAATTATCAGGCTTTGACGACATCGATCCGGGTGTCCGCTCTTTTATCTTGATTGCGGTAGCGATTGCTTTCCCAGCTTGGGACTTTGGATTTGAAATAGGCGCCTTCGGGCGATTGTTCTTCGAGAAGATATTTTTCGCGTGGAGCATTTCAACGGCGTTGCTCATCGTCCTGCTCTTTATACCCAGGAACAGACTACAGATTCCCCGCATCGCCTGGTTCGCGACCGCAATTCCGTCATTTTGGCTTGTACTTGCTATTACGACCCGTTTAGCGCCGGACGATCAAGTATTGCGTCTTGCATTGACCGTATTTGGCTTTATTGCTTATCTCGCCTGCTTCCCCTATGTCATCTACATGGCGATTTCCATCGCTTATCCCGAGCTGATCAGATTGGGGAGAGCCGGACCGAGAGTAGGTGTGAGCGTTATTGTCCTGTTCATGGCAGCGGCAGGTTATATTTCAGGTTCAAATCATTCTCGGCTGCTTACCTGTGAGGACTTTGAAATCAGCGGGCATTTCGTACCGGAGAATTGCGGTCGAAAGCCGACCAATTGAGGACCTCAATCCGGCCATTCAAGTGGGGACTCTGTGGTTTCGCGTCGAAAAAAGATCGCACTGATTATAGGTAGCGTACTGGCGCTGACCATTGTTATCGCTGTAGTGGGCGGACAGGTCCTCATTTCCCGCCATGACTATGCGTTGATTCGCCAGTACGCTA